>Ga0118677_10007738_pt1 | contig 17594 bp, 10 predicted proteins | sample AliMusrvi5mmetaG_FD_86154 | JGI IMG/M metagenome (GOLD analysis project Ga0118677, IMG submission 86154) | reverse complement strand
AAAAGTACGAAATTTGAATCTTTTGTCATTGGCATAGGACAAAATTTACGATGAATCTATTGAAGGTTAATATTTAATGTGCTTTATCCAATATATCTGAAGTAATTAATAACCGGCAGTTATACTTTTAACTATTATCAAAGGTTTGCAGAGAATAGATTGTTAAATTAGCTATAACTAATTAAACAAGGTATAAATCCTTTTTAAAAACCAATTAATGAGATTGTTATGAAAACTTTAAAGCCGCTGCGGAATCTTTTAATGCTATTGATTTTAGGGGTTGCATCTCAGGTAAACGGACAGGAGAATTTATTGTGCCGTGGGAGTTACTGGACTGAGGACCAGGCAAATTTAATGATGAAAAAATTTGCCTCAACATGGGACAGTCGCGAATCGTGGGAAAAACGGGCTAATATTATTCGGAATGGCATTATTGAGGGGATGAAATTTGATCAGATGCCAAAGGTCAGTAATGAATTTAAATTAATCATCAATGGCATCAATAAAGGAGATGGTTATGTTGTAGAAAATGTTGCATTTGAGAGTTTCCCTGGATTCTATGTAACAGGAAACATCTACCGCCCACTTAATCCCGGGAAGAAAAATGCGGCCATATTAACTCCTCACGGACATTGGAATAACAGACGATTTATGGCTGAATATCAGGCCAGGTGTGCCTGTTTTGCCCGTATGGGAGCAATTGTATTCGCATACGATATGGTGGGTTATACCGATTCGCGTCAGGTTACACACGATATACCGATAGCTTTACTTTTGCAGACATGGAACAGCAAGCGGATACTCGATTATTTGCTTTCACGTCCCGACGTTGACCCCGAAAGAATCGGGATTACCGGTGAATCGGGTGGTGGAACACAAACGATCATGATTACCGCTATCGATCCACGGATCAAAGTATCAGTACCGGTGGTCATGGTTTCAGCCCATTTTTTTGGTGGTTGTACCTGTGAGAGCGGAATGCCAGTTCATAAAAGCGATCATCATCAGACAAATAATGTTGAAATTGCAGGTTTATGTGCTCCGCGTCCAATGTTGCTGATCTCTGATGGAAGTGACTGGACAAGAAATACACCACGCATAGAATATCCTTACCTTCAGAAAATATATGCATTGTATAATGCAGAACACAACATCGAAAATGTCCACTTCGCTGCTGAGGTACACGATTATGGATACAATAAACGGTCGGTGGCTTATACCTTCCTTGCTTATCATCTGAAGTTAAATCTTAGCAAACTTCCTTATAAAAACGGATTTGACGAAAGCTTTATTACCCAGTTAAAAGAGGATGATCTGAGGGTTTTTACACGTGATCATCCTATTCCTGCCAATGCCTTGAAAGGAAATGACGAGGTCTTGAAGTATCTGAAATTGAAATAACCTATGCGCTTCTTTGTTTTCCTCTTTTTAATTGTATTGAATTTCTTGGGATTTTCGCAAAATAAGGTGGATATCCTGACTGTTCCCGCCATCAACAGATTAACCGAAATAAATGATGGAGGAACCTCTGTTTTACCCAGTGGTCGGTTATTAACGCCGGCAGGTAAATTTATCCGTATTACTGCCGATCCTTTCGGAATGGCTATTTCTCCGGACGGCAGGAAGTCGGTCACACTTCATAACGGGGTATTGACAATTATTGACATCCAGTCGATGGAAGCTACTAGGGTGCCGGGTTACGATAAGAAAATAAAATCACCCCTGTCGCATGGCTCATTCCTTGGAGTTGCTTTTTCAAAGGATTCAAAGACAGTCTTTCTAAGTGGTGGGGACGACGGGGCTGTAATCAGCTACGATATTCAGATTTTTGCCCGTCTTGATTCAATCTCCCTGAATGGTACCGTTGATGGAGTCGGTTATAATGACAGTTTCACCTCAGACCTGGTGCTCAATGAACCTGACAATGAATTGCTCGTCCTCGACAGGGGTAATTTCAGGATGGTGAGGATCGATCTGACCACGAAAAAGATTGTGGCATCGATCAGAGTGGGACGCCAACCGTTTGGACTGACACTCAGTCCCGACAGGAAAACTGCGTTTGTTGCCAACGTCGGAATGTACTCCTATCCTTTAATCACAGGTGCTACTCCTGCCAATCTGGATTCATTGATGATTTCACAATTCCCTTACGGAGATAATACGAAGGAATCGATTAAAGGCACGGTGATTGAAGGAAGGAAAATTCCGGGTGTCGGAAGTCCTTTACATCCCGATGCCATGAGTGTTTTCACCATCGATATGAAGACCAACCGGGTCATGGACAAGTTCAAAACGGGTCACCAGATCGGTCATATGATTGAAGGCGCCGAAGTGGTGGGAGGGGCAAGTCCGAATTCAGTGGCCGTGGGAGAACGTTATGCCTATGTATCCAATGCTACAAATGACAATATCTCGGTTATCGATTATAAGAATCATAAACTAATTGGGGATATCCCGATCCGTGTCAATTCGCGAATTGATAAATACCGGGGATTACTGCCTTTTGGTCTTACCCTGAGCAAAGACGAAAAAACACTTTTTGTCGCTTTACTGGGATTTAATGCCGTTGCGGTTATTGATGTTCAATCGCGTATCACAAATGGATTAATCCCATCCGGGTGGGGACCTACCAGAGTGCAATTATCCAAAGATGAAAAGGAAATTTATATTGCAACTTGTCGCGGACTTGGCGCCGGCCCCAATGGAGGAAAAAATTTTAAAGAACCACCTCAGGGAGATTTTATCAGCGATATCCAATTGGGGAGTTTTCAGAAGGTGACCATACCGGACAACATGCAACTGGCTACCTATACAAAGCAATCGATTGATAATACTTTTAAGAATATTACGATTGATGATGATCCTAAAAATCCTTTACCTCCGCTGCCCGGTTTGCGAAAATCACCTGTGAAGTATATCGTTTACATCACTAAGGAGAACAGGACCTATGATGAGATTTTTGGTCAGTTGAAGAACGCGGCAGGAGACAGTACCCTCGCACGGTTTGGAGTAAACTGCGAATATACTATGCCTGAATCACTTAGGGTAAAACTGCCTAATATAAGGGTAAGCCCTAATCATATTAAGGCCGCTAAACAGTTCTCATTTTCAGATAATTATTATTGCGACAGCGATGCCTCTATTCATGGTCACCACTGGATGCTGGGGGTGATTCCCAACGAATGGGTAGAAGCAAATGCCAGTACAACGGCAACAGCCAAGCTCTTTTCAACGGCGCCCGGAAGACGTTTTCCTGGTACGGGTGGCGCCATGGATCCTGAAGATTTTGCCGAGATTGGCGGATTATGGGAAGCTCTCGACAGGGCCCATGTGCCGTTTTATAATTTTGGAGAAGCTAACGAAACTGCTCATGTTCGTGATGAATGGTACGATACTAAAACCGGAGCAGCGCATGGTGTAATGGTTCCGATGCAAAAGGCACTTTTTAAAAGAACAAGCCTTAATTATGCAGGTTTCAATGTGAATATACCTGACCAGTACAGGATGGATCAGTTCGAAAAGGAATTTACCGACAGATGGATAAAAGGAAAAGAAAAGTTGCCGGCATTCATTGCTATGCAGGTACCCAATGACCATTGTGCTGGAATCCGTCCAAATGATGGTTACTATTATCAACATTCCTTTATGGCGGACAACGATCTGGCAGTAGGACGTATTCTCCATTTCCTTTCAAGGACAAAATACTGGAAGAATATGCTCGTGATTATCACGGAAGATGATCCACAAGGGGGAGTAGACCATATCGATGCCCACCGATCCATTTTAATGATGGAAGGTCCGTATGTTAAAAGAGGATACGTCTCGCATGTCCATGCCAATTTCGGATCCATTCTTAAAACCATCTATAACATCCTGAACGTCCCTTATGTCAATCAGTTTGATGTGACGGCTACCTTATTGCAGGATTTTTTCACATCCACACCCGATTATACCCCCTATTCGCTGGAATTGAATGATTCACGCGTATTTGATGCTGAGAAAGCAATGAAGAAATACAATAAAACGATTGACTGGCGGAAAATCGAAAAAGGGCCCGATATGGATGATGAGCATATTGAACGGGAGAAGCATTACAAAAAATAGAATAATAACGAACAGAAATTAAATAACTGTGAACTATAAATTAGTATTAATATTAATGTTTTTGGGATCCTGCGCAACAACTGAAACATATCTGAAAGAATATCAGATAACCAAGGATGGTTCGAAGAATCACGATCTGGATAATAATGATAACTTTTCCCCGGATGGGAAATGGCTGGTTTATGATACCCGGACAGGTGTCGGCGGAATCGGTGGAAGTCCTTCTGTCGAAAGGGTTAACATTGAAACCGGCAAAACAGAGGTGCTCTTTGGCGTAAAGGATAATCATGATTACGGACCGGGCGCAGGAGCGGCAAGTTATCATCCGACCGAAAAGAAGGTGATTTTTATTCACGGATTACCTGAATGTACCGAACAAAATCCGTATCAGCAATGGCGCAGAACAGGAGTAATCGTGAATGATAATCAGCCAAATGTTCCCATCTGCATGGATGCCAGGGATGTAACATTTCCATTTACTCCGGGAGCCTTAAGAGGAGGAACTCACCGGCATGAATGGAGTCGAGATGGGAAATGGGTTGGTTACACCTACAACGATGCCATTATGAAGAAACTGGAAGATTCCACCGGAATTAAGTGGAATCTTAGGACCATTGCCGTCTCTAACCAGCGACATTCAGTAGAAGTTGATAAAGATGCTGCTGGTGAAAATGTGGCCGGAACATGGTTTAGTGCTGTAGTGGTCAGGGTCGTTCCAAATCCAAAACCTGGAAGTGATGAGATCAGCAATGCTGCTTCCGACAGCTGGATTGGCACGATAGGATATCCTAAACCCGATGGATCTATGCAGATTGCAAGGGCTTTCATTGGGAAGGTTTCTGATAAGGAGGGAAAAGCCGTTGATGAACTTTTTGTGGTAGATATCCCCGACTCAATAAATATCCCGGGCGAATATGGTCCACTGGAGGGGACTAAAACATCTTTCCCCATGCCTCCCAAAGGGACTGTTCAACGAAGAATGACCTTTACCGCCAACAGCAAATTCCCTGGATGTGGCGGTGTTGTCCGTTGCTCGTCTGATGGAAAACAAATCTCCTATCTGGCAAAAGATAAAAAGGGCATCCAACAAATCTTTCTGATTTCTCCGGCGGGCGGTGAACCGATCCAGGTTACAAAACACCCTTCCGATGTTCAAAGCGGAGTGAGATGGAGCCCAGATAATAAATCAATTATTTATATCTGGGACAATAGCATCGTTGTTTGTGAAATTTCTGATCGTCCTTTTGAAAATAGGGTTAAAAGGTTGACGGAAAGGACGATCCAGCCACCTTCAAACCTGGTATGGTCGAAGGATGGGAAAACAATGGCTTTCAACAGAGCATTGCCTGAAGGGGATAAGCTTAACCAAAAACAACAGATCTTTGTTATAAAACTGGATAAAAATAAATAACGATGAAAATTCTATCCTATCTCGTACTGATCTTTCTTTTTACGGTAACTTTTAAGACTGGTAATTCACAAAATAAGCGGGAAATTTTGACTGTTCCGGCGGGAAATAAATTTACAGAAATTAATCTTCATGGGACAACAGTCCTCCCCAGCGGACGATTTCTGACTCCTGCAGGCGATCTGATTCGCATTACGAACGATCCTTTCGGAATGGCCATATCTCCCGACGGAAAAAAGTCGGTAACACTTCATAATGGCGTATTTACGATAATCGATCTCCAATCATTGGAGGCAATCCGGGTTCCAAGCTACGATAAGAAAATAAAATCACCACTATCCAAAGGATCGTACCTTGGCGTTGCCTTTTCAAAGGATTCCAAAACAGTTTACCTGAGCGGGGGGGATAATGGAGCAGTAATCATTTATGATATTCAGCTTCTGACAAGGCTCGATTCCATTTCTTTGAATGGTGCCGTTGGAGGGGTTGATTACACCGACAGTTTTACATCTGATCTTGTTGTGAATGAGCCGAACAATGAGCTTTTAGTACTCGACAGGGGAAATTTCAGGATGGTGAGGATTGACCTGGCGACCAGAAAAATTACGGCATCAATCAATGTGGGACGACAGCCTTTTGGATTGACACTTAGTCCTGACAGGAAAACTGCGTTTGTTGCAAATGTTGGGGTTTATTCCTACCCTTTAATAACCGGTGCAACGCCTGCAAATTACGATTCGATATTGATTTCACACCATCCATACGGAGACAACACGAAGGAGTCGATTAACGGAACTGAGGTCGAGGGTCGCAAAATTCCCGGAGTCGGCAGCCCTCTGCACCCCGATGCAATGAGTGTGTTTACAATTGATCTGCAGACAAATAAGGTCATCGATAAGTATAAAACCGGTCATCAGATTGGTCATATGATTGAAGGAGCAGAAGTAGTGGGAGGTGCAAGTCCCAATTCAATAGCAGTCGGAGAACATTTTGCCTACGTAACCAATGCCACCAACGACAATATTTCTGTTATTGATTTCAGGAATCATAAGATCGTAAGAGATATACCGATTAAAGTGGATCCCGGAATTGACAAATACCGCGGATTATTACCCTTCGGTCTGGCACTTACCAGGGATGAGAAAACCCTTTATGTTGCTCTATTAGGATTTAATGCTGTAGCGGTCATTGACGTTGAATCGGGTATTACCAAAGGATTGATTCCATCCTGTTGGGGACCAACAAGGGTAAAATTGTCAAATGACGAAAAGGAAATTTATATTATTACCTGCAGGGGTCTTGGGGCCGGTCCGAATGGAGGAAAAGGTTTCGTCTCACCTCCGCAGGGTCATTATATCGGAGATATTCAGCTGGGAAGTTTTCAAAAGGTTAAAGTGCCAAATGATATCCAGTTTGCCACTTATACCCGCCAATCGATTGACAATACATTCAAAAGTGCTACAATTACGGATGACGGGAAAAATCCATTACCACCGTTGCCAGGTTTGAGAAATTCACCGATAAAATACATTGTCTATATTACCAAGGAGAACAGGTCTTATGACGAGGTCTTTGGTCAGATGAAAAATGCTACAGGCGATAGTACCATTGCCAGATTTGGGGTGAATAATGAATATACCCTGCCCGATTCGCTCAGGGGTAAATTTCCAAATCTCAGGATTAGTCCAAACCATCATAAGGCAGCCAAACAATTCTCCTTTTCGGATAATTATTACTGCGACAGCGATGCCTCTATCCATGGCCATCACTGGATGATGGGGGTAATACCCAACGAATGGGTCGAGGCCAACTCAAGTGTGTCAAAGACTGCTAAAATTTTCTCAAAGGCTCCCGGAAGGCGCCATCCTGGGACTACCGGTAGCATGGATCCTGAAGATTATGGCGAAATCGGCGGTTTATGGGAGGCACTCGACCGACAGAAAGTATCGTTTTACAACTTCGGGGAGGCTAATGAGACGGCACTTGTCCGCGAAGAGTGGAACGATGTAAACACGGGAGCTGCTCATGGTGTGATGGTCCCTATGCAAAAAGCTTTGTTCAACAGAACAAGTCATAATTATGCTGGTTTTAATACGAATATTCCTGATCAGTACAGAATGGATCAGTTCGAAAAGGAGTTTACTGATAAATGGATAAAAGGGAAAGAGAAATTGCCATCGCTATTGACAATGCAGGTTCCCAATGATCATGGTGCAGGCATCCGCCCTTTAGATGGTTATTATTATCCTCACTCATTCATGGTGGATAACGATCTGGCAGTTGGCCGGATACTCCATTTCCTTTCAAGGACAAAATACTGGAAACATATGCTCGTAATTATTACCGAGGATGATCCTCAGGGAGGAGTAGACCACATCGACGCTCACCGGTCAGTTTTAATGATGGAAGGACCTTATGTGAAAAAAGGATACGTATCACACACTCATGCCAACTTCGGATCGATCCTTAAAACTATCTATAACATCCTTAATGTGCCGTATGTCAATCAATTTGATGTGACAGCATCTTTGCTTCAGGATTTCTTTACCACTGCACCTGATTATACCCCTTACACACTGGAGCTAAATGATTCACGTGTATTCGATGCCGAAAAGGCGATGAAAAAGTATAACAAAACGATTGACTGGCGTAAAATTGAAAAAGGACCCGATATGGATGACGAGGATGTTGAACGGGCTGTTCATTATAAAAATAAAAAATAAAAAAATGAAAAAATTCTTCAAGGTATTGGGCATAGTGCTCCTCATTCTGATTTTCGGATTATTGTTTTGGTTTTATCTGAACCTGCAGGACAGGAATCCCGGATACAAGGCAGATCTAAAGATATTAAACACAAAACCTGCAGCGCTTAAGGCCGGATTTGCCGCCTTTACGATCACTCCGGAAGTTCCCGATAGGTGGATCGATAAAAACAAGGATGCGGAGTATCATCCCAAAGATGGGGATACTTTCACCGATGGAAACGGAAATGGTATCTTTGATGGTGTATGGATTGCCGGCTTTGGCAACAGTCGTGCTGCCAACGGAATACACGATGATACCTGGGCCAGGACGATGATTATTGATGATGGTAAGACGCGTCTGGCGATTGTAGTACTCGATGCCATCGGATTCATGAATGACGATATTATTGATATCAGAAAACAGATCCCGGTAGCCGCAGGTATAACCTATACCATGATCTCCTCTACGCACACCCACGAGGGACCCGATTTACTGGGTCTCTGGGGTGATTCACATTTCAGGAGCGGCATAAATAAGCAATACCTGAAATATGTGAAATCTCAGGTGATTAAATCAGTGGTAACAGCTGTAAAGAATCTGCGCCCCGCTACCCTGGAAGTTTCTCAGGATCTGACCGGAGCACTCTCACAGGCAATTGATACACGCAAACCGGAAGTCTTTGATTCGGGAATGCGAATGATCAAAGCCGTTGACAAAGAGAATGGCGCAGTTCTGGGCTCCCTTGTTGCCTGGGCAGATCACCCCGAAACCTTATGGAGTGATAATCTGCTGGTCTCCTCCGATTTTTGTCATTATGTACGCCTTGGAGTTGAGAAAGGACTTTTCAAAGGGGATAGCCTCGCTAAACCCGGTATAGGAGGTGTTTGTGTGTATATTAACGGTGCAGTTGGCGGATTGATGACCACCCACCCAAGGCTTACGATAAAGGATCCATTCACGGGCAAGGAGTTTAAGGAGCCTACCTTTGAAAAAGCAGAGGCACAGGGAAAAAATCTGGCGTTACTGGCATTAAATGCTATGGAAAAGCCTATTGAAAAAATTGACACCGCTGCAATTTCATTAATCGTTAAAACGCTTTATTTGCCCATTGATAATATCATGTTTGAACTTGGAACAACTTTTGGCGTGCTCGATCGGGGGACAACTGGCTGGATGAAGATGCGCTCTGAGATTTCAGTTTTTAATATCGGTCCAATTTCGTTTGCCACACTTCCTGGTGAGGTGTATCCTGAAATCCTGAATGGTGGAATTGAAGCTCCGGAGGGACAGGATTTTAAAATATCACCTGTTGAGGTTCCACCGGTCAGAGAAATGATGAAAGGCAAATACAAATTTGTTTTTGGCCTTGCCAATGACGAAATCGGGTATATCGTTCCCAAGAGTCAGTGGGATGTAAAGGCCCCATATACCTATAAAAAAGATGGGGCTCCTTACGGTGAGGGAAATTCTCTCGGCTCGGAAACTGCCCCAACACTCCATAAAAATCTGAAGGAAATTTTGGGGGAACTAAATAAATAAGTCCTGGAATTCTGAGATTTGAAAATTACAGAAACGAAAGAAATGTAGAGACGCACAGCGGTGCGTCTCTACCATGAATATTTGACCAAACATTGTGATCAATTTCTTTTATCCTCACAAATTAAGTAGTTTGAATAAAATATTAGCATAATTATTTATACTTTAATTGGGCTTTCCTGACCTTTCCCGTCCATTACCTCCCCTAGCACCTCCAGGAGGGGAATCGAGGGGAAGGGAGAGGAGAAAAGAGCGGAAGTTTTAATAATACGGACAAGAAGTCTCCCCCTGGGGAGATTTAGAGGGGTCCTAAATTCGAATTGAGAAATTTAATTTAGTACATTTCATATATTACCATCTGACCCTAAAGAGAAAGAATTATGGGAGTAAAACATGGAGTCTTCAAACGCATATTTTATGGTCTTATATGGATCATCGTCATCCTTGCATCGCTGATGATTACCCCCCGGATTTGGTCGGACTTAAATCCGGATAAACCACCTGTTGGCTACCATTTTCTGACTCCAACCTATATCGCTATAAAGACAGGGTTGGAGAAGATGATCGACAGAAGGCCGCCAGTACCGGCAGATATTCTGGAGATTAAAAATATTGAATATAAGAATATCAATGGAAAATCGCTTCAGCTCGATATTTATAAATCCAGGGCTCTTACAAAACCTGCCCCATTACTGGTATTTATCCATGGTGGCGGTTGGAAGAGTGGCAACCGGGCTGATTATTTAGCTTATCTTATTGCCTTTGCAAAAAAGGGTTATGTCACTGCAACGGTTTCCTACCGGTTGCTGAATATTGCACCCTATCCGGCCTGTGCCGAAGATATAACAGATGCGGTACAGTGGCTTTATAAAAATGGGGAAAACTATGGTTACGATCCCGACAGAATAGCCCTGATAGGTGGTTCGGCAGGTGCACATCTCGCCATGCTGGCAGGTTACGAATGGAAAAGAAATGGTGCAACCCCCGATTCTTCATTAGCCCGGGTGACAAAACATAAGATCAAGGCCATTGTTGACATTTACGGGCCAACTGATCTGACCACCGAATTTTCAAGGACCAATTCAACTGTAACCGATTTTCTGGCCCGGACTTATGAGCAGGCGCCTGAACTCTTTCTGGAAGCGTCTCCGATCCATTACCTGAATAAAAACAATCCACCAACGATGATACTGCATGGCACATCAGATCAGACAGTACCAGTCAGCCAGTCCGATCTGTTGAAGGGACGCCTTGATAGTCTGGGAGTTCCCAACGTTTATTACAAGGTTCCGTTATGGCCACATACCATGGATGCCATTGAGCGGGTCAACCGCTTTTCGGAGGAAAAAATGACTCTGTTTTTTGAAAAATATCTGAAATAATCACTGATTATCTCCGGTGAATATTGCCGGATATTGATCAAAATAAATGCACGTATGAGAATTTTAAAGCGTCTTTTTTTCGGTTTACTGATTATCCTGATATTAGGATTTCTTTTGGTGGCAACGCCACGGGTATGGTCGGCTTTGAACTCGGATAAACCACCTGTGGGGTATCATTTTATCCTGCCCGGTTATATTGCTCTGGGGCTGGGTTTGGAGAAGGTGATTGATACCAATCCGTCGGTTCCTGCAGATATCGAAGAGATCAAAGACATTGAATACAAAAATATCAACGGGAAATCGCTTCAAATCGATATCTACCGGCCTAAAAACATCGTTAAACCAGCACCACTACTTGTATTTATTCATGGAGGATCGTGGAGTCACGGGAAACGATCTGATTATCTGGTCTATCTGTTGGCATTTGCCAAAAAAGGGTATATGACCGCCACGGTATCTTACCGGCTGCTGAAAGACGGGCCCTACCCTGCATGTGCTGAAGATGTTACAGACGCAGTGCAATGGCTTTTCAGGAATGGTGAAAAATATGGCTATGATCCGGATAGGATTGCATTGATCGGTGGTTCGGCGGGTGCACATCTGGCCCTTCTGGCAGCATACCAGTGGAAGAAACCGGGTATAAGTTCTGATACAGCGATTGTGCCGCTTGCTCCCCATCGGATAAAAGCGGTGGTTGATATTTACGGACCTATTGACCTGACAACGGAATATGCGAAAAATCAACCTTTGGTTATCAATCTTATCGGACATCCATACAGTGAGACGCCCCAACTTTACAAGGAGGCATCACCGATCCAATACCTTGATAAAAATGATCCCCCTACCATGATTCTTCACGGGACATCTGACAACCTCGTTCCTTACAGTCAGTCGGATCTTCTTAAAGCAAAGCTTGACAGTCTGGGTGTTCCCAACGTATATTATAAAGTTCCGTTCTGGCCTCATGCAATGGATGTAGTTCAGCGCGTAAATGACTTTTCTCAGAAAAAGATGAACGATTTTTTTGAGAAATATCTGAAATAGGAATTTTAATCATCAAATTATATCTTCTCTGTATGCAAGAAAAAAAATGGTACCCCTGGTTGGTTGTTGGCTTATTGTGGGTGGTTGCGCTGTTGAACTATCTGGACCGGCAAATGCTTTCGACCATGAAACCGACCATGATGATCGATATTGCAGAATTGAATACTGCGGCAAATTTTGGTCGGTTAATGGCTATTTTCCTGTGGATTTACGCACTGATGAGCCCCGTGTCCGGCATAATTGCTGACCGGCTTAACCGTAAATGGATGATCGTAGGGAGCTTATTTGTCTGGTCGGCGGTTACAATGATGATGGGTTTTGCTAAAACCTTTGATCAGCTTTATATACTTCGGGCGCTGATGGGGGTGAGTGAAGCTTTCTATATGCCTGCTGGCCTTGCTCTTATCGCAGACTATCATCAGGGGAAAACCCGTTCGTTAGCGGTAGGATTACACATGACCGGTATTTATCTGGGGCAGGCCCTTGGAGGGTTTGGAGCAACCATTGCAGTAAACTTTTCCTGGCAAACCACTTTTCATGTGTTTGGATTAATAGGTATTTCTTATAGTGTTATTCTTATACTTTTCCTAAGAGAGAAAAAAGCCTATATCATTTCCAGGGATCTTACCTATTCGTTATGGAAAAAGTTTAAAGAGTTATTTAAAGGAATGGGTATATTATTAGGCAACATCTCTTTCTGGGTAATTTTGTTTTATTTCTCGGCCCCAAGTTTACCCGGATGGGCAACTAAAAGCTGGCTGCCTACCCTGTTTGCCAATAATTTGCATATTGATATGTCACATGCGGGGCCTCTGGCTACCATCACTATGGCATTGTCGTCCCTCGTGGGGGTTTTGATGGGTGGTTTGATAGCTGACAGATGGATTCAGCGAAACATGCGCGGGAGGATATTTACCGGTGCAATAGGTCTGATACTGACCATTCCATCGGTCTTATTGATTGGATTTGGACATGAATTTCTACCCATAATGGTTGGTGCATCGCTTTTCGGCTTAGGGTTTGGAATCTTTGACGTAAACTGCATGCCTATCTTATGTCAATTCGCATCACCACGTTACAGAGCAACAGGATACGGACTGATGAACCTTGCCGGAATTTCTACAGGTGCAGTAATCACCACCTTTCTGGGTAAATCAGCCGATTCAGGCAATCTGAGCAGGGATATTGCACTCTTGTCTGTTTTTGTCCTGGCTGCGGTAGTTTTACAACTGACTATGTTGCATCCCAAAACAGCTAATAAAACGGAAGATTAACCTTCAGAAATCGTCGAATATCGTTATCTTTACCAGTTAATATTACAGAATTACAGTCGTTTAAAAAATCTGATGATAGTATTGGTCGCTCATTTATTTGTGTAAGACCACCTCATTCTAAAAGAAGTATTCTTTTTTAACAAGATTGTGATGATAATTAATAAATTAGATAAATCATTTGGACCATCCGGAAGTATTGCCGGAGTGTTTCTTTTTATTTCCGGAATTATCATCATTTTTTTTTCATTTTCCGGACTTTTCCTCATATTGTTCGGAGCCTTCTGGGGATTCTCTACATCAGGTACCATAATTGATGTCGAAAACAGTAAAATAAAGTTTTCAAATAACTTGTTTGGATTTTGGGTAACAGGTCAATGGTTCGATATTGAGCCTGATATGAAAATTGGGATAAAGGTATTAACCAAAGTATGGAGAACATTTAGCCAAAGTAACCGTACGCTGGAAATTACCGTTAAGAACTTTGGAATAATGTTGTATCGTGCAGACAATAAAGAGATTATGCCAATCATGAAGACCAAATCACTGGATAAGGCAAAGATTGAATTAGATCGGCTTAGTCAACTTCTGAAGCTGGATGTGATTAAGTACAGTTAAAGAAGTAGTAATTATTATGTTTATATGATTATGAGACAGATATTGTTCCTTGCGTTTCTTTTCCTGGGTTTTACCTACCCAAAATATAAAGATGGCAGACCAGAGTGCAAGTACCGGATGGATGCCGAAGATATGGTAATGGCTTATGGAGGTGGCCCCGATTCATGCGATATTCTTGGTGCCCGCGATCTTTGGATGTTTAAGGCTGATGATTCTACCTTCTGCATGCATTACGATGCTGCCGGACCAAAAGGGTGGCTGACTTCGCTGGCAGTGAGTAAAGATCTGGTCCATTGGGAAAAGCGTGGACCCGTACTTCAACTGGGAGGCAAAGATGAACCGGACTCAAAAAGTGCCAGCTACGGAACCACCTATTTTGACGGGAAAAAATGGCATATGTTTTACCTGGGTACACCTAATGTAACTACTGCACCCAATTTTATCCCTTCATTTCCTTATCTGAATATGAAGGCAGAGTCGAAATCACCATATGGTCCGTGGTTAAAACGGAGAGATATCATTCCATTCAAGCCAAAAGAAAATACATTTTATAGTTCGACAACATCACCCGGGTTTATAGTCAAAAACAAGGATGAATATATGATGTTTTTTTCTGCTGTCGATTTTACCATCAAAAGGACGATCTGCATTGCACGGACCCGGGATCTCGATGGCCCGTGGAAGATTGATTCATCACCTATCATTCCAACTGGGGAACAGGTGGAAAATACCTCCATCTATTTTGAAAAGGCCAACAAAACATGGTTTTTATTTACCAATCATATCGGGTTGGATAAGGATGGCGAGTACACAGATGCTATCTGGGTCTATTGGTCAAAAGATCTGAATAAATGGGACCCTGCGAACAAGGCAGTAGTTCTCGACGGACAAAACTGTAAATGGTCAAAACGCTGTATCGGATTGCCATATGTGATCAGGTACAAAAACCGGCTGGCAGTATTGTATGATGCACCCGGAGGTAACAGTGTCAGTCACATGCGGCGAAGTATCGGACTGGCATTTTTGAACCTTCCGTTAACCGCACCTAAGTGAAAGCTAAATTCAAAATGAGAAATTCAAAGTTCAAAAGTGAATAAAAATGAGAAATATCGCACTGATTGTCTATCTGATTTGTTTTTCATTCGCCGTTAATGCCCAAAAAATAAAAGCTTATATCGTGTTTGACAAAGGTTTAAACACGATTCATCTGTCAGACAGTCTTGGGAGCATTTCCATCCGGTTAAAATGTGATAAAGGTTGCGAAATTGATCAGCTGACGATAAAAAACAATCTCGTTGTTGGTAATGGCAATCGTATTTTTACAGGTTTTACACAAGGAGCAGAGACCTACTCCTCAGCAAATTCTTCCGAAATTCCATTGGTCAAAATTGCTGGTAACATGCTTACGATAAGTAGGATTAAATTTGGTAAAAGCAATTTTTGGATGGAGGAGTCATGGATTTTTACCATACTGAAAAACACCATTCGCTGGCAGATCAAACGAAATTATCTGAATGATGGAACCATGGATGTGAACTATCTGCCGGTATGGAACTTTAATTCTATGCAAACCTGGGATGGCGCCATGCTGAATAATGGAGGAGTTGCCTGGTGCCGCTTTCTTGAAAAGGAGAATTTCACTTATGGAGCTCATGCTTCCGGTATGACTTTTTGGAACAAAGGCAATAATAGCTGTTTCCGCATTTCATCTGAAATTGGGAGGGATATTTTTCCTGCTGTATCATTCAGCCATCTTAAAGAGAATGTTTTAGGAGTAGTACAAACCTTTTCGAACTCCGAAGTAACCACCAAACAAGGATTTCGACGGTTTATCGAAAACGGCACCGATGTTTTTGCACCCGTTTCAGTCAAAAAATCAACGTTTAATGTTACCTATTCTCTGCAGGCATCTAACTACGATGAGGCTTACGACCGGGGAACGTTGAAAGGAATCAATGAATCGTCTGTAAATGAAATCCTAAATACGATTGCAAGATATTCAGTCGTGGATCAGAATTTATATGGTTCGAACGGGTGGCGGACAGGATATGCAGTTCTCCAGGAACAGTGGCTTGCGCTCTTTGGTCTGGCAATCGATGATCCCGAATATGTCAGAGGTTATTCGCAAACACTCGAATACGAAAAAGAGCACGCTATTTTGCCTGACGGAAGGGTGTTGCCCAGATGGCACCATGATGCCGGAGATGGAATGCCCAATACTTTTACAAAAGATGGTTATTACGAATGTCAGTGGGGTTATATGCTCGATTCGCAACCCGCCTTTGCGATTGATGTAGCCGAGCAGTTCGACATGACAGGCGATAAGGTATGGTTGAAGAAATTTAAAAGTAGTTGTGAAAGCGCCCTGGAATATATGATCCGGCGCGACTCTGACGGGAACGGGCTCTATGAGGTGATTCAGAATTCCCACCTTGAAGGAAAAGGGACCGACTGGCTTGACGTCGTCTGGGCATCATACGAGGTGGCATCCATAAATGCCTTGATGTATAAAGCGTTGACCCGGTGGTCGGAATTGGAGAACCTGCTTGGCGATCAAAAAATGGCTGATCGATACTCGTCACTGGCCCTGAAATTAAAAACAGCCTACAACAAAAACATTGCAGATGGCGGATTCTGGAATCCTGAAAAACAGTGGTACATCCACTGGCGCGAAAAGGACGGATCGGTCTATGGCAATAACCTTGTAAGCGTTGTAAATTTTATGGCGATCGGCTACGGTATATGTGATGATCCGATCCGTAAGAAGGCTGTTTTATCGAAGATGGAGGAGATGAACAGCAAAGAGAATCTGTTCATCTGGCCTGCCTGTTATTTCCCTTACGAAGAAAATGTAGGGCTTAAGAATGTAAACTATCCCTGGCCAAACTACGAAAACGGAGATCTGTTTTTAGGCTGGGCCGAATTAGGTATCCGATGCTATTCAGAAAAGAATCCCGAAATTGCGGTCAAATATATTCAAAATGTCATCGCAAAATACGATCAGGATGGCCTTGCTCACCAGCGATATCTTAGGAAATCGCAGACTGGGGCAGGTGATGATATCCTGGCCAATAATGCCATGGCAATAGTGGGTTTGTACCGAAATATCTACGGTATCCGTCCGCAATACAACAGGTTATATCTTGAGCCCCATATCACTCCTGAGTTGGATGGAACAGAACTCCGGTATAATTTAAGGGATAAAAACTACCTAATCGGGCTTAAAACGGATAAAACAACAGTAAAGTGCGACAACTTTTCGGTATCCTCTTCAGAACCTTTTGGGGTTAATCCGGATAGAAACGAAATCGCCGTTTTCTTTGAAAATGAACCTAAAGAGACCTTTAAAGCAAGATCGACAGGTCTCTGCAATATTGAACTGGTATCGAAGGGTGATTCTGAAATCAGTTGGAAGCATACCACAGGAAGTGGGAATGCAAAAGTGGACTACATCCTGAATGGATTAGATCCGAAAAGAAAATACAC
>Ga0118677_10007737_pt1 | contig 17597 bp, 14 predicted proteins | sample AliMusrvi5mmetaG_FD_86154 | JGI IMG/M metagenome (GOLD analysis project Ga0118677, IMG submission 86154) | reverse complement strand
GTCCTCGCCGCCGTCTTCGCCGCTCCGTCCTGGGAGTTCCACTACCCGCTGGAACTGCTCGGCCTCGCCGCCGTCGCGCTGCTCGGCGCCGGGCTCGCCCGCCTCTGCCGCGATCCCCGGCGGCGGGCGCTCCTCTGGGTCTTCGCGGCGCTGCTCGTGGTCACGGTCCCCGCGTACCTGCTGCCGGAGTCCCCGGTGGGCAGCAATGCGGGGCGCTTCTTCTACGTCTTCGGGGCGTCCCTGCTGGTCATGGTGGCGCGCCCGAGCCGCCTGCCGCGGGTGCTGCCGTGGCTCGCCGTCGCCGCCGTGCTCGCCTTCCAGCTCGCCTTCCCCGTCTGGATGCTGGCTCACGCGGAGGGCTTCACCGCCACCCGCGCCGCCTTCTTCGCGCCCGCCCTGGACTTCGCCGGGCGCGTCTACGACCCGGCCTACCGCTTCCACGTGGTGACGCCCCAGATGCACTGGGAGTCGTACTACTTCCCGGCCGCGGGCTTCCCGATCACGCGCGGCTGGTTCCGGCAGGCCGACGCCCTGCACAACGCCGAGCTCTACGACAAGCGTCTCGGCGCCCAGGCCTACATCGCATGGCTGCGGCGCATGGGCGTGCGCGACGTCTTCGTGCCCGGCGCCCCGCTGGTCTCGACGTCTCAGCGTGAGGCCGACATCCTTGCCGCCTCGCCGGCGTTCACGGTCGTGTACCGCAGCACGCTGTGGACGGTGTACGAGCTGCGGCGCCCGCAGCCGCTCATCGTGCCGCTGCGCGGAGACGCCTCGGCCGAGGTCGACACGCTCGACCACACGACCATCCGCTTCGCGGTCACCAAGCCGGGCCCGTACCTCGTCAAGCTCACCTGGTCGCCGTACTGGCTCGTGGCGCGGCGCCCGACCGATCCCGCCCTTCGGGGTCACAGCGGGCGCCGTGACCGCGAGTGGGAGCAGGACGCGGTGCCCGCAAGCGGCCGGCGCCTCTATCAGGATCCCTACGGCTTCATCGTGTTCGACGCGCCGGCCGCGGGCCTGTACACGCTCCGGTTCGACGCGGCGCGCACCGCCGAGGCAGAGCTGTAGCGGTGGCGCTGGGGGCGATCGAACGGCGCCTCAAGTCGCGCCGGGGGCTGCTGGCGCTCTGGCTCGCCGCGACCGCCGGCGCTTGCCTGGTCGCGCTCCTCATGTGGCACGCCGGCATCCCGGGCTGGGACGACGCCGCGCACGTCTACAAGCTCTTCCTGCTGCGCCGCGGCGACTCGATCTTCTGGGACGACTTCTGGTACGGCGGCGGCTACGGCGCCGTGAACTACGGTTTCGTCTTCTATCTGCTGGCGCTCTACGTGCCGGCGAAGCTCATCGTCATCGTCTCGGCCGGCCTCGTGCCGCTCTTCTACTACCTGTACCAGCGCGACATGTGGGGCATCGACGACATCTGGCCGGCGTGGGCGCTGGCGGGGATCATGGCCGTCTATCTCGCGCACGGCCAGGACCCGTTCGTGTTCGCCCTGGCGCTCACGCTCGGCGGGCTCGCCTTGCTCGCGCGCGGCAGGCCGGCGCTCGGCGCCGTCGCGGTCGGCATCGCCGTCTTCGCCAATCCCATGGCGTTCGTCGTCTGCGCGAACTTCATGCTCGCCGACGTGATCGCGCGACCCGAGACGCGCCGCCGCTACTTCGTCTTCTTCTGCGTCGTGGCGCCGTTCGCGGTGGTGCGGATCGTCTCGGGGTGGGCGTTCACCGAGCCCGGCGCGTACCTCAACGAGACGCCGCAGCTGCTGCTGTACCTGGCCTTCGCGCTGATGGGGCTGGCACTGGCCGGCGTGAACGCGGTCCACGCGCGCCGGCCGTTCTTCATCCTGTTCTTCGTCTACGCCGTCACCTGCGTGCTGTCGTTCGTGATCCCGGGCAGCCCGCTGGGCAACAACATCGGCCGCTTCTTCTTCGTCTTCGGCCTCCCTCTGCTCCTCCTCCTGCGCCACACCAGCCTCAGGCGCTCGTTCCGCTACGCGGACCTCGCCATCGTGCCCATCGTCCTGTTCGGGCTGCTGCAGATCAGCACGCCGTACAGCCACTTCACGCGTACCAACGAGTGGCCGCAGACGGCGAGCCGCTTCTTCGCCCCCGCCATCGTCGAGGCGCGCCAGCTCTACGATCCCAACTACCGCATGCACGTCGTCGCCCTGCGCCGTCACTGGGAGGCGGACTACTTCCCCGCGGCCGGCATCCCCATAACGCGCGGCTGGTACAGGCAGGCCGACGCGATCCACAACACGATCTTTTACACGGCCTACGATGAGGCCACCTACGTCGCCTGGCTGCGCCGCATGGGCGTGCAGTACGTCTTCCTGGCGCACGCGCCGCTCGACGCGTGGAGCAACCACGAGGCACGCCTTCTCGAGCGCTCGTCGGCGTTCGCGCCGGTGAGCCGGGCGGGCGCCTGGAGCATCTATCGTCTGATCTCCGCACAGCCCATCGTCGTGGGGCTGAACGGCGGGACTGCCGACGTCCTCACCATGCAGCACCTCTGGTTCACGGTGCGCCTCGAGCGGCCCGGCGACTACCTCGTCAAGGTGACCTGGTCGCCCTACTGGACCGTGAGCGGCGGCGCCGGCGGGCCGGCGCCGAGTCTCACGCCCACGACGGACCGGTTCATGATCATGCGCGCGGCCCGCGCCGGCACGTACACGCTGCGCATCGACGTCACCCTCGCCAGGGCGCTGCGTCAGGCCGGCGCTCGGCTCGGGCTGTGAGCCGTGCCGCGGCCCGCCCCGCGCCGGTGAAGCGGGTAGCATAGCGCCATGAGACGAGCGCGGCTGTCGCCAGAGGTGTTCGCCCTCCCCGTCGAGCGCATGCGCGAGGGTTACTACTCGGACGCGTACTTCAACTTCACGAAGCGCGTCCTCGAGGAGCAGGACCTGCACCCGCACGTCACGATGCAGGTCTTTCAGAAGCACCAGCGGGCCATCGTCGGCGGCATGGATGAGGCCCTGGCGATGCTGCGGCTGTGCAGCGGCCGCTACGTGGGCGCAGGCGACGCCCGCCGTTGGGAGCCCGGCTGGCCCGAACTCGAGGTGCGGGCGCTCTACGACGGCGACGAGACCGGCGCCTGGGAGACGGTCCTGACCCTCGAGGGCGACTACGCGCTCTTCGCGCACCTCGAGACGGTCTACCTGGGAGCTCTTTCGCGGCGCACGCTGATCAGCACCAACGTGCGCCGCGTCGTGGAGGCGGCCGCCGGCAAGCCGATCCTCTTCTTCCCGGCGCGCTTTGACCACTACCGCGTCCAGACCGGCGACGGCTACGCGGCGCAGGTCGCCGGCGCCATCGGCGTCAGCACGGATGCGCAGGCGTCCTGGTGGGGCGGCAAGGGCATCGGGACGGTGCCGCACGGGCTGATCGCCGCCTGCGGCGGCGACACGGTGGAGGCCACCCGCCGCTTCGCGGACGCGTTCTACCCGGAGATCAACGTCACCGCACTCGTCGACTTCGACAACGACTGCGTCGCCACCAGCCTCGCCTGCGCGCGCGCCCTCGGGGAGCGGCTGTGGGGCGTCCGCCTCGACACGTCGGAGACGATGGTCGACCGCTCGCTCTGGCCGCTCATGGGCGAGTCCCGCCCCAACGGCGTCGCCCCCGAGCTCGTGCACGCCGTTCGGGACGCGCTCGACGGCGAAGGCTTCGAGCGCGTCAAGATCGTCGTCAGCGGCGGCTTCAACCCCGAGAGGATCGCCTTGTTCGAGGCCGCCGGCGTGCCTGCCGACGCCTACGGCGTCGGCAGCAGCCTCCTCGGCGGCAACACCGACTTCACCGCCGATGTCGTGCGCGTGGACGGCCGGCCCTGCGCCAAGGCCGGTCGGCACGACCGCCCCAACGCGCGCCTCGAGCTCGTCGAGTGACGCCGTCCACAGTCATCCTCGTGGTCGACATGCTCAACGGCTTCTGCCGTGAGGGCAGCCTCGCGAGCGCGCGCCTCGACTCGCTCACCGGCCGGCTGCGCGAGCACCTCGAGCGCGAGGTGGCCGCGGGCGCCCGGCTCGTCTTCCTCGCCGACGTGCACGCGCCCGAGGACCCGGAGTTCGCGATGTTCCCGGCGCACTGCGTCGAGGGTTCGGGCGAGGACGAGATCGTGCCGGAGCTCGCGCGGCTCGCCGCCGCCGGCACCATCGTGCGCAAGCACACCTTCTCCGGCTTCTATCGCACCGGGCTGGACGCGGTCCTCGAAGGCCTCGCGCCCGGCGTGGTCGAGGTCACCGGGGTGTGTACCGACATCTGCGTGCTGCACACCGTGTACGACCTCAGGATCCGCGGCTACGAGGTGGTCGTGCGCTCAGACCTGGTGGAGACCTATGACGCGCCCGGCCACGACGCCGATGAGATGAATCGCTTCGCCCTCGCTCACATCCGCGACATCCTGGGCGCGAAGGTCGTCTGACCGCACGCGCGCGACGGAGGTCCGGCCGCCGCCGCGGGCTTCAGTTGGAGCTGCCCGGCTCCGGCTCGGCCGACTGCTTCCCCTCGAGGAGGTCGACGAAGCCCTGGGAGCGCCGTCCGATCGTCGATTTGGGGGCGATGCGTGCGGCGGCCGCCCACTGTGTCTTGGCGCCGGCGATGTCGTTCTGCGAGAAGAGGATGATGGCCAGGGAGTAGTGCGCCTCCTGCTGGCGCGGGTCCTTGGCCAGCACCGCCCCGAGCGAAGCTGTGGCGCGCTTGATCTGCCCCTCGGCGTGCCACACCATGGCGAGACGGACGGTGGCCGTGGCGTCGCCGGGCCTATACGCGAGGGCGCCGCGGTAGGCGCGTTCCGCCTGGCGATAGCGCGCACCCAGCACGTAGGCGTCTCCGAGGCTCATGAGGATGCTCGCGTTGTGCGGGTCCGCGGCGCTGGCCTTCTGCAGGCGGGCGATCGTCTGCTCCACCTGACCGCTGGCGCTGCCGGCAGCGACGCTCGTCGCTCCCGAGGAGGGATGCCCCGGAGGAAGCGTCTGACCGGCCGTCGCGCCGCCTACTGCGGAGCCATCGCCGGAGGTCGCGCCCACGGCGACGATGGCGGCGGCCACGACGACGGCCGTGCCCAGGCCGAACAGCAGGTAGTGTCTCCTCAACGCGTCCTTTCGGGGGGAGGGCTGGCGCCGGAACGCTGGCAGGATAGCATCCCGCCCGCGCACCCGCGACCGCGTTTTGCCCGCAAAGAGCCCGGAGCCCGCCGGGGCCTAACCAAGCTTAACCGCCGCTTAACACCCCGGACTCGTGTGCGTGCCGGCTCGCCGCCGGCTGGCCCCTGTGGTCACCGAGTCGGCGTCGCGCCCGCGATGACCCGCGGCAGTTGACGCCCACCGAAGCGCCCGCTAGAGTTCACGAGGCCAACAGGACCGTTTCACTCCGGTCTCGACGCACAGGAGATCCCGTGGGATTGCAGCTCACGCGTGGCGGAGAGTACGCCATCCGCGCCATGACTTACCTGGCGCGCTATCCCGAAGGGCACGTGGCCTCGCTGCGAGACATCGGGCGGGCGCAGGAGATCCCCGAGAGCTTCCTCGCCAAGATCCTCCAGAGCCTGGTGCACGCCGGGCTGGCCGTGTCCCAGCGCGGCGCGCACGGCGGCTTCGCCCTGGCGCGCCCCGCGGAACAGATCACCATGCGCGACGTCATCGAGGCGGTCGACGGACCCATCTCGGTCAACCTGTGCACGCTCGATCCCGAGGAGTGCAAGCGCAGCAGCACCTGCGAAGTGCACAAAGCCTGGCTCCGCGCGCAAGAGCAGCTCATGGACGTGCTCGGCGGCGTCACGCTCAAGTCGCTCGCTCCGCAGCCCGTCGCCTGACAGCCCGCGCGTCAGTCCTCGTAGCCCCGGGGATGCGCCTGCATCCACCCCCAGGCGTCGGCGACGGCGTCCTCCAGCGACCGGCGCGGGCGCCAGCCGAGTGACTCTCCAGCCAGGCGGTTGTCGGCCACGAGGACCGGGGGATCTCCGGCGCGGCGCGGCGACGCCTCGGCGTGCACGCGCACGCCGGTGACCGTCTCGACCGCCGCGAGGACGTGGCGCACCGAATCGCCCGAGCCGGTGCCGAGGTTGAACGCGCCTTGCGTCTGCGGGAGGCGCGCGAGCGCCGCCACGTGCGCGTCGGCGAGGTCGGCGACGTGGACGTAGTCGCGCACGCAGGTGCCGTCCACGGTCGGGTAGTCGTCGCCGAACACCGAGAGCGTCGCGCCGTCGCGCGCGCTCCGGAGGGCGAGCGGGACGAGGTGACTCTCGGGGTCGTGGTCCTCGCCCTGCTCTCCGTGGGCGCCGCAGGCGTTGAAGTAGCGCAGCGCCGTGAAGGCGATGTCGCCGGCGGCGCGCGCCTCTTCGAGCAGACGCTCGCAGGCGAGCTTGGTCTCGCCGTACGGGTTCGACGGGGCGAGCACGTCGCCCTCCTCGATCGGCGTCCGCTCCGGGGCGCCGTACACGGCCGCTGTGGACGAGAAGACGAGGCGGCCGGCGCCGGCCGCCACGGCGGCGGCGATCACCGCTGCGGTGCCGCGCTCGTTGACGTCACGGTAGCGCTCGGGCTCCCGTACCGACTCCGCGACCTCCGCCAGCGCCGCCATGTGGACCACGGCCTCGCAGCGGTGCCGCACGAGCGCGTCGCGCAGGCACTCCTCGTCGCGGATGTCGCCGGCCGCGAAGGCCGCGCCGGCCGGGATCGCGGCGCGGTGGCCGCGCGAGAGGTCGTCGTACACGGTCACCGCATCGCCGCGCGCCAGCAGGCGCGCCGCGATGACGCTGCCGATGTAGCCGGCGCCGCCGGTGACGAGGACGTCCATGCGGCGATGCTAGCAGGTCGGCCGCGCCGGCCCCAGCGAGGCGCCGGCGCCCCGTGCGCAAGAGAAAGGGACGGCGCGCCTTGCGGCGCGCCGTCCCGACTTCTGCCGGGCGCTTCGCCCGGGTCTGCTCGCTGGTGTTACGGCGCGGTGACGGTGATGGTCACCGGCACGGAGCCGAGGTGGTCGCCGCCCGCGGCTTCGACCTGCTTGCCCGTCGCCGTGTAGAAGTCGACGGTGCCGGTGACGGTGTCGCCCGGCGCCGCGTCGGCCGGAACGGTGATCGACGCCCTGATGGACCCGGTGCTCGCCTTGGCCACCGTGAGCGGCGTCGACTCGTCGTTGGAGGCGACGAAGTTGTCGATGCCGATCGGTGCCGTGAACATCCACTGGATCTCGTAGCCGAGGTCAGGCATGTCGGGACCCGGATTGCCGTAGGTGACCGTCGTGGTCCAGAGGCCCGACATCGGGTTCTGGACCTGGACGGCGTTGCCCACGTCGGACATCGCGAGGCTCTCCGCTACGTCGGCTCCGGCGGGATCGTAGAGGCCGAGGTCGACCAGCACGGGCGACGCGGACGGGATGGGGGGCGGCAGCTTGGGTGCGGACTGCCCACCGTTCTGCATTGTCCCCGAGCTGAACACCCCGCCCCACATCGCGTAGGCGGTCAGCTGGGTGCAGTTCTGCGGCACGTAGAAGAGCCATGCCTCCGAACCGCCCGGGTAGTCGTTCGCGAGGAGGTTCCCCGTCCTGCCGTCCCAGACCTGCTGGTAGAGAGCATTGCCCTTGTAGGTCACCTGGCTGTCGGCGTAGGCGGCGAGGTCGGTCGGGCCGGCGTTGGCGACGGAGAAGTCCGCCGTCACGGTCTGGCCCGGTGCGGCCGTCGCGGTCCACGCGGCGGGGGCGACGACGGCACGGTCGAGGGTGATCGTCCCCGCGAACGGCTCGAAGAAGCCGTTGCCGGAGAACCCCGGTGCCCAGACGAGCACCTGCCACTTGCCGGCCATCGGCGCATTCCAGAGGACCTGCTCGGCCGTGTGCGTGAATGCCGCGTCGGGTGCCGTCCCACGCGCGTAGTCAGACACCATCAGGTCGCCGCTCTTGGCGTCGCGCACGCGGCCGTTCGGGTCGACGAGGTAGACGTTGACGAGGTTGCCCTGATCGGGCCAGGTCACCGCGGCGGCCAGCGACGCGGTGCCGCTGGGCACGGTGAAGTCGTAGAAGTAGAACTCGCCGCCGAAGTACTCGACGTCCGAGCCGGTCAGCTTGCCGCTGAACGTCCCCTGCCCGTTGGTCATCTTGAGCGGCACGCGGATGCTTACCGGGATGGTCGTCGTGGTGCTGCCGTTGGAGACCTGCACGGCGCCGAAGTAGGTGCCGGCGGCCGCGGGGGCGGTGATGGTGGCCTTGACCCCGCGCGAGGCGCCCTTCTTGAGCTTGAAGCTCTTCGTCGCGACCTTGAGGCTGGACCAGGTCGCCTTGTGCATGAACTCGATCTTGACGTTGACCTGCTGTGGGCCCGTGGGCAGCATGCCGCCGCGCGGGAAGATGGCGAGCTTCCACGGCGCTCCGGCCTTGACGACCGGGCGCTGGTCCTTGGGCCCCATCAGGGCGACCTGACACTGGGTGAGGTGCCCGTAGCCACCGTAGGTCGGGGCATACGTGAGGAAGTTGCCGTCCGAGTCGTAGACGGCGCTGCGGATGGACACGTTGGGGCCGGACGGCCACGTGACGGTGGTCTGCACGAAGTCGGTGCCGGAGGGGATGGTGAAGCCCTCGTCGTCCAGGAAGTCGGGCCCGCTGAGGGTGACCGACCTGGTGATGGTCTGGCCGGCGTCGGCCACGTAGGTGGTCGGGGAGAGCGTGATCTTCTCCTTGGCGTCGCCGGTGTTGCGCACCACGATCTTGGTGGACGCCTTGGCGCCGCCGGCGACCTTGGCCGACCAGCTGGACGGCCTGTTGGTGTCGGCCTCGACGGACGCCAGCATGGACTTGCCGCGCTTGAGCACGGCCATGACCGCCGCCTTGGCGTTCACGAGCCCGCTGCTCTGCTCGAGGGCGGGATACCCCAGGTTGGTGGTCGTGCTGGCGAGGAGCTTCTTCCAGTAGAGCGGAGAAGGGAGCGCCTTGCCGGGATGCGAGAGCTTCCAGGCCGACTCGGCGAGCGCCAGGTCGCCGGCGACGACCGGAGCGGCCATGCTCGTGCCGCCGAACTCCTGGATGTTCTGGCCTCCGTCGGAGCCTCCGACCGGGGCGAGCGCCCAGCCGTAGGCGCCGAAGCCCATGATGTCGGGGCGGAAGTCGCCGAGGGAGTTCGGCCCGCGGCTCGACCAGGTGATGACCTGGTCGCCCTTGTACGTGGTCACGCCCATGAAGTCTTCCTGGGCGAACTCCCGGTTGCCGGTGCTGGCGCCCACGGCGATCAGGCCGGGAGCATCCGGTGACGAGCCCATCGTGCCCTGGCCGGGACCTTCGTTGCCCTCGGAGTTGATGAAGGTGATGCCGGCGTCCACCGCGGCCTGCGCCGCGAGCGCGCCGGGGTCCTTGCCGTCCTGCGGGATCGCGAGCGCGCCGAGACTGCAGGAGATGATGTCGACCTTCTGGTCCATCAGCCACTGGATGCCGCGGATGATCTGCGAGTCCCAGCCGTTGTACTCGCCGAGCACTTTGGCCATGAGGATCTTGCTCTTGGGCGCCATGCCGGAGAAGTTCATCGTCGTGAGCGTGTTCGGATTGAAGACCGGCAGGCCCTGGGCGGCCACCGTGCTGGAGGTGGCGGTGCCGTGACCGACGTCGTCGTAGAGACCCTCGCCGGTGAAGTCCTTGTAGGCCGCGATCGCCGGCGCGAGGTCCGGCTGCAGCGGGTCGGTGCCGGTGTCCAGCATGCCGATGCGCACGCCCTGGCCCATCACCTGCTGGCCGTCGACCTTGATGTCCCAGGCGTCTTGAGCGTGCGTGAGTTGCAGCGCCTCGGACTCCATCGGGGCGCCGGCCGCGACCTTGCTCGCGGTCATGCCAGCGGCGCTCCTGGCGGCCTGCGCCTTGCCCTCGACGCCCGACGGCATCTTGGGCACCGGGATCTTGTGATCGTTGAAGACCTGGAGGACGTTGCCGTCCGCCCGCAGGGCGGCGATCGTGTCCTGCGACACGGTGGCCGAGAGGGCCGGGATGATGTGGTAGCGCACGATGCCGGTGGAGTCGCGCGCCTGCAGCTTGCCGGCGACTTCGCCGGCGTTGCCGCCGGACTTGAGCATGACGATCACCTTGATCGTCGGTTTGGCGGCGGGACCTCCCGCGGCCGCTCTGGCGCGCATCACGCCGGCGGCGAGTGACATCGCCACGACCAGCGCCAGGATGAGGATAAACACGCGGCGCCTCATGGAACCCCCCTTGCTCGGCTTGCTCCCCTGACTGCCCCTCGCCGGGAGCGAGGTGCTCCCGGCGTCGCCGCAGGCACGTGCACAAGCACTCGTGCACATGCGTGCTCTGCGGCCGACCGGTCCTCGGCGCCCCTCACCGTGCCTGCGAAGGCGGATCGATCTTGCTTGCCGAGCCAGTCTACAGCGCGACGCCGCCAAAGAAAGGGGGGCGGCGCACAAAACGCGCGCCGTCCCCATTCGAACACCCCGAGCGGCGCGACCGCGCCGCGAGTCTCAGCCTCAGCCGAACGGGCTGCCGCCGGAAGGAGCCGCGCAGCCCGAGGAAGCGCTCGCGCCGCCGAGGTTGCTGAGGAAGCTGGAGAACTTCTGCCGGACATCGGTGGACCCGCATTCCGGGCACACCCTGTCCTCGTCCTTGAGGAAGCCCTGCCGGAACACCTCGAAGGAGTTCCCGCAGTCCTCGCAGATCAGGTCGTAGGAAGCCATCGCACCCCGCATCGTTTGCCGTGTGTATACCCTGGGGGGTATCATACCTGCGCGCCGGCCGGGCGTAAACCCGGAACAGCCGGCGAGCGCCGCTCGAGCCTGGGCGGTGGGCGCGGTTGTGCGCCAGGCTTGCTCGCGGCAGTATGTCCGAGCGCCGCCAGTGCACACCGCCGGGGCAGTCACCCCGGCGGCGACGAAAGGGAACGGATGTCAGGCTACAGGAGTGGAGCGCGTGGCGCCGCCGCATTCGCCGCCGCCGCGATCGTCCTCGCCCTTGCGGCGCTGGCCGTGGCCGGCTGTGGGTCTTTGGGCGGGGGTTCGTCGTCGGGGGGCTCCGGCGCGGCACAGCCCCTCACGGGCAGCACCCTCAACGGCGGGACCTTCGACCTTGCGACCACCAAGGGGAAGCCCACGGTCGTCAACTTCTTCGCCTCCTGGTGCGGCCCGTGCAACCAGGAAGCGCCGGAGCTCGTCGCCTTCGCCAAGGCGCATCCCGACGTGCAGGTGGTCGGCGTTGCCACGAACGACAAGCCGTTCGACTCGCAGAGCTTCGTGAACAAGTACGGCCTCACCTATCCGGTCGTGATGGACCTCGACGGCTCGATCGGCAACGCCTGGGGCGTGACCGGGATCCCGGCGACGTTCTTCATCGACAAGAACGGCTCCGTGCAGGCCGCCATCGTCGGCGCCTCGACCCAGGCGCAGTTCGAGGCCAAGCTCGCGTCCATCCAGTGAGGCGCGGCAGGCCGCCGCGGGCGGCCGCGCCGGACTCTCCGGAGCCTCCGTGACGGCAGACACGATCGCCTCGCTGAGCGCCGTCATTGGCGCCTCCCCGAGCGCCGCCACGATCGCCTCGACGGGCGCGGTCACGGTCACGTCGCTGAGTCTGTCGGCCCTCGGGCTCGCGTTCGTAGCCGGCCTGCTCTCCTTCATCTCGCCCTGCGTGCTCCCGCTGCTGCCGGTGTACCTGTCGTTCATCTCCGGCGTCGGCGTGGAGCAGCTCGCCGGGCACCGACGCCGCCTGCTGTGGACCTCGCTCCTCTTCGTCGCCGGGTTCACGCTCGTCTTCGTGCTCATGGGCGCGGGCGCCGGCGGCGTGGGCCGCCTGCTGGTCCACTACCGGCGCGAGCTGACCATCGCCGCCGGCGCGTTCATCGCCTTCAGCGGGCTGGTGGTGGCCGGCGCGATCCCGCTGCCCAAGCCCGTCATGCGGGTCAGCCCCACGCGGCGCGGCGCCGGCGGCGCCTTCGTCACCGGCATGGCGCTGGCGGTGGGGTGGACGCCCTGCGTCGGCTACGTCCTCGGCGCCATCCTCAGCATGGCCGCGTCCAGCCACAGCGCCGTGTCCGGATCCGTCCTGCTGCTCGTCTACTCCGCCGGCCTCGGGCTGCCGTTCGTGCTGGCCGCGGTGGCCTTCGACTGGGTCTCCGCCCGCCTCGGCGCGGTCAAGCGCCACTACCGTGGCATCCAGGTCGCCGCCGGCATCCTGCTCGTCGCCTTCGGCCTCCTCATGATGTTCGGCGTGCTCGACCAGATGAGCCGCTGGCTGCCGGCGTTCAGCCCGGGAGGGCTCTGAGGCGTATCCTTGGCGGCATGAGCGAGCGCCGCCGCATCCCCGAGGTCACGCCCGCCGGCCGCGCCGCCGCGCAGGCGCTGCGCGGCCAGGTCGCCGGAGAGGTGCGCACGTCGCCGCTTGCGCGCTGGCTCTACTCCACCGACGCCTCGATCTACCGCGTTGTGCCCGACGCGGTCGTCGTCGCGGCGTCCGTGGACGACCTCGCCGCGGTGGCGGCCGCGGCGCGCGAGTACGGCGTGCCGCTCGTCGCGCGCGGATCGGCCACCAGCTTGGCGGGACAGGCGATCGGCCCCGGCATCGCCGTCGACTGCTTCAAGCTCGACCGCATCCTGGCGATCGACCCGCAGGCGCGCAGCGCGCGCGTGCAGCCGGGCGTCGTGCAGGCCGCGCTCAACCGCGCCGCCGCCGTGCACGGCCTCGAGTTCGGCCCGGACACCTCGACGGTGGACCAGGCGACGATCGGCGGCATGGTCGGCAACAACTCGTCGGGGTCGCGCTCGATCGTGTACGGCGAGACCAAGGACAAGGTGCTCGCCGTGTCGGCCGTCCTCGCGGGAGGCACTCGCTGCGACTTCGGGCGCTGCGCCGGCGGCGACCTGGCGAGCGGGCTTCGCGGGCCCGGCGCCGGCCAGCTTGCGGCGGCGCTCGCGGGGATCCGCGAGCAGTACCGCGGGCCGATCGCCGAAGGCTACCCGCGGACGCGCCGCTGCACCTCCGGCTACCACCTGCGCCCCCTTCTGGAGCCGGAGCCCGAGATGGCGCGCCTCCTCGCCGGCTCCGAGGGGACGCTGGCGCTGTTCACGGAGCTTGAGGTCGCGCTCGACCTCCGGCCGGCGCGCCGGACCGGGGCGGCGCTCACGTTCGCGACGCTGCGCCTGGCGCTCGAGGCCAACATCGCGGTCCTCGAGACCGGCCCGTCGGCGATCGAACTGCTCGACCTCGAGCCGCTCCGCGCGGCGCCGAACCTCAAGGCGTACGCGCGCATGGCAGCGCTGCTGGCGGGCTCCGAACGAGCGATGCTGACTGTGGAGTATCAGGGGTCGGAGGACGAGGCGCGCGAGGGGCTCGGCCGCCTGCGCGCCGCTGTGGCAGGGCTCGGCGCCGACCGGGTCGAGTGGCTCGACGAGCCGGCGGCGCTCGCCGAGGCCGCGGCCCTGCGCCGCGCCGCCCTGCCGCTGCTGATGGGCGCCCCCGGAGCCGAGCGCCCCGCGTCGTTCGTCGAGGACACGGCCGTCGCGCCCGAGCGCCTGGCGGAGTTCGTCGCCGAGTTCGAGGCGCTCGTGCGCTCGCACGGCGCCCGCGCCTCCTTCACCGGTCACGCTTCCGCCGGCTGCCTGCACGTGCGGCCGCTGCTCGACCTCAAGTCGGCCGCCGGCGTCGAGACGATGCGGGAGCTGGCGGCTTCCGTGGGCGATCTGGTGGCCTCCTTCCACGGCGCGATCTCGGGCGAGCATGGCTGCGGGCGCTCGCGCAGCTGGCTCCTGCCCCGCATCCTGGGGCCGGGTCTCTACGACGCGATGGTCGCGCTCAAGGACGCCTTCGACCCAGACCGCTTGCTGGGTCCGGGCACGATCGTGGATGGTCCGGAGGTGGCGGAGGACCTGCGCTTCGGACCCGCCTATCGCGGCGACGGCGCCTGGAGGCCGCGCCTCTCTTTCACGGCGGAAGGCGGCTTCGAAGCGGCGATCGAGAAGTGCTTCGGGGCCGGGCTCTGCAAGAAGTCGAGTGGCACCATGTGTCCGCCCGCCGCGGCGTCGCGCGACGAGGCGCGCACCACGCGGGCGCGCGCCAACGCGCTCCAGGCGGTGCTGAGCGGGGCGGTGCCGCTGGCGGCGGTCGGCGAGGACGAGTTCCGCGAAGTGCTCGGGACCTGCGTGGCCTGCAAGGCCTGCAAGTCCGAGTGCCCCGCCGGCGTCGACATGGCCGCCCTCAAGGTCGAGTGGCTCGCCGAGATCCGCGCCCGGGAGGGCGTGCCGGCGCTGGCGCGCGGCATCGGCGGGTTCCGCGCGCTGGCGCGGCTCGCCGCACCGCTGGCGCCGCTCGTCAACGGCGCCGCACGCACGCCGCTGGCGCGGCTCGTGACCGACCGCGCCGGCGTCGCGCACGAGCGGCCGCTGCCGGCCTTCGCCCGGCGACCGCTCACGCGCCGCCTGCGCGGAGCGCCCCGCGCCGCTTCGGCGGCGCTGTTCGTCGACTGCTTCGTGCAGTACCAGGAGCCGTGCATCGGCGAAGCGCTGGCGCGGCTCCTCGGCGCGGCCGGCGTCGAACTGGCGCTCATCGACGCCGGCTGCTGCGGGCGCACGGCGCTCTCGACCGGCCAGATCGACAAGGCTCGCGCCGCTGCGCTTCGGGTCCTCGCGGCCCTCGAGAAGCCGGCGTCCGCCGGCGCGGAGGTGCTGTTCATCGAGCCCAGCTGTCTCTCGATGATCAAGGACGACTGGAGCCGGCTGCTGCCCGGCGACGAGCGCGTGCCGCTGGTCGCCGGGGCCTCCGTGCCGGCGCTCGACCTTGTCGCGCGTCTCGCGGAGGCCGGCCGCCTCCGCTTCCGCGCCGGCGGCCGCGCCGTGCTGCACGATCACTGCCACGCCAAGGCGCTGGGCTTTGCCGCGGCGACGCTCCGCGCCCTCGCCGCGGTGCCCGATCTGGAGCTCGAGGTGCTCGACGCCGGCTGCTGCGGCATGTCCGGCGTCTTCGGCTACGAGGCCGAGCACTTCGAGCTCAGCGTCGCGATGGGCGAGCGCGTGCTGCTGCCCGCCGTCCGCCGGGAACCGGCCGCGACGCAGGTCCTGGCCACGGGCACGTCGTGCCGCTCCCAGATCCACGACCTTTGCGGGCGCCGCGCGCTCCATCCGCTCGAGTTCCTCGCGGGGAGGGTCGACGCGGGCGAGCGGTCGGCAGCGGCCGGCGGCCCGGCGGTCGAGGGTCCGGCGGCGGCCGTGCGCTCGCCGGCAGGTCCAGCGGACGAGGCGCCGGCATGAACGCTCTCATCCTCATCGCCGGCATCGCCGGCCTGGCCATCGCCGGCTACGGTCTCTACGCCTTGTTCACCGACGCGTGGCGCCGCCGCCAGTATCTCGACATCGTCCTCGGCGTCGGCGTGGCGGTCGCCGTGGTCGTGCTCCTCGTGCTCTACGGGGACAGCCTGCTGCGCTAGGTGGCCGGCGCCGGCGCCCCGGGGCCGCGGGCCGCGCCCCGGTCGCCTAATCCCGCGCCGGTGTTGTGCCGATACGGGGGACGGCAGGCCGGAGGGAAACAGGCTTCGTGGCACGAATGTCACGGGAGGACGCGGAGCCGGCGTCATTCGGCGACGTACCGGCCGCGCATCACGTGCGTGTGGGAAGCTGCGGACGGCCCGATGGGCTCCGCCCGCGATGGAGAGAGGACCGATGGCGAAACGCATCCTTGTGGTCGACGACGAGCCCGACATCCGCCGGCTCGTCGCCGAGGCGCTGCAAGCGACGGGTTACGACGTGCAGACGGCCGCGAACGGCCAGGAGGCCGTGCGCGCGGCCGGCCTCTTCATCCCCGACCTCGTGCTCCTCGACATCATGATGCCGGACGCCGACGGGTTCGCCGTGTACGAGCGCCTGCGCGACCACCCGGTCGACCTCAAGTCGCCGATCATCTTCCTCACGGCGCGGCGCGAGATCAACGACAAGCTCCTCGGCTTCGAGAAGGGCGCCGCGGACTACATCACGAAGCCGTTCCACATCAAGGAACTTCTGGCCCGGGTCAAAGTCCATCTCGGCGAACTGGGGCCGCCCAAGGGCGATATCCCCAACCCGATGACGGACCGCGAGCTCGAGGTGCTCGGGCTGCTCGCGAGCGGCAAGACCTACAAGCAGGTGGCGCGGGCGCTCGACCTCAGCCAGAGCACCGTGCGCAACCACCTGCACAACGTGTACCACAAGCTGAACGTGGTCGACCGCGCCCAGGCGGTCATCGTGAGCCGGGAGAACGGCTGGATCTGAGCGTGGCGGCAGAGGAGTGGACCGGCGAAAAGGGCCGGCGCGAGCGCCGGCCCTTCGTGCGTACGCTTGCCGGAGTCTTCAGGATGCCGAGAACGGCATCTCCGGAAGCGACCAGCTCACCTCGCCGGTCTCACGCCGGTCGTCGCGTCGCCGCTCGCTGAACGGTCCCGGGCCGCTGACCCAGCGCGCCCGGCGGCGCTCGCCGGCGCGGCGGTCCACGACGACGCGCACGTCGTCGCGGCCCGCGTAGACCCGGCTGAGCCGCTCGAGGAAATAGTCCTCAAGCTGCTGCGGGATGACGATCACCTTCTGCGCGCTCTGCGTCTGCGCGGGCATGCCAGACCTCCAGTACACCTTCTACGTACCCACTCTGCGTGCCCAGTGATTCGCCGGGGTGGCGCTCATCTCCTTGGCTGGGCTCGAAGCCCCTGGGTCACGCGTCGCCGGTCCGGGCAACGGCGCCGGCCGTGAGGTCGACGCCGGCGGACTGTACGCCGTCTGCGGCGGCCTCTGCGTCCCGCACGTGGCTGCGGAGCAGCAACGCGCACAGCCCGCCGACCACGGCGAGGATCACGGCCACCACGAAGGTGGTGGCGACGGCGTTCGTGAACCAGGTCTGGAAGAGCGCTTCCAGCGTCTTCATCGCCGCGGCCGGCATGCCGGTGATGCCTTTGGGGATGCCCATCTGCGCGCCGCCGCTCGCCGCCCCGGAGACGATCTTCTGCTTGACCGCCTCGGGGATGCCCTGGATCGCGTGGACTCCGCTGGTGATGTTGGCCGTGATCCGGTTCTGCAGCACGGCCCCGAGGATCGCGATGCCCATGAGGCTGCCTACCTGGCGCATCGTGGAGAGGACCCCGGAGGCGTTGCCGACGCGGTCCCTGGGAGCGGTGGCCATGACCGCCGACGTCACCGGGGCGACCGCGAGGCCGATGCCGACGCCGGAGATCAGGAACGGCACCAGCAGGCTCATCGGCGTCGTGGCCGGCGAGATCTTGGCCAGGCCGGGGACGAGGCCGGCCATCCACGCCAGGCCGAAGGCGAGGAGGAACATGCCGGCCGCGACGATCCACTTGCTGCCGAGCCGGTCGGAGAGCGTCCCCGCCAGCGGCGCCGCGAAGATGATGACCACCGACATCGGCGCCATCACGAGGCCCGCCTTGATGGCGCTGAAGCCGAGGACGGACTGCAGGAAGATCGGGATCGTGAAGAAGGCGCCCATCATCGCCGCGCTCAGCAGCAGCCCGGTGGCGTTGCCGGCGGCGAAGTTGACGCTGCGGAACAGCGAGAAGTCGATGAGCGGCTGGCGCACGCGGTGCTCGCGCCAGTAGAAGAGGCCGAAGGCGACGACCGTGGCCGCGAACAGGCCGAGGATCGTGGCCGAGGTCCAGCCGAAGC
>Ga0118677_10007736_pt1 | contig 17598 bp, 10 predicted proteins | sample AliMusrvi5mmetaG_FD_86154 | JGI IMG/M metagenome (GOLD analysis project Ga0118677, IMG submission 86154) | reverse complement strand
TGAGGATTCTCATTTTTCGAACTATAATGCAAACAAAGAAGGCAATGAAGGCAATGAAAGCAATGAAAGCAATGAAGGCAATGAAAGCATTGAAGACAATGAAGACAATTCAAGCAATGAAAACATTGAAAACATTGAAAACAATGCAAGCAACAAAATTAAGATTTCCGGTGATTGTTATTGCTGTTTGTTCAAAACTTAATAATTGTTTGCAGGTGGCCGGTTTTGAATCTATTTTGGAGCCAAAGTCAGTTAATTGGTAAATTGAAAAGCAAAGTACTTCACGGCCGACCGTAAAAACCTTAACAAAATAAAATATTAATTAACCAATTTAATGATTTACATCACATTAAAAAAGTTTTGTTAAGTATATGAAATATTTTGCCTGAAATGAATAAATTTGTTAAATTCGAAGGTAAGAGAATGAATGACCCCGCGGCAAGCGACTGGGTATCTTGGGAATTATTTCCAATTCGCTTAGAGCAGCGGAGAACTAGCCCCAAATAGCATAGAAGAACAACAGAGTTACAGCTTTGGCCCCCATAGGGGTTTTCAAGTGCACTCTTTTCTCAGGTGGATTCTCTAATTAAACAATTTTCAACTCTTGATTCACAATAATGAAGAAAATCAGCAGACTATTGCATATCCCGTCAGTGTATTTCAGAACGATATTTTATCTATTTTTGCCACCCGATCTGACATAAACTTCTAACCAAATCTTTCCATGATCTTCAGAAAATCATTTATTTTATGCCTGGTGGCATTGGCTTTATTATTTCCAGTCCGGTCATTTTCCCAAAAGGGAGATGCCGGAACGAAAAACCAGTCGGCAAAAGTTAAAAAATGCGACACCCTCTATTACTATGGTGTTGATCTCTCGCATGTCAGGGTAACCGATGGGTCGAAGACCGATCGCAGCCTGAATTACAGTACGGTCTATCCTCCGGCCTGGATCGGCTACGTGGAAAAGGAGTTGCCTCCATACAAATATGTGCAGCCTAAATTGAAAAATCGGGTGTTTTATTATGTGGCGGAGGATGTACAGAAAAACACCCTGAAAGTTGTTCCTTCATTCATTATCAGCGAAGACTATTCATTTCCTGCAGATACCGTAAACAAAGCGGTGAAGAGCTATTCACTCTCACGGCACACCGGGATCGGGTTGGTAATCATTGCCGAGAATTTCAACAAGAACCATGAATCTTCATCCAGCTGGGTTACCTTCTTTGACATTAAAACACGGGAGGTGCTCTGGACGGTCAAAGTGTCGGGCAAGTGCAGCCATATGGGTTACACGGCGCATTGGGGATCAGGCATTGTTTCCGGGTTTAAAAAGTTCGTCTCTTCAATTTACTGAACAGGACCGAGGTAAAAAGCAGTCCTGAAATTTGAGTCCAATCAATTTGAACTCAACAATTTTCATCCTCTTCATATTTACATGCAGTTTGCAATCGCCCCAAAGGCAAACACTTTCTAAGCCCCACCAATACAGGTTCTTCAGTGGGTTTACCCTCGTCAGAATAAGAATTTGATTATATAAATCGTACCGTAAAATCCTTTGCTACTTTTCTAAAATCCGTATCGATAGTTATGATGCCCAGTTCGTATTCAATTGCAACGGCTGTCTGCATTGAATCATCAAAATCGGGTTGATATTTTTCAGCAATTATTGAAATCTGAGGATACTTTATTAAAGGAAGTGAGATTATTGAGCCATTGTTGTCACTTTCGGAAATTAATCAGACTGTCGAGTGAAAAGAGAATAATTGTGAGTTGACGGAGAATAATGAATAGCGAAGAGTGTTGCTGGCTATATGGATACAATCATTGGAATCAACAGATAAAGCAAAGAATATTTTCTAAGATTTCAAAGAACTTGATTTTATGCATCTTATGATTTGGCCCCGACCATCACCTGCATCCCCGAAGCTGCAGTGATCAGCCGTATATCGGTTAACCCGGCATCCTCCATCCATCCGCGAAGTTCCAATTCCGTATAGGTATCGCCATGTTTGGTACCCACCAGCATATTCAGGGCAAACAAGGCACCGGCAAATGGCTCGGTGCGCTGCTCATTCATTACATGGTCCATGATAACAAGCTGGCCTCCTTTTTCAAGGGCTTCCGCTCCCCTCGCGATCAGCAGGGTGTTCTCTCCGGGGTTGTTGATGTGGATGATCGCCGACATCAGCACCAGTTGAAAGCCGCTTCCAAAATAATCGCAGTGGTAATCACCCTCCATGGTAGTTACTTTATCGGCCAATCCAGCCTTATCAATGTATTTCCGGGTAATCGGCACCACATTGGGCAGGTCAAGGATCACCCCCCTTATGGCAGGATTCTTTTCAATGAATGCAAAGGTAAAAGCGCCGGATCCGCCGCCTACGTCTAAGGTCATGTGTGTGGCAGAAAGGTCCAGCATGGATGCAAGTTCCTTTCCCTGTGCCACTCCCCTTGCATGCATGGCCGCGATGAAGAACTCAAGCCATTCATTCCCCCGTTCGTTGATACCGGGTCGCGCAGGTTCCGACACACATGATCCTGTTTTAACGGCATCTGTAAGGGTGCTCCATGTTTTCCACAGAGCCACCGAATGATCAAGGCCGCTCATAAACGAGGGTGAGGTGGAAACAAGGAATTTTTCTGAAAAGACAGAATTGGCAAAACCTTCTTTTTCCCTCACCAAAAGCCCGGTGCCGGTCAGCGCATTCATCAGCCGGTCAGTAGCCCTTACATTGATACCAAGTGAAACTGCAACATCACGTGAGGTCGCACGTTTCCCTGAAAGTTTATCAAAAATCCGAAGTTCGAATGCAGACAGCACCAGGCGGCTGATTCTGAATGCGTTTACAGTTTCCATCAATTCAGATGGAGAGGTGATTTGTTTCATGACATGTCAAATATTAAGAAAATTCCGAATATCCTTATGGAATTTAACATTTCCCGGGTTTTCTGTTTTTGAAGATAATAAATTACAGGAGCACCACTTTTTCACGCACCGGCAGCAATCCGGGACGGGTAATGACCAGGATGTAAACGCCCCTCTCCAGGAATCGCAGGTCGATCACCGTTCCGGAAAGGGATCCAATCTTCTTAACCAACCCGCCGGTGGCATCGTACACTGAAACCTCCGCCCCTGCCGCATTGCCAACATGAACAATCCCCTTTGACGGGTTCGGCCAGGGGGCTTTTTGCAGCTGCGGCTTTTCACCTGTACCAGCCGGGAAATCGAAACTGACCGTATAGAGGTCATGCCGGATTAGATTTTCCGCGAAAACATCGATCGTGGTGGTTCCCGGCAGTGTCAGCGCAGGTGTGATGATGACGGTTGCCCTGGGATCCATTGGTACGGCGTTTATTCCGGGCACCGAAGTCGTTCCGCCGGGCAAGGTTTCGGTATAGGAAAACAGATCCGGATCAAAGCCCGCGACCGGGACACCACCAGTGCTGACAGATGCCAGCCGGGCCTCGTCATTGAATACCTTGTCCCGGGTGGCATAACCCGACTGAAAGACCTGTTTTGTAAGGGAATCCTGTATAAAAATCACAACACCGAGGTCGGAATACTGCTCCACATGGGTGCCTGTGAGATTAACCGTGCGGTCGATCGTGAAGGGAACCCTGTCGCTGAGACTGGCATGTATGCCATTGCTGTCGGGAACCATCTTCATCATTACGTGCTTGAAAGACGTTTCTCCATTGTTCCTCACGTTTCCGGTCGTAACTTCCTCGAAAACGATTGCCCGGACTACGACATGTTCCAGCCCGTCAAAGGGGAGCATGGTAGCTTTGACAGTGAGGTTCGGAACGCTGACATTAAATGAGGCTGCAATTTTCGCAAGGCCCTGTTTCTTTTGTGAGGTGGCAAAGGCACCGGCCACCGCTACTATGTCGGTGGGATATTGGTTGCCGCCGACATAAAGATCAGGTATGGAGATAACATTGTAAAAGTTCTTTCGTGAACCTCCCTCGGGGGTGTAGTAGGGATCTCCGGGCAGCGGCCAGTTCATCTGGTACTTGAGGAGGGTGATATCGCTGTCGTGGTCGTTGCACCATGGCTCGAAATCCGTATTGAAAAAGGCGCATGGGATGCAGGTGGAACTCGTGAACTCCTCGAACAGCGGGCGGTAAGGTTCGGTATGGCTTACCCTTCTCACCTGCATTGCCAGGGTGTCGTCTCCGCTGTACATATCCTTGATGCCGTTCACCTTGTCGATCCAGACAACAAGCTCATGATCGCCGAATGTGGTGTTGACAAGGTCAGTACAGGTGAAATCGAACGTTTCCAGCGTATTGACAGCCAGGCCAGAAAAGTCGGTCGAATGCACGGGTCCGTTGTCGATGCGCCAGTCGATGGTGGTGCCGGTGATCGTCGTGTTCCCGAAATTCCTGAGCTGTCCGGTGACAGCTGCAGGACCTCCCAGGTACTGAGGTGTTGTAACGAGTGTGATTCCCTCATCCAGGTCAAGGGAATTTGAGAGCAGAATATCATCCACCCACCAGTCCCAGAAATTGAAGAAGTTTCCGGAGACATAGATGCAAACCTGGAACGAAGAACTGCCTACATCACTGTTTTTGATTGGTACCTTAACCATCGTAGGCGAAATAGTCGTCACCGGGTTCAGCTGCCACACCGTTTTCCAGTTGCCTCCGGCAGAGCGGGTGGCAACACCGATCCCCGGGCCTGTGCCCGGACTGTCGTGGTATTTGTGCCTGAAGCTAAATGTGACTGAATCATAACCGGTGAGGTCGATCACCGGTGAAATCAGCCGCGATATACCGGTCTGGTTAATGTAAGTAAAGTTCGCCTCCGGCGGGTTACCCCCGGCGTTGTTGGTATACCGTGAGGACCACTGAACCTGGTAGTTATCGATGGTCCACCCGGGTGGCGGCATCTGGTTTGAGGAGAATTCCTCCCAAAGGAAAGTCTGTGAAAAGACAACGGGACTGAAGGCAAAAACAGCAAGGAAAAACAGCAATCGGCGCATAGCGGGATATTTTTATCAAAATTAAAAGATTCGGGGCAAATACGGCATAATTAACAATCATTCCTCCCGGGGTTATATGCTGCTTTTTTTACAACCGGCATCACCTGGCCTGTTTTATTTCCTGTGGTATTTCTAATCCAATTCTAATCTGATTCTAAGACCAGGTTAATAGCCCGGTTTTACTTTTGCATCCGGTAACAAGTGAAAAGATATCGTTATGCATCGTAAAAATTTATTTTTCATCTGTCTTGTATTAATGACATTCGCCTGCCAAAACCTTTATAGCCAGGATACGGTTAAAATAACAGTACCGATAAAATCAGCCCGGGCCGACAGTATCTTTCTTTCCAGGAATCTTCTTTTACTGGCTGAGAAATATAATGTCGAATCCTCGCGGGCGATGATAATTCAGGCCAGGCTTTTTAACAATATTACATTCAACCTTGATCAAAACGTATATAATCCGGAAACAAAGGAATGGTTTGATGTATCTGAAACAGGTGAAACTGCAGCTTCTGTTCAGAAACTATTTTTCCTGGCCGGTAAAAGGAATAAACATATTGCACTTGCCGATCTCACCTATAAGAAGGAAGAACAACATTATTTCGACCTGATTCGTACGCTAAAATACACGTTGAGAATTGATTTTAATAATATTTACTATTTGAAGCAGATATTGTCTGTCTATGATAAGGAAATCAATTCTCTTGCAGCCATGGTAACTGTTTTTGAAAGCCAGGCAGAAAAGGGTTTTGTGTCGGTAAAAGAGGTGCTAAGACTTAAATCTGCATTGTTTTCACTGGAAAGCGAAAAAAACGGGTATGCAACAGAATTGATTGCCAATCTTTCCGATTTCAATCTCCTGTTACAAACACGAGATATTGATTATGAGCCGCAAATAGATTCTCTTACAGAAAAAAGGATACGATTGGAATCAGTCAAACTTCAGCCATTAATCGACACAGCGGTTGTTTACAGATATGATCTGGTTATGGCAAGTTCTGATCTGAGTATCAGCCAGGTAAATCTGAAAATCCAAAAAGCCCAGGCGATCCCTGACCTGACGCTTTCGGCCGGCTGGGACAAGAATGGAAGCTTTGTGCATAACTATAATTTCATTGGTTTGCAGATTGACCTTCCCTTCTTTAACCGTAACCAGGGAAATATAAAATCTGCTGCCATGAATGTTGAAAGCAGCAAGGTAATGTTGCAAATTTCAGAGGATAATGTGAAGTCACAGGTGATTCAGTCGTATGCAACAGCCTTGGCAGCCGATAAACTATTTCACCGGTATGACGAAAAATTTGTCAATAAACTGCAGCTCCTTAATGAGGAGATGAAAATAAATTATGAAAAAAGAAATATCAGCATCATGGAATTCCTCGATTTTTATGATGCTTATAAAAACAGCATCATTCAACTGAACAACTTACAAAATGCACGGGCCAACGCAATTGAGAATCTCAATTTCAGTGTCGGCAAGGATATTGCAAACAAATAAAGCGAAATTTATGGATAAGAAGATTGCATGGACAATACTGATCCTGATCTTAACAGGGTGCAGCATCAATGATACCCATACGGCAAGCAAGGTGACACAGCCATTTTGTATCCCCGACAGCCTGATGAACCAGATAAAAACAGATACAATTTCATTCAGACCGGTCGTTGAGGAGTTGAAACTTATCGGGAAGGTGACATTCGACCAGGACAAGGTGGTTAAATTGTATCCAATGGTAAGTGGCAATGTACTGGAAGTGAATGTTGCTCTGGGCGACCATGTTGAAAAGGGCCAGGTACTCGCCATCGTTAACAGCGCGGAAATCGCCGCAGCGGAGAATGATATCATTTCAGCACAAGCCAATCTTGCAATTGCAGAAAAGAATTTTTCATCTATGGAAAATTTATATAAAAGCGGGATTGCGTCGGAAAAGGAGTACCTCGCGGCCGGAAATGAAAGAGAAAAATCGCGTTCAGAGCTTAATAAAGTAACGACGGTCCTTTCAATTTACGGAGGCGCTCATTCGCACTATATCATAAAATCTCCCATTTCGGGTTTTATCGTCGAAAAGTTTATCAATCCGAATATGCAGATCAGACCCGATAATTCCACCAACTTATTTACGATTTCCGACCTTAAAAGGGTCTGGATCCTGGCCAATGTGTATGAATCGGATATTGCCGGTATTGCCGAAGGCGAAAAAGCAGGCGTAACAACCATATCCTATCCCGGTAAAATTTTCGCCGGTACCATAGATAAAATTTACAATGTGCTCGATCCAGATAATAAGACAATGAAGGTAAGAATTCAACTCGATAATCCGGATAACATGTTAAAGCCCGAAATGTTCGCAAATGTGGTTATTCAGCAGGTAAAAGATACCAGCATGCTTGCGGTTCCGGCAAAATCGGTTGTTTTTGACCGCAATAAATATTGGGTACTTGTCTACCGGGGCCGGTGCAATGTTCAGACCAGGCAGATCGACATTGTAAAATCAACCAGTTTATTTACCTATATCCGGTCAGGAGTAATTCCCGGGGAAAAGGTCATTGCCAACCGGCAATTGTTGATTTATAATGCCATAGCACAGTAAATAGGGCTGTGTTGATCGGCCCTGGCAGACTGTAACGCATGTAAACATATCATTATGAATAAATTCATTAAGAATATCATAGCATTTTCACTGAGGAATAAATTCTTTGTTTTCTTCTCAGTGATCATCCTGATAATAGCAGGAGTGATCAGTTATATCAATACACCTATCGAGGCTTTTCCGGATGTGACCAATACCCAGATCACCATCATCAGCCAGTGGCCCGGCCGGAGTGCCGAAGAGGTAGAAAGGTATGTGACCATGCCACTGGAAATCACTTTGAATTCCGTCCAGGGAAAAACCAGCATCAGGTCATCGACTCTTTTCGGGTTATCGGTGGTGAAGGTGATGTTTGACGATAACATAGATGATGCTTTTGGCAGACAACAAGTTAACAATCAGTTGCTTGGTGCAGATTTACCGGAGGGAGTAAAACCCGATGTTCAGCCCCCCTATGGTCCCACAGGTGAAATATTCAGGTTCGTCCTTAAAAGCAAATCGAAGAGTGTAAGGGAATTGAAGACCCTGGAGGATTGGGTGATTGAACGGAACATCCGCGCCGTTTCGGGCGTTGCCGATGTGGTTAGTTTCGGTGGAGAGGTAAAAACATATGAAATCCAGGTAAACCCTCAATCCCTTATAAAATATGGTATCACCCCGCTGGATGTTTACCAGGCTGTAAGTAAAAGCAATATCAATGTCGGCGGTGACGTCATTGAACACAATACGCAGGCATATGTCGTCAGGGGGATCGGGATTCTTGATAAATTCAACGAGATAGGGAACATCCTCGTTAAAAAGATCAATGGCAGTCCTATCCTTGTAAAACATGTTGCAAACGTCGTCGAATCAAACCTCCCGCGTCTCGGACAGGTGGGAAAAGATGGGAGCCCGGATGTAGTTGAAGGAATCGTTGTGATGCGCAAAGGGCAGAACCCGGGCGAAGTAATTAAAAATGTACAGGATAAAATAGATGACCTCAACACAAAAATTCTTCCTTCGGATGTAAAGATCGAAACCTTTTACAACCGCCAGGACCTGATGAATTTCGCCACCCATACCGTCACAGGCAACCTTATTGAAGGAATTGTCCTGGTTACGCTGATTGTATTTCTCTTCATGACAGAATGGCGAACGACGATCATCGTTTCACTCATCATCCCGCTGGCCCTGCTTTTTGCCTTTATCTGCCTGCGGATTAAGGGCATGTCGGCCAACCTCCTCTCAATGGGTGCCATCGATTTCGGAATTATTATTGATGGCGCAGTAGTCATGGTCGAAGGGATATTTGTGGCCATGGATCACAAGGCAAAATTGGTCGGGATGGCCAAATTCAATCCCATGTCGAAACTTGGTCTCGTGAAGGAAACCGGCACCGAAATGGGCAAAGCCATTTTTATTTCCAAACTCATTATCATTACGGCGCTGCTGCCAATTTTTTCATTCCAGAAGGTGGAAGGAAAAATGTTCTCGCCCCTTGCCTGGACCCTGGGTTTTGCATTGCTGGGCGCTCTTATTTTTTCATTGACACTGGTGCCTGTATTATCAAGTTTGTTGCTTCGCAAAAATGTCCGGGAAAAACACAATCCATTCCTGTCATTTGTCACAAGGCTTTCAATCTCCTTTTTTGACAGGTGTTACAGGAATAAACGACTGAGCCTCGTCATTGCCGGTACAATCATGGCGATCAGCTTCATGTCATTCCGCTATCTGGGCACAGAATTCCTTCCCGAACTCAATGAGGGCTCGATCTGGATGCGGGCATCGCTTCCATTGAGCATTTCATTGACAGAAGCTGTTAACCTGACCAATGAAATGCGCGACATCATCCGGTCTTTTCCTGAAGTCAGGCAGGTGGTTTCACAAACCGGCCGGCCAAATGACGGAACAGATGCAACCGGATTTTACAATGCCGAGTTATTCATCGATATCTACCATACCAAAGCGATGGAACATGCAAAAAACCGTGAGGAACTTATCAGCAGGATGAATAAGAAACTGGAGAAGTTCCCTGGTGTGGTTTTTAATTTCTCCCAGCCAATCATGGATAATGTGGATGAAGCAGTTTCTGGTGTAAAAGGTTCAATTGCCATAAAACTCTTTGGTGATGATCTCGCTTTTCTCGACAGCAAGGCCGACAGCATCTACGACATTATGAAAAACATCAGGGGAATTGATGACCTTGGCGTGATTCAAAGTCTCGGACAGCCTGAACTGCGGATTGAACTCGACCAGGAAAAAATGGCCATGTATGGGGTTGAAACCTCCGATTGCAATGCTGTAATCGAAATGGCCATCGGGGGTAAAGTCGCTTCCACCTTTTATGATGGATATAAAAAATTTGATATCCGGATCCGGTTTATGCCGGAGTACCGGATGTCGGAAAAAGAGATCGGGAACCTGATGATCCCGACACAAACAGGAGGTCAGATACCTTTGAAGGAAATCTCAGATATCGATTATACAACAGGTCCCATCCTGATCTTCAGAGATAACAACTTGCGTTTTGTCGCCATTAAATTTTCTGTGCGGGGCAGAGACATGGGGTCGGCCATTGTCGAGGCACAAAAAAAAGTGAATGCAGCAATCAGTTTGCCGAAAGGGTATAACATCGAGTGGCAGGGGGATTTCGAAAACCAGCAAAGAGCATCGCGCCAGTTAAGCATCGTCGTTCCCATTAGTCTGATCCTGATATTCTTCATCCTGTTTGTCCTTTTTGGAAATGTTACCGATGCCGGCCTGATCCTCCTAAACGTCCCATTTGCCATCATTGGAGGAATCATGGCGCTGCATGTCACCGGCATGAACTTCAGTATTTCAGCAGGAATCGGGTTTATCGCCTTGTTCGGAATCTGTATTCAGAACAATGTCATCCTTTTGTCAAAATTCAAAAAGAACCTGCATGAACGAATACACCTGGATGAAGCAATCAGGATTGGTGTGATTACGAGGATCAGGCCTGTTTTAATGACCGCCCTGATGGCAGCAATCGGACTAATGCCGGCGGCGACATCCACTGGAATTGGTTCTGAGACTTCCCGCCCGCTTGCAATTGTTGTGATTGGAGGACTGATCACTTCAACGCTTTTGACATTATTTATCTTTCCGATCATCTTTAAAAGTGTCTACAAATTCAAAACAAAAAAACTTGCATAAACGGTTGGGGTGCCTTGCAAATTAGTATCTTGTTGGTCTCATTTTAAGTAAAATTCCACATGGCAAGTATTCTTTTGGTTGAAGATGAAGTCAATGTTTCTTCCTTTATTAAAAAAGGGCTGGAAGAAGAGAGTCATCACGTTGAGGTTGCCTATGACGGAGCCATGGGATTAAGCCTTGCCTGTTCGAAAGAGTACGATCTCATCATACTTGATGTTGTGCTTCCTCAAATGAACGGGACAGAGGTAAGTAAAAGATACAGGGAAAACTGTGGATACACTGTTCCCGTTATCATGCTGACGGCCCTCGGGTCAACGGAGGATATTGTAACAGGGCTGGAATCCGGTTCGGATGATTACCTTGTTAAACCATTTGTCTTCAAGGAGCTGGTTGCAAGGATCAATGTCCTTTTGCGTCGCAAGGGAATGGGATTTACAGCTAAATCATATGAATTTGCCGGGCTTGTACTCAATACGGAAACGAAAACAGTGTCGCGCGCCGGGAAAAACATTTCACTGACATCTAAAGAATTCAGGTTGCTCGAATTGCTGATATCCAGCCCCCGGCGTGTCTTCTCCAGGACGAGTATCCTTGAAAATGTATGGGACGCAAATTTCGATTACAACACAAATGTGGTCGAGGTTTATATGAATTATCTCAGGAATAAGGTGGACAAGGGGTTTCCCGTCAAACTGATTCATACTGTTATAGGAATGGGCTATGTTTTAAAAGAGGGCGATGATGAAAATACGAAATAAAATTGTCTATACCTTCACCGGCCTCGTATCATTCGTCTTACTATTTTCCTTTTCTCTGGTATATTACCTGTCGAAACATTTTATGGAGAAGGATTTTTACGATCTTGTTTCTGAAAAAGCGACACTTACTGCCTGGAAATATTTTGAAAAGGATGAAATGAGTGAAGCATTATACCGGAAAGTGATCGAAAAAGGCATTGTCAATTTACCCGATGCAAATGAAATCGTTTTAGACACTAAAAATAAACCCCTCGTTCATGATTCCCTTCTAAAGGTTTTTCCTGAGGAGATTGTAAAAGAGCTTTTATCAGGAAAAAATGTCAGATACAGCAAGGAGGAAAAACAACTATTTGGATTATATTATCCGGATAATGAGGGAACATTCGTCATTGTAATTGCTGCAACCAACAGGTTTGGCATCCGGGAACAACAGAAATTATTATACGTGTTGATGTTTATATTTTTAATCAGCACTGTTTTCATTTTTCTTCTCGGAAACCTTTATGCCACCAATGTTTTATCCCCAATTTCCAATATCCTGAAAAATGTAAAACGAATCCGGGCAACGAATTTAAGTTTGCGTTTGAAAGAAAATGCACGCAACGACGAATTATCTGAATTGACGCGAATGTTCAATCAAATGCTTGACAGGCTTGAGAATTCCTTTACGCTCCAGAAGAATTTCATTCACAATTCATCCCATGAATTGAAAAATCCCCTTACGGCAATCCTTGGTGAAGCTGAAATCACGCTGAGCAGGCAAAGATCGCAGGAGGAATATATTTCCGCACTTGAAAAAATAAAATCTGAGGCAGAGCGTCTTGACGCATTAACTCAAAATCTCCTGAGCCTTGCGCAGACGGATTTTGATCAGACAGGGATCAAAAAAGATGACATCAGGATGGATGAATTCATTTGGGAAATAAAGGAACATTTTGACAAAACCAGGTACCAGGGACGTATAGATATTCACTACCCGGTGCTTCCCGATACTTCCGACCGCATTACAATCAGCGGGACATCCTTTTTACTAAAAATTGCAATCATTAATGTAATTGATAATGCATGTAAGTTCTCCATTCCGCATAAAGTGGATGTTACCCTTGAATCAGGTCCTGATAATATCCGGCTGCAGATTTCAGACAGAGGCATCGGTATCCCGGGGGCTGAGATGAACAACCTGTTTCAACCTTTTTTCAGGGCCAGCAATGCAATAACGTACAAAGGTTCGGGAATCGGCCTTTCCCTGGTTCACAGGATTATTGATCTTCATAATGGAAAGATCAATATAACCTCTGCCATTGGCAAAGGAACAAAGGTTGAAATCACATTCCCGATTGCCTGACTATGGTCGTTTCAAAATTTAACTTTATCCATTAATTGTGTTGCTAAAATAAATTCCAGAAACCATTTAAATAATCCAGGATGTATCGGATTGTTAATCTTGTGTTTATGAACGCCAATGCAAATTTTCTTCTATAGGATGCCGGACTGCACAAATTTAAAGCAACTAAACCCATTTATCTTTTTGAGCATGTGATAATCTGTAAGCCTTTGCATCGATTGTTTAACCGGTTCAAATCATCATTTATGCATCTCTACCCGAAAATAAAGTTATTCACTGAAATATTCCTGTTCATCATCATCGGGATTTTTGGTGCGGGGTATATGCGTTATACTTTTCTGACCTTTAAAAATGAACAGGCTGTCGACATTTTGAGAATTACGAGGTCCGTTGAAGCCACATTTCCAAAAGAGAATTTCAGGACACTCGGGGCAAAATCCGGTGACCTGGATAAACCGGAATACCTGGCCGTAAAAAAAAACCTGGAAGCTGTTGTCCGCGTAAATACCACTGCCCGGTATGCCTATATATATACACAGAACGAAACGGAAAATTGTTTTTTTATGCAAGTTCCGAACCTGCCAAATCAAAAAATTACGTTGCACCCGGACAGGAATTCACAGATGCGAAACCGGATAATAAACTTTCATTCGAAGACGGGAAAGAGCGTATAATATTTTCCCATTCCGACGCAAGGGGAAACGATATCATTGCACTGGTTCCGGTAAAGGATGAACTTACAGGCAAACCTCTTGCGATTTTGGGGATTGCTTTCAACCCGGAGTCGTGGAATGATTTTTTACTGGTTCACGTGATCGAATCAGGTTTGTTAATCGTACTCTTGCTTTCAGCGCTCTTTTTGTTATATCAGAACAACACCAAAAACAAGTTGCTGAAAATCGAGATCAAAGAGCACCGGATCGCAGAAAATGAAATCAGGAATCTCAACGAAACCCTTGAACAACGCATTGCTGATCGAACCAATCAACTCGAAACGATAAACAGGCAACTTGAATTTCATATTGCGGAAATTGAACAATTCACTTTTATTGCCTCCCATGACCTTCAGGAGCCTCTTCTGACCATTACAACCTTCGGCAGGCTTTTACATGATGAGTACGCCGGCAAACTTGAGGATGACGGGAACCAATACCTGGTGTATGTTCTCAGTTCGGTTGCCAGGATGAGAGACCTCGTAAAAGGTTTGATGGACTATTCCCTGCTGGGAAAATCATGTGTGATGACGATGGTCGATTGTAAAAGAGTTGTCGGTCATGCGCTTGAGAGCTTATCTGATTCCGTTCGGGAAAGCCAGGCAGTTATAACTGTGGGGGCGCTGCCTATGGTACATGGCTATGAGTTGGAACTAGGATTGTTATTCCGGCATCTGATTGCCAACTCGATCAAATTCCGGAGAAAATTGGTTCGTCCTGAAATTGAGATTTCCGCTGAGAGTCTTGAAAAAGAGTGGGTTTTTAAATTGAAAGACAATGGCATCGGGATTGAAAAAAAAGATATGGATAAGGTTTTCATAATTTTCAAGCGGTTGCATAACCGCAATGAATTCGATGGAATAGGCATCGGCCTTTCTCACTGCAAGAAAATCGTGGAACTGCATGGCGGTAAAATATGGATAGAGTCCAGCCACGGGAATGGTTGCACTATCTTTTTTACGATCCCCAAACGGCAGATATCATTGAAGAACAGGTAAAAAATGAAGGCAAGTCCGAAGCAGTTGCTTACCTGCTATAGCCCATGGCTTTTAGTTTAAACAAGCTATCCAGTTTCGCTGTAAGTTTATCCTGGTGATTTGCCGAAGCAAGAGATTGCAGTTGCTGCAAAATTCCCAGATCCATCTCCGCATCATTTTGAAACGCCTGCTGGTCAGCAGTACTGAACGACCGGTAATAATCAAGGTTCTGACAAGAGACCTTCAGGATTCCTTCTGCAATCTGATTTGCCCGGGCGACAGATCCAGTCTGGTAATAGAGCTCTACATAGGGCAGAATTGTCTGATCGTAAGGGAACTTACTGTACGGAAAATTCTTGAAGAACAAATCCATCAGGTTGTTCGCTTCCTTCATTTTACCTTGTTGAACCAGGACCTGGGCTGTACGGGCGATCTCCAGCTTCTGCCGGTACGAACTGTTCCTGCTTTCCGGGTCAATATACACACCCGGGTCGTTCAGGTTACCCCATTTGCATTTATTCATGAAGATATTGTAACTGCCCAGGCCATCGATACCACCCATCCCGGGATAATAATTGGATGAATCCGCCATCACCGGCATCAGCTTATAGACCCAGCCCTCAAGGTGACAAAATTTTTCAACGTCGAAACAATGGCTCACGCTTGAAGGCGCCGCAAAGTATACGGGCCTTTTCCAATGGTTCGTGGCCATGATGTCGAGCATCATCAGGTCATTCTTTGTCAGGTAGTTTGATTTGATGGTCCAGTAAAGGGTATCGACGATTTTGCCCCTGTAATAATCGGGAACGATCCCGTTGCTGATGCAGGTCGCCACATCTACCGGAAGTTTGATTTTTTTTGCAGGAAAGAACTTGTACTTTTCGCCATTCTGCGACGTCAGAAATGTCGCGGGATTGTCGCTTTTAATGAACCCGATGAGATCTTTCAATTCTATATAATCCTTGATCCCCATATCATAATAAGGGATGTAATCATTGGATCCCTCCTGGTACTGCTCCGGTAAAAGGGTGAAAGGGAGCGGATCGGATTCGTACACTTTATTGAACATCTGCCTGACGTACCATCCGCCTGAAGCCAATTCGTAATTGATATTTCTGACATCGGTCCTAACACCTTCCACCTCCTGGTTATACCATAACGGGAAAGTGTCGTTATCCCCATTGGTAAAGAGGATGGCATTTTGATCGCATGAATTCAGGTAGTTGGCAGCATAATCACGGGCTGTGAATTTACCGGAGCGGTCGTGGTCATGCCAGTTCTGCTGTGCCATGATACCGGGAACAAAAATTGTCGATAGAAGTAGAGCCACAACGACTGAAATCACCTCTTTCATTTTCAGCTTTTCCACGAGAAAGTCGATGAGAAACAGTACGCCCAGTCCCGTCCATATTGAAAATGCAAAGAATGAGGCCGCATAGGAATAATCCCTTTCCCTGGGTTCATAAGGCTGCTGGTTAAGATACGTTACAATGCCAAGCCCGGTCATGAGGAAGAGCAGTAAAACCACTACTCCCCAGTGATAATTTTTCCTGAACTGGAAAAACATCCCGGCAAGCCCCAGCAAAAACGGGAGCATGAAATATTTATGACCAGCCATTGTTTTCAGGCTATCCGGAAGGTTTGACACCGATCGGCCGACCAGCATCCTGTCAATGAAAGGGATTCCGGTGATCCAGTTTCCTTTTTTAATCCCCCCGAAGCCCTGTTCATCATTCTGCCGTCCGCTGAAATTCCACATGAAATACCTGAAGTACATCCATGAAACCTGGTAGGTGAAAAAGAATTTAAGGTTTTCGCCAAAAGTAGGCCTGTTGATGGTTGTTGTTTTCCCATCCCTGCCGGTTGTCTCGATCGGGATCCCGGGGCCTCCTGTTTCCTGGTAAAATTGCGCGGCATTTCTCCTTTGAGTGCTCCACATTCTCGGGAACACTGTTGTAAACCTGGGGTCATAGATTGGAACCACCCCTTTGCGGTCGTCGATGACGATGTATTTGCCAGACTTTTCATCTTTTTTATAGACCGGAGTTCCGTCGCCATAATCAATAACCGGTGCCGTATAATACTGCCCCTGGAGGAATGGCCAAGTGCCGTATTGTTCGCGGTTAAGGAATGAAACAAGGCTTACCGCATCTTGCGGGGCGTCTTCATTGATCGGCGTTCCTGCGTTTGAACGTATCACCAGCGTGAGAAAGGAGGAATAACCGATTAACAGGAAAGCCACGCACAGGATCAGCGTATTGAGAACCGGCTTTCTCTTTTTCCGCGTATACCAAAGGCCCCAGATGATCAGTCCGATGAATAGGGTAAAATATACGATCATCCCTGTGTTGAAAGGCAGCCCGAATCCATTGGTAAACAGAAGTTCAAACTGCCCGGCCAGCTGAGGTATCCCGGGTATCAGGAAATACATGATGAATGCGAGAATTACAAACGAGACAAGCAGGTTGAGCAGAATTCCCCGGGCTGTAGGTTTGAACTTTTTGAAATAGTATACAAATGCCAGCGCCGGTATGGTCAGCAGGTTCAGCAGGTGAACGCCAATTGAAAGCCCGATCATAAATGCAATGAAAATAAGCCACCTGTAATGGTGTTTCCCGCTGGCCGCCTGCTCCCATTTAAAGATCGCCCAAACGACGATGGAGGTACAGAACAGCGACATCGCAAATACATTCGCTTCGACAGCCGAGAACCAGAATGAATCGGAAAATGTAAAGGTCAGTGCTCCGACAAACCCGGCCGAAAGGATCTTGATTGTTTCAACCATTGTAATTTCCCCTTTCGGTGAAACGATCTTTAACGCCATCATGGTAATGGTCCAGAAAAGGAAAAGAATGGTAAAAGCGCTGGAAAGTGCCGAAAGCATGTTGATCATCAATGCAACTTTTCCTGTATTCCCGAAAGCAAAAAGGGAGAAAAACCTTCCGGCCAGCCCAAAAGTGGGGGCTCCCGGGGGATGCCCGATCTGGAGTTTATATGCCGTTGAGATATGTTCTCCAGGATCCCACCAGCTGACCGTTGGTTCAATGGTGAGAATATATACCAGTGC
>Ga0118677_10007735_pt1 | contig 17600 bp, 18 predicted proteins | sample AliMusrvi5mmetaG_FD_86154 | JGI IMG/M metagenome (GOLD analysis project Ga0118677, IMG submission 86154) | reverse complement strand
GTCAGATGTGTAGAAGAGACAGCTTACAGTTCGCCATGCATTCCTGAGCAAAACTAATGCTTGGAATTAAAAAACCAAGAATAGTAACTAGAAAAATCCTTGTAAATAAGTGCCTCATTTGTTCCTCACTTAAAGATTTTTATGTACGCACCAACTAAATATTCCAGCTCTAAGATAGCTTGGTCTTAGTTCCGCAATTGGTCACATCGTGCTAATGCAGCTAATTTATTCTGGTCACACTGACTACGACACTGACTTGCCATTGCGGCTGCTTGAGCATCAGCATAGGGATAAACAGGGCAATTTAACCCGCAAACTCCACTATCGACCCTAGCGTATTGATAACAGCCACTCCTAGTATTTGGGTCGCCTGTATAGCAACCAGAAACAATCAATGAAATGGCTAAAAATGTAAAGTAATTTTTTATCTTTAAGCTCATAGATATATCTCCATATTTAATATATTGGACAGGTTCCTGACCCAACGTTTAAAACAGTTCCATCGTGGTATTGACACATTAACCCCAAATTACTCATCCATTGCCTCACAAACTGAAGTTGTGTTGAGCTTGGAGTTTTTTTGTTATCTATAGACATGGGGCAGGTATCGGAACCGAGACTCAAAACTGTTCCATCAGAATATTTACACCAATTGCCATATGTATTAAGCCCTTGAGATATGAGATTCTGTCCTTGGACTTGTGCTGTAGTCGATAACAAAAACAATAAAATCGTAGTTGATTTCTTGCTCATTTTCATATTCACTCGACTGGATACCTCATTAAAATTACCACCATTTAATGCGTTTTGAGAAATTAAAAATCCATATCAAGGCGGATAATCTCTAACATTCAGCCAAAAAATATGACCATTCAAACATTTATATTCGTATAGCATTTGAGCTTGACTATCAATCTTATGATTTCCAGTCCAAAAAAGTAGTGACCCATCTTGACTGCATAAATAACCACCAGCATGAGCTAGTAAAACGAGACCTCCAAACAAAAAGGTAATAGCTGAGAGCTTTAGAAGTGATAATTTTTTCATTGTTATAACTAGTCTTAGTCTTCATATTATTATCTAATATCCTAATATGGGATATTCTCAGTTCGACTCTAGCATGTATTCATGCTGGAACGCCAACAATATGAATACCTCAGGTCTGAGCTTAAAAAAGCTCGGGTGGCAGGTAAGCTACTCCAGCTTGATCTAGCTCAAAAGCTTAGGAAACCGCAAAGCTTTATCTCCAAAGTAGAGTCTGGGGAGCGGAATTTGGATGTCATTGAGTTCGTTAGCTATTGCATTGCACTAGACTTAGACCCAGCGAAATATCTCAAGAAAATAGTGGATAAGTTCTAGATTTAGAATGCCGCAACATCCCTTGGTTCAGGCTTCCAAGGATTAAAGAGCCTTGCTTCTGCTCTGTTATAGAAGTCATTAAGGAATCCCTTCCTCTCGGATACCGTTTGTCCAGTCTGACTAATTAATGTTTCACGTAGTGGATGATGGCTTGCTATTAAGAATTCATTTCGCCTTGAAAGACGTGATAACAAATCAATATGCGGTATCTTGTCAAACTTTCCACCCGCTCCTCGGTTGCAATTAATGCAAGATAAAACAAGATTCCATACACCGTCAATTGATGTAAATTCGCTCTTCTTCAATGTATCAGGGAAAAAATGGTCAACATCAGTACCTGAATCTATCTGAATATCTGTATAGCAATAAAAGCATTTTCCTTTTTGATATCCATTTAATGCACTTCTGCAACTAGTGACAGCCTTCCTTCGCCTAGAAGAATCAACAGTAAATAATTCACTGGTAGTTGCATCATGTTCAATCGCAATGAGATTGGTGGATATACCTAATTCCCACGCCCTTTCAACCAGATTCCAGCGAGATTCAACTTCTGCATTGAGGTTCGGTGATTGGATGCTAGCCAACAATTTTGAAAATTCATCTGTTATGCGAATTCCACCATTTTGCTTTCTCTCATCAATGTAAAACTTTACTGGGAGCAATCCAGAACCAACAACGTGAAAAGCATCAATGACATTTACAAATCCTAGCCTGACCGTTTCTTCGACTAATTTATTTTCATCTGTAGAGTCTATGGCATATTTTTTACATGCCTCTAAAAAACTACTGCTAGTGGAGGTTGTTTGTTTTGGTGATCGCTTTAGATGCTCTGCAATATTCCCAGCAAATAATGGCGCAAGGTCAGATAACTTAAGAAGGCGCCCCGACTCAGGCTTCATCTCCAATAAAGTTTTGGCAAGAGCAAACTTATAGCTAGCTACGTTTCTTCCAAAAAGGATAATTCCACGCCAATACTCTTCCAGACTGGGTTTACGTGAAATAAACTCCTCAGCAGACATTTAATAAAAGCCCTTATTAGGTATTAAGTGCCTTACACCACCACGAGGATTCTCAACATCTCCTTTTCTTCTTGGTATCAAGTGGATATGGCTATGGAAAACCGTCTGACCTGCATCCTCACCTGCATTCATGCCGATATTGAATGCAACAACACTCGAGTCTGCCAAAAGAATGGAATTCTTAATCTTATGTAGGAGGTCGTTGCATGCCAGTAGCTCATCTGGGGTTAACGCAAAGTAATCCACAGCATGCCGTTTTGGGATAACCAAAGTGTGTAATGGGGTAACAGGGAATCCATCTCGGATAGCGTATGCCAAGTCATTGCTAGCAATTACTCTTTCTGGCGGGATTTCACAGAATAGACAAGTCATATTTCAACCACTTAATTATTAGATATTAAAAAATATACACCCCTACCCTATTCAAACTAGAAATAGATGGGGTATGTTTCTAGATTGCGGGAATAACAAGCTAGGCAGAAATGACCCCATGAGCAAATTAGAGTGGATAGCCAAGGGCAATCAACAGCCTAAATTGGGGTGTACGGGTACGGTGGGTATCGCAATAGCCAGAATTGAAAAGGGGTAGCCCTGTTACATTAGAGCAATGGATAGCTCAGACCTCAGCGATGCAGAATACGCTGGCAAGATTAAGACTCAGACCTTTAAGCAGTTTCAGTTGGAACGGCTAATCAAGGAAGGTAAGGTCATGCCAGCATCCAAGCTGGCTGAAGCTAAGGAATTGGAATTACAGAGAGTCAGGGACTTTGAGACCGCTTCCGTAGACGAAGAACGCCATAGAAGGACTGCTACACCCGCTCCAGAAGACAAGCTAAAGAAACTGCCACTCACTAGAGAACGGTTCGAGGAATAGCAGTTGTGTGGGGAAAATTTGGGGAAAATATGTGGATTTGACACCAAACCCATATAAACCCTTGACAAGTGGCGGAAGAGGTGAGATTCGAACTCACGGAGGACTTTCATCCTCGCCAGTTTTCAAGACTGGTGCATTCAACCGCTCTGCCACTCTTCCTAAGCGTATTGAGAGCTAGATTATAAGGAAATCAGTAAGCACTATCATAAAAACGCATTTCTCCTGATTTTCATAGCTTTATTCTCTTGATTCAATGCCTTTTAGGCAATTACCATTCTGCTAAACTAGTCAGATATCTAGTCAGGAGGATTACCCATGAATAATCATTGGGCAGTACAAGATGCCAAGGCAAAATTTAGCGAGCTACTAACCGCATGCTTAGAGCAAGGACCCCAAGTGGTCACTAAGCGCGGACATGAGACAGCAGTTCTGATAACTATTAAGGAGTGGAATGCATTGAAAAAATTAGCTAAGCCATCGCTTAAATCCCTCCTTTTATCAGAAGAAGCAAAGGGAGAATTGGTTATCGCAAAACGTGGGCTAGGCTTATCCCGCAAGCCAGTCAAACTGTGAGCCCCTGCATGTACTTACTAGATACAAACATTATTTCTGAATTACGTAGACCTAAGCCACATGGAGCCGTGTTGGAGTGGTATCGAAATGTTGCCGAAGAAGACCTCTACATCTCGGCAGTATCAATAGGCGAGATCCAAGCGGGTATAGAGCTAACTCGTGAGCAAGACAAGAAAAAAGCTGAGTCTTTAGAGGTATGGCTGCATTGCATTGCTAATATTCACAATGTCTTACCAATGACAGGCACAACCTTTATCTTATGGGCAAAACTCATGCATACCCAATCAAATACCGTCAGAGAAGATGCCATGATTGCCGCAACAGCAATTGAAAAAAAACTGACGGTAGTCACTCGCAATACTAAAGACTTCAAACGATTCAAAATTGGACTACTAAACCCATTCGAGGCTCTGCATTAAAAACTTTTAGACGCACCTTTAACTAAATTCTCTAAATGTTTAGCAATCGCTAGGCTAGAGGTCAATCCTGGGGACTCAAAGCCATATAAGTTATAGAGGCCTTGGAGGCCGTGCTCTTGCGGGGTATTGAAACAGAAATCTCCCGCTGGGCTATTAGGTGCGACGATTTTGGCTCTCACCCCGGAATAATCGGGCTGCAAGGCATTGTCCTTGAGGTCTGGCCAATAGCGTCTCACAGCTTCATAAAAGCCATTCCCCCGCTTTGGGTTTACGGTGTAATCAATTTGCACTTCGTTCTCAATATCAAGCCACTCAACATCAGGACCAAACTTAGCTTGACCACCCATATCTAAAGTGAGATGCACACCAAGACCCCCAGGTTCAGGAATAGGATAGATTAAATGGGTAAATGGCGATTTACCTGAAAGAGAAAAGTAATTGCCTTTAGCAAAATACGCTTTCGGTATTTGATCTGGATGTAAGCCTTCAATTCGTTGCGCAACTGCTGGTGCACTCATGCCCGCACAATTAATGAGTAACTTGGTTTGCAATTTCATACCATCGGGGCCGCCAATATTCAATTCAAAACCGCCCTCCCCACCTGGTCCGATAGGCTTTGCACTAATGAGTGGTGATTGATAAGCAATCATGCCACCGGCATCCTCAAAGCCACCTAGAAGTGAGAGCATAAAACCATGGCTATCTACAATACCCGTACTTGCAGAAAGAATGGCTGCCGAGCAACTTAGTTTTGGCTCAAGCTGTTTTGCCTGATCAGCAGAAATAAGCTGTATTTCTGGTACGCCATTATTTTGAGCCTTATACAGAATAGCTTGCAAATCATCGATCTGCTGTTCATCGCTAGCAACAATTAATTTACCGTAGGGTTGAGTGGCAACCTGATGACTGCGACAGTATTCATAGAGAAGATGATTGCCTTCAACACACAGTTTTGCCTTCAGGGAATCTTTGGGGTAATAAATGCCAGCATGAATGACTTCGCTATTACGAGCACTACTGATCGTGCCAAACGCATTTTCTCGTTCAAGCAGGATGATTTCTCGACCCTGAAGTGCCATTTCTCGTGCAACGGCCAGGCCGACTACCCCAGCCCCAATGACGACACAGTCAACTTGCTCCATCTATTTGTCTCACCCAGTATTTATTAGTATGAATATACCGAAATCCTATCATTTTCAGCGTTTTAGAGGTTTTGTCACCCCTTATTGATAAAATCTAGCAATGTCCTCTAGACCCTTGCAAAACCCAGAAAATTTGACCAATAGCACCCATACGGCAGTTGACGTAGTGCTCGATACCGCCTACCAAAATATCAATGCATCAGAATGGGCTGAGCTATTTGCTACTGCAAGCAAATCCAAGGTAAAAGAATTTATTGCCGATATGTTTGCTGGTAAGCATATTAATTCGAGTGAAGATCGTCCTGCACTTCATTCTGCATTACGCAATCTCTCCAAATCTCCTGTCTTACTAGATGGCTCTGATGTAATGCCTGCAGTCGTGGATGTATGGCGTCGTATTGAAGCGCTGTGTAATAAATGGGTTGGGGTAACTGATGTTATTCACATTGGTATTGGTGGTTCTGACTTTGGTCCGCGCTTAGCGATTGAAGCTCTCGCGCATGTTCCGGGTATTGAGAGCCGTGGCATGCGGATGCACTTCTTGGCCAATATCGATACTGCTGAGTTAGCCCGCATTCTAGATCGTGCTCAACCGAATAGCACCCGCGTCATTATTGTCTCAAAGTCGTTCACCACCCTAGAAACGACCATGAATGCCAATGCAGTTGTGAATTGGCTCAAAGATAACAACTGCACTAAAGGTCAAATAGCGAATTCTTTATTTGCTGTAACAGCTAATATCCCAGCTGCCAGAGAATTTGGCGTAGAGGAAGACAATATTTATCCCTTTTGGGATTGGGTTGGTGGGCGTTATTCAGTATGGTCAGCTGTAGGTTTACCGATTGCGTTGCAATTTGGTTTTAAGACCTTCGAAGACTTTTTGGCTGGTGCCCATGCAATGGATTTGCATTTTAAGAATGCCCCACTGGAAGATAATCTTCCCGTAATCATGGCTTTAGCTCTTTTACATCAACAGCAAAAACAGGGCATTAAAGCTTATGCAGTGATTCCGTATGCTGATGCCTTGTATTCGTTCCCGAATTGGTTGCAACAACTCGATATGGAAAGTAACGGTAAGAGCGTAGACCGCAACGGTAAGCCCGTAAAGCATTCATCACCAGTAGTTTTTGGTAGCGCAGGTAGTAATGCTCAGCACTCCTACTTCCAACTCTTCCATCAAGGCCCTGAAATCATCCCGATTGACTTCATCGCCGTACGCAAACCAATGAGCGATCGCCCTGAGGCCGTTGCACATCATCGCATCTTGCTGTCCAATTGCTTAGCTCAAGCGCAGGCTTTGGCTCATGGCAAAGCTGCTGATAATCCGAATGATGTCTACCCTGGCAATCGTCCAAGTAACTTATTGCTTCTACCTGAACTCAATGCCTTCTATTTAGGCACCCTCTTAGCGCTTTATGAAAACCGTGCAGCTACACTTGGCGCTCTATGGAATATCAATAGCTTTGATCAACCTGGGGTTGAGTACGGCAAAGTGCTAGCCAAACCAATCGAGAAGGCGCTAATAAGCGGCTCTGATCATATCGAAGCTGGTGATGGTATTGATGCAGTTACAGCGGCACGAATTAACTTATTAAATAGCTAATCTACTCACTTTTTATTGTCCGGCTTTTCTGAAAAGGTTGTCATGCAATTATCCCCATCCATATTCAAAGCTTACGACATCCGCGGCATTATTGATGAGACCTTAGATCCATCCATTGCCAAACTGATTGGCCAAGCTTTTGGTACTGAGATGCGTGAACTTGGTGAGACTGAGATTGTGATTGGGCGTGATGGTCGCTTATCTGGCCCGGCTTTGATAGAAGCCCTTACCGAAGGTCTACTCTCAACCGGTATCAACGTCATCGATTTGGGAATGGTTGCTACACCGATGGTGTACTTTGGTACAAACCAAGTTTTGGATGGCAAAAAACCCAAATCTGGAATCATGATTACGGGAAGCCACAATCCACCGAACTACAATGGCTTCAAAATGGTATTAGGTGGCGCGGCGATCTATGGTGATCAGATTCAGGCTCTGCATCAGCGGATTGAAGCCAAGCAGTTTGTTACTGGCGAATCTAATAAATGCGGCACTCGCTCTACCTTTGATATTTTTCCGATGTATCTCAAGTACATCGTGGGCGATGTCAAACTGGCCCGCCCTATGAAGATTACAGTAGATTGCGGTAATGGGGTTGGTGGTGCATTCGCAGGCCAGTTGTTTAGAGCACTGGGTTGCGAAGTGGAAGAACTCTTTTGCGAGGTGGATGGTCATTTTCCGAATCACCATCCCGATCCAGCGCACATCGAGAACTTACAGGATCTCATTCAGAATTTAAAAACTACCGATAATGAATTAGGTCTCGCCTTTGATGGTGATGCTGACAGACTCGGTGTTGTCACTAAAGATGGTCAAGTAATTTTTCCTGACCGTCAAATGATGCTGTTTGCCAAAGATGTTTTATCCAGAAATCCTGGTAGCCAAATTATTTATGACGTTAAATGCACTCGTAACTTAGCCACTTGGGTTAAACAACATGGCGGGGAACCGCTGATGTGGAAAACAGGCCACTCACTTGTTAAAGCCAAGCTTAAAGAGACTGGTGCACCACTTGCAGGTGAGATGTCTGGCCATATCTTCTTTAAAGACCGCTGGTTTGGTTTTGATGATGGTCTCTATACAGGTGCACGTCTTTTAGAGATTCTCTCTAAAGAGAAAGATCCCAACAAAACACTGAACGACTTGCCAAATGCGATATGTACACCTGAGCTACAAGTTGCATGTGCCGAGGGTGAACCTTTTGCTCTGCTCGAAACCATTAAAGCCAATGCGAAGTTCCCTACTGCAGAATCTATCAATACGATTGACGGAGTTCGTGTGGAATATGCCGATGGCTTTGGACTTGCCCGACCTTCGAATACGACACCTGTCGTGGTGATGCGCTTTGAAGCGGATAGTGAAGCAGCGATTAAGCGTATTCAGGCGGAGTTTAAGGCAGTGTTGTTGGCTGTGAAGCCTGAGGCCCAGTTACCTTTCTAGTTCCCTATTTGAATGCCTACATAATTGGGTCATGATCATCAACAACTCCATCCGCACTTACAACAAACAAAAAGTTTAAAAAAGGCTACTAATCTCACACTCAATACGGAAGTATTGGCTGAGGCAAAAAAGTTAGGCATCAATATATCGAAAGTATGTGATGCCTTTTTAGAGTCATTTGTAAGGCAAGAGAAGGAGCGGCTCTGGAAACTGGAAAATGCAAAATTTAAGCTCAGTGGAGGATTTAATGCCTAGCTTTGCAATTCAAGGTAAAAAAATTTGTCTTGGACACACCAAGAATGTCGTCAGTTCTCGCTAAGCACCTTAAAAAAGAAGTCGCTAGCCTGAGAGATCAACAGCACATTGTTGTAGCGGCCATTGATAGGCTCTTTCGTGGGTTTTAAATCAATTTAGACTTGAAGAGCATTCTCAAATGGCCTTTTTAGTGGGTTTATAAGGCACCCCTATGTCATATAAGTACTGAGTTAAAAAGGGCTCCCAAATTTTCCGCCCTGCAGGATCCATAAGGAGATTATGGGCATCATTGGAAAATATTCCGAACGGAATAAAACGCGAATTGGGATTTCCATGGGAGTAATGGACAAACATCAGGTTTGCGGTATGCCGGTCAATCAAGCTGTCGTTATCTCCATAAAACCAGATGGTCGGCAAAGTCGTTTTATCACCAAAATGGCCAGAGGCATCTATCAAATCATTGTAAAGACCGAAACAACAGGGTTCTTTGACAACACCTGAAAAATTGACCAGTCCTTTCAAAGAGGAATCTGGGTGATTTGTTCCATAAGCAAGGGTGATCCAGCCGCCTGTTGACTGGCCAACCATTACCGTAATATTTTTATTAACGTAGGGAAGAGTGTGAGCATAATCTATCGTGGCATTCAGATCCCCAGCAGCATTTAGTCCATACAACTCCACTGACTTACCCGAAAAAGTACTCTCTCCATCCGATTGAGCAAATCCATGTCTCATTGGAACAATGACGACATAATCTCGTTCAATAAAATATTGCACCATCGCCATAGGTCTAAAACGTTCCTGTTGATGTGAGTTACCTAAATTTGTTCCATGATTAATAATCGCCAATGGAAATGGGCCGGGGCCGGATGGTTTGAATATCGTTGTCTGAATTTTTAGGTCTGATAAAAATCCAGTCTTACTGATGAAAGCTACCTCTTCAGAGAAAGTGCTTTGTCCATGCGTATTTGCAATAAAAAATAGTGAGCCAAGAAAAAATAGTGACGCCCCAGTGAAGTGGAGAATGAAACTCCGCAATGGGTTTTGGGGTTTGCTAAACATCCTGAATTTAGACAATGGTGAGATTCAAAATAGGAATCGTGATTACTCTGGACTGTTAAGAGATCCAAGATAGTTACTGACTGCACGCATATCTGCATCAGATATGTCATGAGTGAGAACCATCATTGCTTGGCCATTGGGACGATTCTGAGTATGCTTAAAAATAATCATTTGATCATTTAAATAATTTGCATGTTGACCTGCGAGTCTAGGTATTTCAGCTCTACCAACGGCACCTTTTTGATGACACAAGGCGCAAGGGGGCACCCCAGATTTTGGAATGCCTTCCGTATATATTTGCTCACCCCTGCGAACGAGAGGTGAGTCACTTTTTTCACCCTTCATAGGTACTTGGGCTGAATAGTATTCGGCCAATTCGTCTATTTGCTGCGCACTAAGATCGCCTCCGAAAATCCACATGAATGCCATTGAATTGGCACTCTTGCGCAGATGCTCTTTAAATTGCGCGAGCTGTATACGTAAATACTCTTTTTGTTGGCCGGCCAAATGAGGATACTGACTGGAGATAGATTGTCCTGTCTTTCCGTGACATCCCGAACATACTTGAAGTGCAATCAGAGAACCTGAGCGTTCAGAAATTTCAGATTCAGGCTTCTTTACTGGATCAGCAAATACTGGCAAAGTCTGTGTAAATGCCAAAAAGAGAAATGCAGAAATGCGGATTTTATTTTTTGTCAGCAGATTTTTTAAACTGCCTCCGCGCGCCTGATTGGGGTGAATACAAGTAGATACTATGACTTTATTCATTCGGTTAACTGTATAGTAATGAGCCTACAAAGACAATGGCTTTCAGTCTAGATACCTCAAAAACTATAAAGTAAGTAATCGGCTTATTTATTGGATAATTCGAGCCCGCTGACGAAGCATTTTGACGTTTTCTAGCAGATAGTTTTGAATGATTGCTTGCTCTAACTGGGGTTTCGATTGACTAAAACTTTTAGTCTTTACTTCCCGCTTATCATCCAATTTGAGAATGAACCATGACCCACTGAAGGAAATTGGCGTGGTAGTAGAGGATCCTTTTGAGAGAGTGCTAACAACGCTACTGATTTCTGTTGGTAACTGCCCTAATGAAACCCACCCTATCTGACCGCCCTCTTTTTTAGAAGCGGCATCAATAGAATATTCCCTGGCCAATTTTTCAAAAGAATCGCCCTGCCCAATTCGGGAAATTAATCCTAAGGCGCTAGATTGACTCCCTACTACGATTTGGCTCAGTCGATATTGCATACTAGCAGTACCTGAACCTCCTAACTCTTTGATTTGACGTTCATACTCCGCCTGCAAAACCTCATTTGTCATTGGATGGCTGCTGAGATAGTCTTGCACCATCGCCTGAACTAATAAAGTTTGTTTTAATTGCAAATATTGAGTATTGAGGTCTATTTTTTTATCTAAGCCTATCCTCGTAGCCTCTTGAGCTAAGAGCTCACGATTGATTAATTCTTGCTTTAGGTTATTTCTTAATGTGGGAGTATCTGCTTGACCAGCAGCAACCGCATTCTTCACATTCAGCTCCAGTAAGTCCTCTGATAAATAGACCCCATTGACTGAGGCAAAGAAACTAAACTCTCCATCAGTATCCGTTTTCGTAGAGAGCTCGGCAGCGCTAGCAAAGCATCCAAAGCTAACTAGAGTCAAAAGCCAAGCGACAGATAGAATTTTTTTCATCGGAATCAATTTTCTTACTCAGAACTATTCAATTAAGGATTTAATGCAAAGGAATTTTAGTGGCAGATTTTCCTATAGGGTCTTGTTCAGGTTCACTCACTACCAACTGAGGAGAAGTTTGCCACTGAGCATTCACTGCCAGATGATTGAGTAAGACACATAAGGCTTGGAGCATGCGCCCGTCTAACTTTATATTTAAATTAGCATTGGCTGGCAAAACAAAATCAAGAGAAAGTACATCAACCCCACTCTCCTGACTCAATTGACATTTCACTTCCATCACCAACAATGCATCAGCGCCTAACGGGTATTGAGTCCCACCCTGATACTCCTCACCCTTGCCGGAAGTATCCGACTGAGTGATCTGGTCTTGCAGATTTGCTTGCTCAAATTGAGCGATCGCTTTTGCAGTCTCGGGAGCATGACTCTTTTCTAATTGTTTTTCATACAAATGAGCAGTTGCCCCCAATATAAACAGGCTAACGCGCCGAGTGAACCAGAGACGAAACTCTGCAGCCTCATCCGTATTAAAGCGAAATAGAATTCGATCCTCATGGATAAGATACGTTGCATTTAGTTGTTTAATACCCATATCGCCCCTTTATCTTCATTACCACTAGACGCCCTTCCTAGCTGCGGATCTTTGCTTCATATTACCCGACAAAAGACAGCAGAAGAGCACACTCCCAATGAATATCGGAGCTCCAGGGCACTCAATTTGCTCAAGCGAAGAAAATTTAATCTAATTGATTTGAGGCAATATTTAAGAGCACTACCTGCTCACCACTCAATAACATTTCTAATGTAATCGAGCTTAAGGAAACGGTCTGTACCCCAGCCAGCCTACCCTCAAAGGAATGGGGGCGTAATGACGGGTGAACGGGGTTCATTTGGAGTATTTGCAGCGCCTTTGCATACTGATTTTCGACTTCTGGATGCGCCTTCAGAAATTGGGTAGCACGCTTGGCGTAGCGCTCCGTGAAAACAAGCTCTTTCACTTCAATTCCTCATTTGGCTGCAAGAGAAGCAGATCGAGAACTAGCTTGAAGGGGTTTCTGTGACCCACTTTTAATTTGTTTTAAATGTTCATCAGGCGATACCGCTTCAAAACGCCCTGCTTCTATATCTGCACGGGACTCTGATAATGCGGCCTCTAGCTCACATTCACGCATGTATTGGTAGTGCTCATAGGTCATCACGACATATTTCAGCTGACCACGCACGCGTACCGCCACCTCTGACTGTGAAGACAGTTCTTCCTCCAAAGCTTTAATTCCTTTGACCTTTAGGTCATTGGCAGAAATTGCGTTCATACGTCACCTTATTCAGTGCCTGATTAAGAGTACTAATTATTACACACTTTAGCGTATAAATAAACATTTGCTTTTTACGCTCTAAGTAGTATTATTCATTTCTCTGTTAAGAGTACTTTTAATAGATTCATTTATAAAGCTGTTTATTGAACCTTTTCAATGCTTTATAAGCTTCTTATAAAAGTACTATTAATAGTACTTTTAATAGTACTTTCTTAAAAAATGCTTATTACGCCATAGGGCTTAGTTCGGATTTTTTAAGAAAAATCAATAACTTAAGAGGATGTAGGCTATGAAGATCAACAAAATCATTGCTGTGTTCTGGGCTATTTTTATACTTCACACTACTACTCAGGCAGCTCAAAATACCTCATTTGCTGTGCAGATTCCGAATGCACAGTGGTGGAAAGCTATTGAAAGAGGCGACCAAAACCTGCCTAAACAGCTGAATTTGGGGCTTTCTTCCGAGATTTTGATGCAATTAGCCATCGTCCATAAACGCATTCAGACGCAGACGAATAAGCAATTCACCATTGGTCTGGCAGCTTCTAATGAGGTCAATGCGTTTGCCAAAAAGCAGTCTGGGTATGACCTAATTATTGTGACCAGTGGCTTTTTGTTGCGTTTTGGCAACAATCCTGATGTTCTAGCAACTACCCTGGGCCATGAATTGGCACACCATTATTTAGGGCATACGGAACATGAGGAAAATCACAACATTTTTGCTGGAAATTCCCTTATACCAACTACTAAACCCCTTTATGGGTTGGCAAATAACAACCTTGCCGATCGCTCTATTCCTGTAGATAGCGCCAATTTGTCTTCTTATGATGACAGTCGCAATCAAGAGCGGGCTGCCGATCTATTGGGTATGTATTGGGCTACCCAGGCAGGCTACTCTGCCAATGGTGTCTACAAGTTGGCACAAGGTTTGAAAGAATTACAAGGGGGTGATGTGTATTTACCGACGCATCCTAGCAATGCAGAACGTATGCAGGCTGCTCATACCTTTGCGCAGTACTCGAGCAATAGTGATGAATGTACAGCTTCTTTCAAATTTGAATCAGGCCCTGAAGACCGCGCTACTCAATTAGTAGAGATTGCTCAGGCAGATTCTGAAGAGTTTGAAATCTATTAAACGATGGCGATCATAGGCAATATTGGAGATAAGCCTGCAATAACTGCGTACATATAAAGCCCTTGGTATTCAGTAATGACTCTACTGTGCTTTATGCAGTCTTATTCGCCACCCTTACCAGAGCTTCTGGTCGCCGAGAAAGTAACAACTGTAGTCACTGTGCGAGGTGCACTATCAGGAGCAACTGCTGCATAAACCCAAGATTGCGCTGCGGTAACGGCGGCAGAATCCAAATCACCTGAGCCACTAGAGCTTACCACTGTGACCTTAGTGACCTTACCGGATACATCAATCGTAATCTCTAAGACTACTTTTCCGCTTTTACCAGAAGCTTCAGCACCTGCTGGATAGACTGGCGTAGCCCCAGAAATAGGAGATATAGAACTATTAACAGTCACTGATGCAGAGCTGACGATTGGCGCAAGCGCCATAGTTTGGCCAACCACCTGAATGGTAGTGACTGCTGGCGTCGGAGCTGGCGGAGTTGGTGGTGGTGGAGGCTCAGGTGGTGGTGGTGGCGGATTAGACCCAGCAAGAATGGTTAAGCTGCCATTCACGAAAGTAATTTGATAGTTAGAAATTCCTGTTCCAGTTGCATTACTTAAACCATCAGCTGTAGTACCAACGTCAGTACGAGAAGCTAATCCCGCAACACCCGAGACGTTATCGCTACCTAATAATCCAGCAGTGCTATAGGTATTGGTTTGAACGCTACCAGTAAAGATTTTACTTGTTACTGCACCAGTAATGGTTAATGGCGCTTTAGTAATGCTGACATAAGATCCCGCTGGACTTAGTACGTTGTAGTTCGAGGATAGACCGCCATTATTGCTGCTTCCTAAAGCTAGGCCAGTAACAGAACTTAAGGCAGCGCCGGTTTGTACATTGGCGCTTGCTAAGTTGCTGCTATCACCACTACCAGTCACCGCAAAGGTTTGACTATTGACTCCAGTAGCAGTTAAGTTACTTCCAGCAAAACTGGTGCTGGCGGTATAGACCTGCGTACCAGTCAAGTACAGATTGGCTTTATTGATCGTGCTGGTGGTGTTATTCGCATAGGTAACGCTGTAGTTATTACCATTATTACCATCATTCACCGTGACGCTGGCTACCGTTACCGTTTTATTGCCAGACCCTGCATTAGCATTGGCATAGGCAAAGGTGCCACCACTCAAGGAGTCTGTCGTACTGCTATTACTTACATTGGTATATAAAGTACCGCTAGTGACAATCGCTGATCCAAGAGCGCTCAAGCTAGCATCGTAGGTTTTCACTACATCAGATGTACTAATAGTAATCGGTGCTTTGTTGATCGTGGCATTGACTGCCCCACCACTAAACGTGTAGTTAGTGTTAGATAAGGTAAATGTATTCGTTACGAAACTGTTGTAGGTATTGGCATTCGCTGAGCTTACCGTAGCATTACCACCAGTAATCGTTGGCGCTGCATCACCATTAACCATGCCAGTTAAGCTGTAAGTAAAGTTGCTAGCCAGAGTCACTGGGATTACGTAGAAATCCTTAGTGCCATCATAGGTTTTGTCGGCATTGATATTGAGAATGTTCAATGCAGCAGGTGAAATCGTTACCGCATTTGGTGTAGTACTTGCAGTAGCTCTAGCAGCCAATGGTGAATTAGCCGCCGTATAGCCTGAATTAATTGCATAGTTACTTAACGTTGCACTACCGGTGCTTGAAGTGATACCAGTGACGTAATTGCTGCCATTAGCTGCTACATCTTTGCTGTAGACATTGACACCTGTAACGACCAGGGTTTCGCTGCCCACTAAACCGGCGACGTTAATCGTGGCATTGCTATTGGTAAAGCTAGTGCTACCGTTATAGGTGCCACTAACGGTAATCGCAAGGGGTGCACCACTTAAAGTAACCAAGTTTTGGGTGTATCCAGGGGTCGTGACGCGACCACCTGAAATCGTGTAGTTCGATAGGTTCACTGCCCCGCCGTTGGCCGCTGTACCGCTAATACCAGTCACATAGTTAGTGGCATTATCAGCAACATTAAGCGCAGTGGTGGTAGCGCTAGTAATAACATCGCCACCGACTAAACCAGTAGATGTAATGGTATTGGTAAAGTTATTAGTGCCGTTATAGGTACTAGTGATAGCGAGACCTAATGGGGCTGCACTTAAGGTAACTGTATTGGTTCCGCCACTATTTACGCCAGTCAGAGCATTGGCTGTACCTGAATAGACGCCACCAGTATTAATTCCAGTGCTACCCGCATTGTTAGCGTTATAAATACTGTAGTTCGTCAGGTTAACAGCCCCTACACTTCCTGCGGTACCGCTAATACCAGTAACGTAGTTAGTCGCGTTATCGGCAACATTGGCGCTGTAAGAAGTGACACCGCTAATGGTATCGCCGCCCTGCAGTCCACTAGAGGCAATGGTAGAAGTAAAGCCCTTAGTACCGTTATAGGTGCTAGTGACTGTAAGACCCAAAGGCGCAGGTGAAATTAAAGCCGTATTTTGCGTATTACCTGCGCTCACTACCCTGCCACTGGAAATACTGTAGTTGGACAGATTGACACCACCAGTACCGCCAGCTGTACCACTAATACCGGTGACATAGTTCGTTGCATTATCGGCAACATTAGCGCTGTAGGTAGTGACACCAGTTAAGGCATCTCCGCCCACTAAACCAGTAGACGAAACAGTAAAGCTATTAGTGCCGTTATAGACCGCATTGATATTAATACCTAATGCCGCAGCAGTCAGGCTAACTGTATTTGTGCCATTAACATTAACGTTACCGGTATTAGTACCAGAGTAAATGCCATTAGCGTAGTTACCACCAGTTCCTGCATTGCTTCTGCTATTGATAATGTAGTTACCGCTAGTACCGTTCCATAAGGTAGTGCCAGCTGAACCGCTGACGGTAGTAATCAAATTATTCGCAGTTGCTACGTTTGCGTCGCTCAGAGTGACGCCTGTCACATTATCACTAGCTTGTAAGCCATTGACTGTCAGACTGCCGCCAGTAGCAATAGAGCCTGTAGTAGTCACTGCGCTATTGGCTGTAAAGGTCTTAGTACCGTTATAAGTGGCATTCAGAGCGATGCCCAAAGGTGCAGGAGTAATAGTCAAGCTACCATTAAGAACAGTAACTAGTGAGTAATTAGAATTTGTTGTAATACCCAAATTATCTGGATTAGGAGCACTATTGGCATTAGTGCCAGTTGCATAACCAGTCAAGGTCAAGGTATCAGTGCCTAAGCCGGTAATGGTAGTACCGGTAACAGTCGCCTTATTACCATTAATGGTGACTACTGCGCCACTATTCGTTTGGAGCACTCCGTTGTAAACCAAGGAGTTATTCGCGCCGATGACATTTAAAGGTGCGGCGGTAATCGTGAGGCTACCTAAAGTGGTATTGACGCTGTAGTTGCTGCTATCCACACCAGAGCCGTAGGTTAAGGTGTAGCTGGTATCAGCTACTTTGCCAGTTGCCACATTGGTGACGCTTGCGTAGGCGCTAGCGGCATCATTGACCGTGATGCTTTGACCGGCCACTTGACCAGTCACAGTAGCACCACTATTTTTCTGGGCGCTGCCGCTATAGACCGCAGTGTTATTCGCGCCGATGACATTTAAAGGTGCGGCGGTAATCGTGAGGCTACCTAAAGTGGTATTGACGCTGTAGTTGCTGCTATCCACACCAGAGCCGTAGGTTAAGGTGTAGCTGGTATCA
>Ga0118677_10007190_pt1 | contig 17602 bp, 21 predicted proteins | sample AliMusrvi5mmetaG_FD_86154 | JGI IMG/M metagenome (GOLD analysis project Ga0118677, IMG submission 86154) | reverse complement strand
CTTCTCCGCAAAGACGCAAAAACGCTGATAAATACTAAGGTATGGAAGGATTTCTTCATTTCTATTTCCTTCTTTTTGAACTAAAACAATCATCCTGGTTAAGACAGGTGATCCCCATAGGTTTATTCAAAAATAATTATTTGTTACCGCCTTTGCACTTACTATATAATTCTTAGTAACGGCCTAATTATCAATGCTTTTTTTCTCGCAGATTAACGCTGATCCAAACGCAGATCACGCAGAAAATGAACAGTAAATATGCGTGAACTTTTACAGTTATCTGGTTTGGTGTTCCTGTTTTTTAAAAAGGAGGGGCCTTTGCGGTAAAAAAAATTCGCAGTTAACCTAAGACAAAACAAGAATATCCTCTCTTCTAAAGAAAGATGAATTTTATTACCTTTGAATAGCTTTCTTACCTTGATTATTTCCCGGTACATCCGGATTAATTCTCATCCTTTCCTTCATTAACCTTCAATAGTATATTTACATATGCCATCGCCAATCACGGTAAAGATAAAGTGTGATCAATATTTGATCCGGTTCCTAGAAACGTTATACGGTACTTCCCCTATTAATTTCCCGGTGAAATCAAATTTCAACATGTTCCTGGATGTTTTCCTGCAGCAGCCTCCATTGGATTACCAGCAGCAGGATTTTGGCGACGATACCTTAATTATTCAATTGCCTTATTTTGAAGTCAAAGATGTAAGGTCTTATTATTACCTAAGTGATAAAGCGCAAGCCAAATTCGTTGGAGAGATCTACAAGTTTTTTAAAATCACCTTTCGTCGTGAGATCAGTAAATATATTGTCCTGGGATTATTTCGTAAAGACAGCATTGAACTGTTCATCGATAAATATAATTTATCGCTTGATTGCTGGGACATGCTTGAAAAGGATTACCAGAGATATATCAAGTTATCATGTAAAAAGCGCCTATTTAGAAAGAATAAAAATTCCTCAGTTAAAGACCCTGTTTGTCCTGTGAATGGAATATCGGAGAACCCCGTGGAATCTATGGTAATTAAAAATTAAATTTATGTCAATCGATAAAAATGCAAACCGGATCCCGGAAATATGTAGCATCGTTTATGTAAGAACCGATGAAGTGGATATGATAACTGAGGGTAACGATCAATATCATCAGAGAATCATTCTTAAAAATGGCCATAACTGGAAGAAAATATATTTTACACCGGATACTGCAGAGTTTACAGAAACCGAAAAGCCGGACGATTCGGGAAATTATTTTGAAATTTCCCTAAAAGCAGATTTTCCTGGAGAAGATGAAGATAATCTTTCGTTTTTTAATGATATTACGGAACGTCCCCTGATAGTTCTGGTCCGGCTTTCCTTTAATGAATCAAAAATAATAGGTTCCCTGGAAAATCCTGCAAAATGTATTACCAAGAAACAACTCACCCAGAAAACCAAAGGTACAAACCTGGAGTTTGCTACTAAAACAACAAGTAAATCCTTATGGTATGAGGATTTTGAAATCCTTTGACTAGTAGATTAAGTCCTTTACTGCGCGTATGACACAATATAATATTGTGGAATAATACGCTGGTATGATTGAGCGAATCCTTGAACTTCTTGAAGCTAAATGGCTGATACATCGTGAAACAGCCATTTCCTATTTACCCATGTTGCTGGCTTTTGTCAATGGACAGAAGTTTGCTTGGTCCCCGGAGGAGGAAGCTGAAAACAAAAAACGTAGCACGGCTAAGGTGCTATCTTTTGGCCGTAGCGTTATGGATGTTGCCGGGGAATATTCTCTGGATGATCCCATGATCCCGAGTAATTCCGTGGCCGTGATCCCGATATCAGGTACCATCCTGGCCTGGAAGTCTCAGATCCTAATCGAAAATGTCCGTAAAGCTCAGGCCAATGATAAGATTATTTCCATTCTATTCCCGGTAAACTCCCCTGGAGGCATGGTCTTTATGACCGATATCGCCGCCCAAACCATCAAGGAAACCGATAAACCCTGTGTGGCCATGATTATGAACATGGCATGTAGTGGCGCCATGTGGCTTATTTCAGCGATGGATTATCGTATTGCCACGTCTCCAATGGATTTTGTGGGATCTATTGGAGTAATGACATCTTGGACAGATTTCTCGGATTTGTTTGAAAAGAAGCTTGGGATATCGGTCAAGGAGATCTATGCTACTCTTTCCACAAGAAAGAATGAATTTACCAGGGCATTAAAAGAAGGTAATACTGCACCTATTGTTGCAGATCTTGATTTTGTTAATCAGATTTTCCATAAGACCATTATGAATAATCTTGGAATTCCTCAGGATTCCGAAGTGTTTACCGGAGCGACATACAATGCCCAGCAGGGAATCACCATGGGACTCATTAATGAAGTTGGTACCATGGATTATGCGCTTGAGTATGCCTATAAACAAGGCTTATCCAATAAAATCAAATCATATCAATTCACCTAAAAATCAATTATCATGTTCAAACAGTTAAAGCTTACCGTCTTGGCGTTCCTCGGCATCGCTGCATTCGTGCAGAAGGACGGGAAAGAGCAAATTACCGAGGAACAGAAAGGGATGATGGTGAATGAATTCGGTGTGGAATATACCGAATCGTTCATTAAAGCCCTGGAAATGGAGGCCAAGGGGGAAGCTCCTGACGCCACGTTTGTCAACACGATGGTTTCGAATCTTTCAGATCATCTGCGCAAAGCCCAGGCACAAAATGCCGAGCTGAACAAAACCGTGCAGACGATGAAGACCGAGACCGATAAACTGACCGATATCGTTACCGAGCAGAAAAAAGCCATTGAAATCCTGGGCAAAAAGCCTGAAACAGATCCCCCGGGATCTTCGACCGCTCGTGATCCCAAGATCAAATGGATGCCCGATGGAAAAGATACCCATCTTTTCGGCGCGAATCTTTCGTTTATGGCCATTGATACCAAGCATCCATACAACATGCGTGCTTATGCATCCATGGCGGCCCGTGCTGGTCTTCAGGTTCTTGCCCCGATGGCTTCTTCTTCGCTGGATTACCAGAGTTTGAAGGATGATCTGGGCGAATATTACCGGGTTCGTAAACAGGACCGGATCCAGAGTTTCCTCATGGAGCTACCTTCCCTGACCAATATCTTTCCCCTGGAAAGTGGCTATCAGGATCAGGCTGTTCTGGTTAATATGTTCATCACCGAGGATTTCTCACAGGCCGATTCCACTGCCTTGGGAAGTTCATTCGACAATGTGGTAAAAGGCGGGTACAAATTCGAACCCGAAACCATTACCATGTATGATGCCATGTTCGCACACAAATTCACCCAGCTCAAGGAACTTGAAAAGACCTGGATCGGTTATCTGAACCGTGAAGGATCCTCCACCATGAAATGGTCGTTCATTGAGTACATCCTGGTTGAAGTCGGCAAAAAGCTCCGCAATGAGCAGAATCTGCGCTGGGTCAACGGTATTCGCAAGAATCCTACCGTTAATGTCCCCGGTACCGCCATGGGCGCCAGCAATGGTATCAAGAAGTTCCTCAAGAACCAGATTGCAGCTTTCAAACTGAAACCATTCATCGTTGGTGAATGGGCTCCTTCAACCATTGCACATTATGTGCGTGACTGTATCATGATGGTTCCTCAGTATCTGCGTGACAGTGGACGGATTGTTCTGTACATGTCCATGGATGCACAGAGTTATTACCATCAGAACATTGAAGCTCTCCATGGCCTGCAGGAAGATTATGTTCCTAATGAGGATTTCGTGCATGAATTCCCCTCGGTCAAGATCATCCCCGTTCCGGGTTGGTCTCCCAGCAAACGCATGATCTGGACCCTGACAGGAAACATTTCCCTGTTCGAAGACGTTCCTGGCGAAATGCTCAATTTCAATATTGAGCAGGTTGACTGGAGCCTCAAAGTCTGGAGCAACTGGAGAGAATCTGCATGGGCCTATTATGTAGGGAGGAAATACGCCTCCGCAGCTGCTATGCCGGATGACTATTCAACCCAGCTGATCTTCTGCAATGATGTGGACGAGCCTGCTGATTTTTATCTGCCCATGGATGCCAATGATACCTCACCCAGTGTGATCAATCACAGCAGCCTGGTCAGTGTTGGAAACAGCCAGGCCACAGCCATCACCGACATTGATGACTGTGCAGTAAACCAGGAGGTCCGTATCAAGTGCGGCCCGGGGACGAATCCCATCACCATTGCGGCAGCAAACAAATTCTCACTGCTCACCGCAGCATGGACACCTTCAATTGGGGATGTTCTCTACCTGAAAAAACGTTCGGATGGAAAATTCATCGAGCTTGCACGCAGCAACGCCACCAGCGATGCTGTGGTCATTGCCGATGGTGATTCTTCTCCGGATGTGTCGACAGGAACTGAATTCATCACTTCAGCCAACACCAATGCCACCGCCATTACAACCTTCGACCATGCAGTTCCAGGAGTTGTATACAAGATCAACGGTGGTAGCGATACCCATGCTTCAACGATTGCCAACGCCGGCAACTTTGTACTCACGGCAGCAATGACCCTGGGTGCTGGTACCTGGATTCGCCTCCAGCTGGCTGCCAATGGCAAATTCTACGAAATCGACCGCAATGCATAAAGCTTAAGGGGGAGGACTTTCTTTCTACTGATCCTCTCCCTGGCTTTTGCCAGTCTTAACCCAAAAAAAGTACAGACATGTCATATGCAAATGTAAATGTCGATAAGCCGGGAAGGAATTCCGGTATCGGCGGGAACAAAAAGGATAAAATCATCCTTTTCGATTTCGAAGACGTAGCAAGTTTCCCCTCCAGGGATTCTAAAGGTGTTGTGATCACCGACAATATTGCCTTTAAGTCAGGAGCTCACATGATCACTATCTACGGGACCGTGGATAAGATCAAGAGCGGATCCTCGAGTGAGGGCGATATTGATGCCGAAGGATTCATCCATACCCTGGAATTTGAACATCCGGGAAACAGTGTGGAAATCCGTGAATTCAAAACCAACTGGGTGGGACGCAACATCGGGGCTGTAGTCCAGTATTGCAATTCCAACCAGAAGGCTCTCTTTGGCACACCCTGTGCACCGATGAGGATGCAGACCAAGTGGGAAGATACCAAAGACAAGAATTCCACCGCCATCACGCTGAAACAGGCCGCAAAATGCGAATATGAAGTGGGCGACTATCAGGGAACCCTCACCTTCGATTCACCGGTTGCTACCGAAGCAGCTGATGTGACTTCCATCAACTTGGCTCCCGGAGAAGGCCGCTATCAGCTTACCGATGGCACCAGTGCTCCTGCTGCCATAACCACTTGCAGTAATGCGGTGGATGGAATGGTCTTCACCCTGGTTGGATCCGGAGGATCGCATCCCTCTACCATCAGCGGAACAGACTTCATGCTCTCCTGTGGAACCGCATGGACTGCTCTCTCTAATGCCGAGATCACCTTCAAAGCATTCAAGAATGGAAGCAGCACCTGGAAGTTCATTGAATTGAGCCGCAAATAAAACAGACTATTGCTTCTGTTAATTCTTCTGATCGGGCCCCGGGTATCTAAAAAATCCCGGGGTTTTCTTTTGTCCTTTTTGCTTAAAATCTATCTGTTTATGTTTGATTCTCAATAAATCAGTTAAAATTCTTAGTATGAAAGAAGCAATTTTAAATTATTTCCGCTCGGACCGTTCCTATAACGAAGGGGTTATCCTGGTGATGAAATATTCCCATAAACTGGGGTTCAAACGGATGCTTAACCTACAGCATGAAAGCGATTATCTTCTAGGCATGGTCCATGAAGAACTGCGCGAATTGGCCGGGATTAATTCTGCGGAATTTATGCGATTGACCCGTTTGCCAATCGTAAAACAGGAAATTTCGGTTGCAAGTGCACAACCTCAACAGGGAAGTAAACCTGCTGCAGCAATTCCATCCAAAGGGAAAAAGGAAAACACTTCAATAAAGCCGGCTATAAAATCCCCAAAAAAAGAGAGCCGCAAAAAATAAGGCTCAGGGATCATCCTGTATTCAGGATTTTTGAAGAATTCCCATTTTTGCGGCAAGCGGATTGTCCTCCTGAGCTTAAGATCCTTCGAACGGATATGAACGCGGCCTATGATGCATATAAGCAAGGCCACGACTCTTTATTTTCAGCCAAAACCAATGATCAGGTTTATGATCAGGCCCGCTCGACGGTTGAAAATTACCTCAATAATCGCTTGATCTGGGAAGAATTGAACCATTATAAAAAACAGGGTCAAGTCCTGGGGAAACATCCAATCTTTGACTGGATGCGCCGCGTTGATGAGATTCGCAGATTGAAAATTGGTGACCTGGTCAATCTGAAAATACGGTTGGAAAATAATCTGATCCGTAACCGTGCCGCGGTACGCCGATCACCCAACCACCCGGAGACCGGAAAAAGAAAAGACCGTATCACTCAGATGCAGGGAGAACTTTCTGAAGTTAACCGTTTACTAAACATTTAATGGAAAATCCGTTTTTTAATATTGAAGACCTGGACAAAGAAGTTTCGATCGAAGCTTCAGAGGAAGATAAAAGCGGCATCCTGGCTGAAAAATATCTTTCCATTCATCAGCACCGGGTTGAAGCCATCAAACATCTCACAGGAAAGATACCACAAGAGGGTGAAGTGTTTTTTTTATGGACCGTAAATTCATTCAATGCCTTTACGTTCATTCCTTTTATTATCAAAGAATGCGGAGTGATCCATGAATTGGTTTTATCAACGTATTCGATTAACATTCGAATTATTGATGCCCTGGTAAAACTCATTGACCGGCAGATGATCCTTAAGGTTGATATTTTCATCAGCGATTCCATCCGCTCACGCTTGCCTAAAGTGTATGATCATTTGATATCACTGGTTGAAAATAAACCGGTGAGAGTTCACTACAGCTGGAATCATTCAAAAATTGCTCTGATTCGTACCTCGGATCATTATTTTGACGTGGAAGGATCCGGCAATTGGGGCGAAAATGCCCAGCATGAGCAGTATGTCTTTGTCAATTCACGTCAAGTGTTTGAATTTCGTAAAAATGAAATCCTATATGGAATTGACTCAGGAGCAATATAAATCCATTGAAACGCTGGCCTCGATCAATTACTCGACCGAGAAAATTGCCTTATACCTGGGCGTGGATCACAAGGAGTTCCTCCGGGATTTTTCTCTTTCCGGATCCAAAACCCGGCATCATTATGATCGTGGCCAGCTCATCACTCAGGTTGAGATTGATAAATCGACACTGAAAAAGGCCAAAGATGGCAACCTCACTTCCATCCAGCAATGGAAAAAGGATTCCCTGGCCCAAAAACTGGAAAATCGTAAAAAAGAAATTCTTTATGACCAGGAGCGTAATGATTATGAGCAGCTGCAGGCGCTCATTGAACGGGGTGAAGTTCAGAACCTGCCCACTCACCTGGTGGAATATTATGAACAGATCGATTTTATTCGCAGTCTGTATAATAAATGGCAGAGCAAAAATTATATCATTAATGCAGTCACGCTGCGCTGGCCCAAAATATCCAAGTACCAGGTAGGGATCCTGTATAATGACACCCTTAACTTTTTCAATCTGGACAATAAAGTCAAAGTTGAAGCCTGGGCTCAGATCTATGCCGATAAATTGGACAATATGTCCATTTTGGCCCTTGAAATGAATGATCTGGAAACCGCCAGGCGTTGTGTGGCAGATGCTGCTGCAATGCGGGGGGTAGGAAAAGAAAAGCCGATGGAGGTCCCTTCAGAATTCTATGAGATACGGCCGGTACTCTATACTATGCGGTTACGGGATATTGGAATGCAAGAAACAAACCGTATAGAATTGGCTGAATTTATTGACCATTTGGATATCACCGAACGTGAAAAAGTAAAAGTTCGACGTGATGCCCAGGTAGATGACATTCCATTCGTATTATTCCAAGAAGATGCCCCGATACAAGATAACCAAGGATGACGCAGATATTCGGTATTCCAACTGGATCTCTACATTAATTGACTTAATTCGTCCATCCAATTTATATGTCATTGGCGGACGTGGCACGGCTAAGAGTACGGATATCCTCGCCAAACGAGCCATTGAAATTATTCACGATATGCCCAGGGCAAGTTTTGCGTTCGTTTCTGATACTTACGTTAACCTGATGACCAACATTATTCCATCCATTATCTTAGGGTGGGAAAGCCGGCTGAATTTTCATGAACATACCAAGGAAAGGCCAGGTCATTTCGTGGTTGACCAGGAACCGCCCAACCATTGGCCAAAACCCTATATCAAAACCTTTTCCTATAAACATACCATCTCAACATTTAACGGTTGTAAATTCTTTTTGACATCCCTGGACCGGCCCTCAGCTAATGCAGGGATATCGGTAGTGCATCAGTTTGGCGATGAAGCCAAATATTTGCTGGAGGAAAAATTGAATAAACTCTTTCCAACCCTGCGTGGCGATTATCGTTTGTATGGGCACAGCCACTATTTTATGGGTCAGACTTTTTGCTCGGACATGCCGGATCCTAATGTGGGAGAAAGTGACTGGATGATTCGCATGGAGAAGAAAATGGATAAGGATAAGATCCTTCGAATTATCCAGGCGGCTATGGTGGTCAATGAAATCAATTGGGATATTTACTATGGGAAAAAAGCCGGTGATCAAAAGCGCATTGATAATGCAATTGCAAATAAAGCTAAATGGGATATTCGACTGAGGAGAATTCGCCAGGATTCAACCTTCTTTTATGTAGTCTCTTCGTTCGCCAATGCCGATATACTGACCTTGAAATATTTCAGGAATCTACTAGAAACCTTGGATTTCGAAGAGTTTAAAACAGCCGTTCTGTCCATACGTAAATCATTGGAGAAAGGCGCGCGATTCTATGGCAATCTTTCTGATCATCATTTCTATAGGGATGGATATAACTATGATTATTATGATCAGTTTGGAATTAAAGATAGTATGGTGCAGAACAGTGCAGGACTCAGATACATTCAATCGGACAAATTACTCGAGGGGGGATTTGATGCGGGCAATATGATGAGCCTGGTCATTGGGCAGGAACAGGGCAATACATACAGAATACTTAAAGGGATGCATACCATTACTCCTGAATGGATTCGTGAACTGGCCAATCAGTTCATCCTGTTCTTTGAGCCACATAAACGAAAAGTCCTGCATCTGTACCATGATCGATCAACCAATGCCTATCGTAAGAGTAAACGTGACTTTGCCACTCAACTCAAACATGATCTTGAATACAATGCACAGGGCGTTCGTACAGGTTGGGTTGTAACCCTGATGTCCATAGGGCAAGGTAACATTACCCATGGTGATGAATTCAATCTGATGAATACCATGATGGGTGAGAAAGATAATCGTCTGCCCAAATTGCAGATTGACATGTTTGAATGTAAATACCTTAAGAGTCAAATGGAAATAGTCCCGGTTGCCAAGGGTACTAAAGGTGAGATCATTAAAATAAAGAAAGGCGATAAACTTCCTGCCAATCGATTGCCCATGGAGTCAACCAATTATACAGATGCATTCAAGTATCTTTTGTGTAGACCTAAGTATGTAACCATTGCACGCCAGCGCAAACATCTTACTATGGGTACAGTAAACGTTGTGTGATCTTCTATTGTCTTCCCTCAAGTCGCATTGGTGTTGGATTCTGCATCCTGAGTCCTGTAGTGTCGTGTGTGAAGTTCTGTCATATATCCGCCTGCCAAGGTGTCCGAACGTGCAAACCCAGCGCTGAGCGGGTCGGTATTAATCACGGGATTTTTTTTTGTTTTTCTGGTTTTGGAAGCTTAAAAAATTGACATTTTGTCGTTTAGTGTTGAAAAATTCAACAAAAGAGATTTTAAAACAGGTTTTCAATACCCATAGGATAAATTTTGCTTCCTTTTTCTTTGATCAGTGGCGTCAAAGTAAAAGGAAGCGAAAAAGAAAGCGCTTAGCCCACCCACATTTTATGACTCAAAATTTTTGCGAAGTTAAGCTCGCCGAAGTATCGTGGCGCTAAGTGCGATCCGGTACATGGTGAAATACCATCGCCCTTTGGGTTTATTCAGATCCTAGCGTATCATGACCTAAACACTTGCACCAGAACTGCGCGCTCCGCTTGGCCATAGTAGCAAAATTTTGTTTCACTTAAAATTTAAAGCTATGAAAACCATGAACTTGTTTAACTCGATTGCCTCGGAGATCGGCATCACGTATCACAATTCAATCCCCACTGCTCAAATGCAGAAGATCACACAGTCCAGTGCTGCATACGATTTGCTTCGCTCGATCTGGAACGATCAAATCGAACTGTATGAATCCTTTTATGTTCTCTATATGAACCGTGCAAATAAGGTGCTCGGTTATCGTTGTATCTCCCAGGGAGGGATCAGCGGAACGGTCGTTGATCCGAAAGCAGTATTCCAGGCTGCATTGCTTGCCAATGCAAGTTCCCTGATCATGGCGCACAACCATCCTTCCGGGAACATGCAGCCTTCAGAAGCTGATAACAAGCTTACGAAAAAGCTTATTGCAGCTGGTAAAGTCCTGGATATTGATGTTCTGGACCACCTCATCCTTGATACGAATAACTTTTATTCCTATGCCGATCAAGGTCAGATGAACTAAGAGAGAGTCCCGGGAGATCCCCGGGACTCTTTTTTATGCTCGTCCCTATGGCTACGCCTTCCTTTTTCTTTGAATGCATGGCAAAGAAACAGGAAGCGAAAAAGAAACCAACAGGGGCCAGCGCACTGCTTTACTGCTCAAAATGCTTGCGAAGTTAAGCCCCGCCATAATATCGTGGAGCTAAGTGCGATGCCGTTGAACTGACGGATCTCCTTCCAGGTTCATTCAGATTCTTTTTTACGTATTTCTTACCCCAACCGGTTGCCAGTAAATACTAAGGAATCAGACCTGAACACTTGCACCAGAATTCTGCGCGAAGCTTGGGTTAGCCTGCAAAATTTTTAACAGGCGAGCCAGAGGCCACAATAAGTCCCCAGGGCAGGGGCCAATCCAATGTTTAAAGAATTAAAATCTGAATTTTTCGAGTATTTCAAGTCTCTCACCCCTGATCAGATCGACGAATTAGCCGGTCAGATGCCCATTCACAATCCATCCGGTCATCAGATCTCGGATTATAACACGGCATTCCTGCAGTTTCAAAATGCAGAAATGAAATTTACCGTGGTTGGTGGATTCAAACAATGGCAAAAGTTTGGCCGCTGCGTGAAGAAAGGAGCCAAAGGCTTCTGGATCTTCATCCCCACCATGAAGAAAGTGACCCCCCAGGAGGGTTCCGCTTCATCCAAAGAAGAAGAATTCGACCGGTTCCTGATGGCCCGGATCTTCGATGTTTCTCAGACCTTCGAAATGAAGGAACGCCAGGAGAAAGAAGAAGAGATCCTTGCTGAAGTAGCCTGAGTTAAGAGGATTCCGTTTAAAGAACGGAATCCTTTTTTTATGTTCGCTAAACGCCTGCCTGAAGGAGGCTTTCTTCTTTAATCCAAGCAAAGCAGAAAGCCATGCAAAGAAGAAACTTTGATTGGCCGACGCACATAGGTTACTCAAAATTTGTTGCAAAGGTAGCCTCATGAAAATATCATGTCACTAAACGCTAGTCTGATAAAGGATCAACTGCCCGTTGGGTTCATTCAAATTCTTCGAATTGTGACCTGAACGTTTGTTCCAGAATTTTCATTACGGCTGTTGTGATCGCATAAATTTTTAACCGGCGAGCCAGATGCCATAATAAGTCTCCAGGGCAGGAGCCAACTATCATGACTAAAGTCAATACTGCCACCACACAGAAGACTGCTGAATCCACTTCACCCAAGACCGACATGGCCGTAGTGAAGAATGAAGTAATGCCCGTAGCTCCCAAAGAGCCTACCCTGGATGAAAGGATCCATAAGGTAGAAAATCTTCAGCTGCTGGTCACCAAACGGTCCAAGCTGATCCAGACCCGCTCCGAACTGGAACGCTTCCAGATCGGGTCCAATGACTTCAACTGCAATATGCAGATGAAAGACTCTGATGGAAATACCTTTACCACCGGTTTTACTCCCGGTATCAAGAAAGTAATCGACTTTCTTAAGGCTTCCTTCGATGCAAGCATCCAGGAAATAGAAAACAAGATTAAATTCTGAAGTTTTCGGGTCCCGAGAAATCGGGACCCTTTTTTTATGCTCTTAACCTCGATGTCCTTTAAAAAGATTTTGATTGCAAATAAGTTTGCTTAATGCAAGCCGCACCCACCATCGACCTCTATGATGCAATCAAGGAAATGCGACGGTTATCCTCGCTTGATGAGCCTTTTTCATTCGTTCATGCAACCTATGACCGTGAAAGAGATCAGTCCAACGGTTTTCGTCATGTAAAACGTGCAATTCTGCGACCTGCAGCCAAAGGGGAAGACCAAAAGGATGCCGATCACATGCTGTTTTATCAGGATCAGGAAATAAATCAGCCAAGAAAATGCTGGCAAATCCTTCTCATGTGGTTCAATGGGAAGAAATGTGTACTTAATTAATTGCTGTATGGCCGAAGATATCGATGTCAAAGTTGTCCGGGAAGGAAATAAGGCCTTCGCAATAACGCCCATCGGCGTGTATGCGTTCGATGTATCCGGTAGTTTTTCAGTTGCCGCCCAGAGTGTATTGCCGTTTTATACCCATACCCGGCAATTAATGCCGGTACAGATCGGCGGATTCCGGATCGTGGCCAATGGCCAGCAGAATGATTATCCGGAAGAACTGCGCGGGATCCTGGATAATGATCATCAGACCCCGGGTGCTCTCAATAAACAGGTGGAGTTATTATGGGGTCAGGGACCCGCGCTCTACCGGTTGAAGTTTGAAAGCGGAATGCGCTACAAGTACTGGGAAGATGATAAGGAAGTTCAGGACTGGCTGGATTCCTGGGATTATGTGGATTATCTTCTGAAAGCCTCCATTGAGTTCCGTACCATGAACGGTCATTTTACCAAATATTACCGTAACCGCGGAGTACGTATCGGCAAGAAACCGGCCATTGCAAAATTGGATCTTATTTCCTCGATGTTTGCCCGTCTGGAATGGCCGGATGAAAACAATCAGATCCAGGGCATCATCGTGGGTAATTTCGCCCAGCCATGGAAAGCCCTGAACATTTCGTTATTTCCTAATGGATTGACAAGGTACCCGATCTTCGATCCGGACAATCCTTTTGCTTCTCCGGTAGCTATGCGCTACTCCAATCTGTACAATTTTGCCTTGGATTATGAATACAGCCGTAGTCCGCTGCATGGAATTTTATCCTGGATAAAATTATCGGCTTCAATTCCCAGGATACTTTCAGCCTTCAATGCCAACTCCATGACCATTAAATATCATGTGGAGATCCCCTCGCTGTTCTGGGCCGGGGAAAAAGAGAAGCTGGAGGAAAAATGCGCCAATGAAAATAAACCTTTCACCGAAGCCTTATTTAAAAAACATCAGGATGATCTGATGGCTAATTTCAGTAAGGTACTGGCCGGCAATGACCAGGTAGGAAAATTCATTACTACCGAGAGCATCTATGATGATGCATCACAACAGTATGTCGGGTTTAAGATCACGCCACTGGATCAGAAAGTGGGCGATTATATCGATGCCCAGTTGAATATTGTTAAAGAAGCAGCATTCCAGGTCACTGCAGGCATTGGATTACACCCGGCTCTGAGTAATCTGAGCAAAGATGGCAACCTGCCCAGTGGATCTGAGCAGCTCTATGCCTTCAAATTGTACAAGTCAACTAATGTGGATATCCCTATGAACATCATCTGCAAGGACATCAATATGGCTCTCAAGGTCAATTTTCCCAATAAGGATCTTCGCATAGGATTTTATCATGATAATCTCCTAACCGAAGAAGCTACCTCACCGCAGTTGAGAGTCAAGAATCAGGGATCCGGTACCGGTGCGGACCTGAATGCACCAACCAAATAAGTTAAGTGTTATGATTTTCAATAAAGACAGTAAAGGAAGTCAGGAATTAAAGCAGCTCATTGGCTTTATTTTCGCCTCCATCGACTTTGATAACCTCAAGAGTTATATCGAAATGGGGGAAAGGGATGTGAAAAAGATCATTTCCTCTGAAGTGTTCAAGGTCGCCCTGGATCATTATGCATCGGATCATTTTCAAAAGGTAGTTGAAGCTCCAACCGAAGGAGAATCTGAGGATACTCATCCCGAATATCTCATCCTGGATGAATTGGTCTTAAAAATTCAGTACCCGGTGGCCATCGGAGCCTATCGAAAATATGCCCCCTCGAATGATATCACTCATAGCGATAAAGGCAGGCAGATCTTCGTTTCAGAAGAAGAAAAGCCGGCCTTTGAATGGCAGATTGAAAAGGATAATGAGAATCTGCTCTCATTATACCATGAGGCTATCGACATGTTGCTCGAGTTCCTGGATGCACATATCGATGATACGGTATCAACGGGTGACCCCGAGATTCAAACTCCTCTGTTACCCTGGGGAACCACCAAGGAATATGAGGCTACCAAGCAATTGTTTATTAATACCGCCGATGATTTTGAGCAGTATTTCTCCATTCATCGCTCACGGATGGTGTTTTTATCCCTGGTACCCTCGATGACCCGGGTGCAGGATGGCCAGATCAAGCCTTGTTTTACCGAGCAGAAGTATGCAGAACTCAAGGAACAGATCCTCGATGATGATCTGAGCGAGGCCAATAAGCCCCTGGTGGAACTATCTGCCTCAGCTCTTGCTCTGATTTCGATGAGTGTCGCTATCAAACGCCTGTCCATTGAACTTCTTCCCAATGGATTATTCCAAAATTATACTACCAGCGTTATCAAATCAAAAGCTGCTTCCCCTAAGGTTGATCGCAATGAAGTTTCTATCAACCTGGAGCGTGATGGGATGAAAGAACTTCGCCGGCTTCAGGACCTGTTGCATAAACTAGATCTGCAGTCCAGCGGAGCTGAAGAAATGCTCACGGATCTGGCCGACCGGTTCGATACGGCCTTACCCTTTGCAAGATTGTAAGTATGCATAACCTACAAATACCGGATCGTAAAATATCGATCGACTTCCCCTCGAGTATAGAGGAATTATCCATTGGGGAGAAGGGGCAGTTTGCTGTGTATTGCCGTTTGATCCTGCAATATATAAGCGGAGAGATTTCAGTTACGGAGTTCAAGGCTTTGTTATTTATGGAACTGGTGGATATCAAAAAATCATGGAGATATTATTTCTATTCCATTGAAAAAAGGGAGATGATCACCGCTGAACTGCTCAGACTTAGCCAGGTAATCGATTCATTTTTTGAGGAGTATGAAAAAGAAGGCAAGCCGGTAAAGGCATTCCAGCTCAATACGGTCAAGAATTTCATTCCCTGCATCGGTGGGAGGTATTATGGTCCTCAGGATGGATTCCAGGATATAACATTTTGTGAATATCGTAATGCCTTTACCTTCTTTAAGGCCTATTCAGAGAGCAATCTGGAAAGTGATCTGGATCAGTTGATCGCAATTTTATACCGCCCACTGAAGAAATTACTTTGGATCCGCAAATATTTACCTGGGTTTAATGGGCAGAGACGAATTTCTTTTACCTCAAAATCAAATCCGGAGTTATTACAACTGCGCCTAAAGCGCATTAAACAACTCCCACTTCATATAAAATATGCGGTATTCCTGTATTTCTCAGGCTGTGAAGATTATCTCAGAAGCGGTAGTCCCACCATCGATGGCAATAAGATAGATTTATCCATCATTTATAAACAACCCAGGGATGAACAACAAGCCAGTGAACTTAAGGATATAGGCATTCTTGGGATCCTTTATAGTCTTTCTGAGAGTCGCGTGTTCGGATCCATTGAAGAAACCGATAGTCAGATGCTATGGGATGTGATGATACGATTATACCAGGTAGTTAAGCAAAATAAAGACATAGAATCGAAGTATGGTTCCCGTTCATGATTATATCGCCCTTTGGGATTATATCGCCTCGCTGATCACCAGTCAGAGCGGAGCGCCTTCCTTTAGCCGGGTTGTCCTGGTGGATGACGAGCCTCATCTGCAGTCCCAGATTGCCAAGATTGCCAATAAAGAACTTTTTCTTGTCATTGTGACACCTTCAGCCGATTACCAGGCCCTGGATGAAGACAATTATGGAGAGATGGATAATTGCATCATCTATGTGCTGCAGAAGATCGATCTGCGTAACCTGGATGATGAAGCTCAAATCCTTGAACGTGAAACGACCCAGGCCCTGATGGCACGGGTTAAGAATACCATGAAGGATCTAGCCGATGATACGGATCATGAAAATGAACATATCCGTCTCATGCGTAGGCTCAATAAAGGAAAGCAACATACGGACCGGGAGCGCAATTACCTGGGATGTAATGGCTATTCCTTAAGTTTTGGACTATTCACTAATATTTTATAATAAAAACAATTCAGTACCTAACAAATCTTAAACTCATAATATATGTCAGATTTAATCATTAGTATCACGGAAAGTCCGGCCACTTATGTGGGCGTCAACAATGGTTTTGCCCAGGCACATCAGGTTTCAGGAACAGGTATTGCTCCTTGGACTTATGAATGGAGAAAAGTAAATGATGACGGGAGTAAAACCGTCATACCAGATCAGCCTATTGGCTTATGTCGAAGTTTGGGGGTGGGTAATTATGAATATTATTTGAAAGATTCTTCCGATCCTATACAGGAGTTTACTATCCCTTTTAGCGTAGTGTTGCATGAAAGTATTGGCTTCAATGTTACCTGTATCCATGCGACCGAACCCAACCTTGCTGATGGCAAGATCGTGGGGCATATTAATGGCGGTGTACCTCCTTATACGGCAGACATAAAAGTAAATGGTAATGAGTATCGTTCGGTGGTCAACATCTCGGCAGCGACAGACGATGCACCTCTTAACTGCAATATTCAGGGACTTCCTTCAGGGGCATTCTCTTTGTGGATAAAAGATAGTGACACCCCGCAGAATAAATGTGGCGGTGACTTCACCTATTTTATTCTGCAACCGCCTTTCGTCACCCTAAATGGCACGGTTAACCCTCTTGGGGTTAAAACAACCGTATCCTTTGAATATGGGTTAGATACCAATTATGGCAGTGAGGTTGCATTTGGTGACATGAGTGAAGAAGCCGAAACCCCCGTTCAGGCTCAGTTGAGTTCCCTCGAACTGGAACTTGCTACCACTTACCATTACAGGATAAAGGCAGTTAACATTTACAAAACAACCTACGGAGAAGATGCAACCTTTGTTACGGTGGGCGTTATTCCTATTGTAAAAACCTTACCGGCTACGAATATTTCATAATAATTTAAAAAGTAATTTTTATGACAACAACAATGATTCATGTCTCTGGTCTATTTCTGTTCCTATATAATGTCGCCTTGGTCGCATTTATGGGATATCTGATCCGGGCCTACCTTCAAGAAGGTAAGTTTCCCATGGAGGATTCAAAGATCTGGCACGGCCTGTCCCTGGTAGTGAGGGTTCTTCCTCTTGTCTATGTCGTCTTTTTGTCTTTTCCCTGAAGACACTATGTAGCACTTCCACAAGAC
>Ga0118677_10007733_pt1 | contig 17605 bp, 14 predicted proteins | sample AliMusrvi5mmetaG_FD_86154 | JGI IMG/M metagenome (GOLD analysis project Ga0118677, IMG submission 86154) | reverse complement strand
TCATTATGGTGTCGATGATATTGGCAATTGCATCGCCCGGCACTTCCTTTGGTGCGGCTTGCTCGACATCAGTCTCGCCTTATGCGGTTGATTGCAATGCTTCAGGTATTAATTGGTTGTCTGGAAACCTAATTGTAAACACTGGGGTGACATTGTTGGATAGTGCGACTTTTAGCTTTAGATCGCCTAGTGGAAGTTTTACTAACAATGGCTCCATTACAAATACAGCATCTGGCGATGTCGCAATAACCCCTGGCGATGGCGGGACTCCAATCAGCATATCGAACATCACTAATAATGGCTCTATAACAGGTGGTCAAAGTGCGATACAAACTTTTAATAGCGTCACCATAAATACGATAACAAATAATGGGACTCTCAATGCTCAATATGGCCTCTATTTTCAGTCCAGTAATGTCATTGGGGATTTAATTAATACAGGCACAATCACAGGCACAGTAAGTGGTATAAAATTTACAGGCGGTACCGTTACTACCATTACTAATACTGGGACTATTAGCGGAGGAATCAATAACGCCCCAACATTTGGTTCGGCTAGCACAATTGGAACCCTCATGAATTCCCAAGGCGTAGGAAATGCTGCAGGGGCCTTAACCTATACCGGCAAGCTACCTACCAACTACAACATCATCATTAACAGTCCAACTAGTTATGGTCAGTTATCCGGATCCAGCGTTACTGGCTCAACAGCATTTGGAATATACGCTGGCAGTGTTGTCACATCAAAACTTTATACCGGAGTATTGCAAGGTTTGACCACCAGCAATGTTGGCGCTACAAGAACGGGAACATATAGTGGTTTAAGTTGGAGCTTAGGTTTAGAGTCAGGAAGTGCCTCAATTTGGGACTTAACCTTTACAGGTGGCTCTACTGCCGATACCCAATCTTCTCTTGCCGCTTCTGCTTCTGCTCTTCAAGGCGCTTACACCTTACAAAATACTGTTCTTGTTAATGGCTTCACTTATGATTGCCCGCTCTTTGATACCAATGGAGTCTGTATCTCTGCTGGAGGGCGTAATACAACCGTGAGTGCTAACAGTATTAACAACACCAGTGGTTTATTGATTGGTGCTTATCGAGTGAATGGCAATATTCGAGTTGGAGCTTATGTAGATCAGAACCTCTCTTCAAATACAGTCAACGGTATTGTCAAGATGGATAACGGCACACCTGCATTAGGTCTTTTTGGGGTGTGGTCTGAAAAGATGAATGGTACAGGCGCTGAAGTTAAGGTCTCTGCAGGTTATGGCCAAAAGAACACAACAGTCACCCGTCAAGTGGTTGGTACTAGCGAAGCAGGTAGTGGGTCGTCAAATTTAATGAGTCAAGGAGCCCAAGCTATTGGGAAGTATGGTTTTGCTGTAATGGATAAAACCATTGTGTCCCCATATGTTGGTATCCGTTATACGCAGAACAATATGGGTGGCTATACCGAAGGTACTTCAAGTACAGTAACGGCACCATTAACCTATAGCGCACTTAATGCCAACGCTACAACTGCGTTGGCTGGAGTAGGCGCTAGTTATAAAGTTATCCCAACGGTGACTGCTTTGGCTAGTGCTGGAGTTGAAACAGATCTCTCTACTAGTAATGGCTCTTACAGTGCCACAGGCGTAACAGGCTTAACACCCATTAACTTTAACCCTAGCCCAGTAAGAACACGCCCAACAGCCATGCTTGGCGCTTACTATGACATCGAGAAAAATCAGCGCTTAGGACTCAACGCGATCTATCGTCAAGAAGCCTATCAAGCCGTTAGTTCAACTACAGTGATGGCGACTTATACAGTGGGTTTGTAATACCAAGAATCAGTTAGAAATGACTCAAGTAAGAGACCTGCTACGGCAGGTTTTTTTGTTATCTGCGAACGGCAGTTGTGGGTCGAGTAGAGTCTTCGGGGCTTAGTTCAGTCGAATGGTCGCTATGCACCTAGCTGCAGACACTGAGATCAGGCTAATTTCTTGTTCTTGGGGTCGCAGAACGGCCAATAGGAGACTTTGGCGAATCAGAGGTAACCCCTTCTAAGGCGTAGGTCGCACGTTCGAATCGTGCTGGGCAGACCAAAAATACCTTTAAAAACTAATTGATATGCCGTATATGGGGCTGTTTTGGTCCATTACACGGTTTGCTTTAAAAGTTGCAGGCCTAAAGCTCTAAGAATTTCACCTAGAAAAGAGTAGTCAAAAGGATGAGCTTTGTCTACGCAGCTGTTACTTTAAGTAACGGTTGTGATTTATTTTTATAAAGTTATTATTCAGCTAAAGATAAAGCAAAGATCATTTACGATGTCCAATACTAATTCAAAACTCAAGTCTATTGACCGTGATACCCTTTGGGATCGGGCTTATCACTCTCTAAAGACGGCGTTGCTGGCTGGACGTTTTGTACCTGGAGAGAGGATTATTTTACGAAAAGTTGCCGATGATTTGGGGATTAGTCTTACTCCAGTCAGGGATGCGGTCAATCGCTTAATTGCAGAAAATGTTTTGGATCGTGGTGGTGTGGGGCAGGGCGGCGGCGCGATTGTTCCTCTTTTGAGTGCCAAGCAATTTGATCAGTTGATGATTATTAGGGGTACTCTTGAGCCCATTGCCGCTGCAACTGCTGCAAAACTAGCCTCAAAAAAAGACTTATTGGTTGTTGCTAACTCTCTAGCGAATATGAAGCAGTTTGTTGCTGATGGTCAAGTTGATGACTATCTTGAGGCGCATTATCAATTTCACTTTGGTATATATCGACTATCCAAGCTACCAATTATTTTGCAAACGATTGAAAGCGCCTGGTTACGCTGCGGCCCAACTCTTACCTTAGCCCTTCCCGAGTACGTTCCAGGAATGAAGCGTCATAAATATCATGTTGCCACCTTGACTGCACTCAAGCAAGGCAATCCTGTCGGCGCTGCCGAAGCAATTAGGGCGGATATTGATAGTGCTCGATCAGATATTTGCAGTCTTCTAGATCAAATTTAAGATTCTTCGGTTTCGAATATTTTAAAGTTATTTAGTCAGGCTACTAAATCTTTTGTTATGATAATGTTGTTTGTTATAACATTCATAGAAATAGTGCAATAGGAGGAGACATGCAATTAGTTCAATACAAAAAGGCAGTCAAGCTGGTGCTAGCTTTACTCATTGGCAGCACTCTATTGAGTACAGGTTATGCCGCAGACTTCCCGACGAAAGAAATTCGTTTGATAGTTCCATGGAACGTTGGCGGCTCGAATGATATTTCTGCCAGACTGATTTCGCGGATCTTGTCTGAGCAGGGAATAAACGTGCTCGTGGACAACGTTCCTGGGGCAACTGGTGCAATTGGGATGACAAAGGCTGCCACGGCTGAGCCGGATGGATACACCATTGGAATGGGTACAAGCTCAACTTTATCAATGATCGCTCAGAATTTAACGCCATTGAGAAATGATCAATTTGCACCTATTGCACGTGTGACAACAGATCAGTTGCTATTACTTGTTCCCGCAGATGGTCCAGCTAATTTAGAAGCTTTTTTAGATACAGTAAAGAAGAACCCAGGAAAAATATCTATTGGAACCCCTGGTAGCAATAATTTAAATCATATTTTTGCAGTGATGTCTGGCAGGGTTGTTAATACTGACATTATTACTGTTCCGTACACGGGCGGATCCAAGGTGGTTGTTGACTTGGCTGGTAAACAGCTGGATGCTGCCGTGTTAAAGCCATCTGAAAGCAAGGCTCAAATTGATGCTGGACTAGTAAGGCCGATTGGCGTATTTGCGAATGAGCGAATTAAGACCTTGCCAAACGTACCCACCTTTAAGGAAAAAGGGTATGACGTATTTCCTTATGGACCATTGCTACAAATGGCGTATCTTGTCGCACCCGCCAAAACTCCGCCGGCCATTCAGGAGAGGTTGATTGCGATTTTTAGTAAGGCCATTCAGGATCCTCGTTTTAAGCAGGCATCAGAGGACGGTGGATCGAAAGTCGATGATTCAACTGGCAAGGCATTGGGAAATGAAATCAATGCTGTTACTAAAACCCTATCAGTCGTTGGAAAAAAGATATTCGTTCCCGAGACCAAATAGGCGGAAAAGTTAATGAAAGAGATTCATGTCTAAGATTAAAAAGATTATTTGTCACGTAGTTTCAGCACCAGTCGCAAAGCCCTTCACCTCATCCAGGGGTTGGATTTACAAAACGCGTGGTTCTTGCATTGTTGAGATTGAAACGGATGATGGCATAGTGGGTTGGGGAGAGTGCTATGGTCCGTCAGCCGTAGCTAAAAGCTTCATCGATACTCAGTTTGCACCACGTATTATTGGGATGGATCCATTTGATGTGGAAGTTATATGGGAGGAGCTATACAACCGAATTAAGGATTACGGTACAAGCGGTATGGCTATTTCTGCAATTAGTGGCATTGATATTGCTCTGTGGGACATCATCGGTAAAAGCTGTGGTAAACCAATCCATAAGTTAATTGGTGGATCATATCGTAGCGAAGTTTCTGCTTATGCTACTGGTTTGTATTTTATTGATATGGACCGTTTAATTGAGGAGGCGGTAGAAGAAGCCCTTGAATTTAAGAGTGAGGGATTCATAGCGATCAAGATGAAGATTGGGCTGGGAGATCCTAAGCTTGATGTTAAACGTGTTGAGGCAGTACGAAAAGCGATTGGAGATGATGTCCGTTTGATGGTCGATGCAAACCATTGCTTCACTGTTCCCCAGGCAATTAGGATTGGGCGTGAATTAGAGCGGCTCAATATTGATTGGTTTGAAGAGCCCATTTCTCCTGAGGATATCGATGGTTATGTTGAGGTGACACGCGCACTCGATATGGCTGTAGCTGGCGGAGAAAATGAGTTCACACGTTGGGGGTTTCGCGATCTTGTAGTACGTAAGGCTATGGATATTGTTCAGCCAGATGTTTGTGCCGCCGGAGGTATTAGTGAGTGCAGAAAGATAGCTACCTTGGCTAGCGCACATGGCGTTGAATGTGTACCTCACGCATGGGGATCGGCAATTGGCCTAGCAGCAACATTACAATTTTTAGCAGCGCTGCCTGATCAGCCGCCAAGTTTTAGAGGCAATCCTCCACTCTTGGAGCTCGAGCAGTGCGAGAATCCATTTAGAGATCTCTTATCTGTTGAGCCCATTATCCAAGAGAGAGGAAAAGTAAAAATTCCAACAGGACCTGGCTTAGGAATTGAAATTAATCGCCAGATTCTAGATAAATATCGCGTTTCATAACGATTCATATTTATGCGATTTTTGACTTTTAAAGATTCTCAAGGGAAGACTAGTGCAGGAGTTTTGCTGCAGGATGGAAAGTGGGTTCTAGATTTATCCCACAGTAGTTGTCATGTTATTTTAGGAACAGCCTCATCAAGCGTTCTAAACTTTGTTCAAGATGGTTTAGAAGTTTGGCAGAAAAGGATTTCCATATATCTAGCACAGAACCAATTTCATCCTGAGGCTCTGAGGGTGTTGGATGGCTTGCAATTGTGTGCCCCAATACCCATTCCAGGGAAGGTTATCGGTGCTGCGTATAACTTCACGGATGCACTCGATGAGCGTTCAATGCCTTACCCTGATGAGCCCGTTATCTTTGTTCGATCAGGAAATACCGTCATTGGGCCAAATGATCCAATCCTCATCCCTCCAGATGTGGGCAATGTAGGTTATGAGGCTGAGTTAGCAGTAGTTATAGGTAAACGTGCATTATTTATAGAGCCTAATAATGCTATGAATTATGTTGCGGGTTATATGGTGCATAACGACATCAGTGGTAGCGGCATGATTAAGCAAGATAACGGAAATTTTGTTCGGGGCAAGAATATGCCAGCTTCCGCCCCTCTCGGACCCTTTTTAGTTACTGCAGATGAAGTAGAAAATCCTTACACCATTCAAATTAGGTTGGATGTAGATGGAAGGGTTTTGCAGGACGGTACAACTGGCACAATGCTTTTCAAAATTGCGGAATTAATTTCCTATATTTCTAAGAAGATGCCGCTGGAGCCCGGCGATATTATTGCAACAGGGACGCCTGCTGGGCTTGCGATGGTACATGAGCCAACTGCATGGCTCAAGCCAGGGCAAACTGTGTGTGTGGAGCTTGAGGGGTTGGGAGTGCTAACCAATCCCATTAAAGAAGGAGTGCCATTTCTTGAGTAGAAGATTCAAAGTTCTATTAACTAACCCAATCCATCCGGAGTGCCATCAAGCGTTAGCAAATGAATGTGACGTAGTGGTGGCGCCTGACACAAAACCCGAGACTCTTAAGGCGCTTATTACTGACTGTGACGGCTTAATTGTTCGCTGCCAGTTGCCTCAAGATATTTTTGATGGGGCCAGGCAATTAAAAGCAGTAGTGCGTCATGGCGTAGGTTTAGATTTTATTCCTGTAGATGCAGCCACTGGAAGGAAAATTCCAGTGGCTAACCTGCCAGGCTCAAACACTAATGCTGTAGTTGAATATTGCTTGGCTGTAATTTTCTATTTTCGTCGTCGCTTAGATTCGATCGATTCAAAGTTACGCAGTCAGGGATGGGCAAAAGCTCGCCCACTGGCCGACCCCTCAACTGAGATAGCGACTACTACGTTAGGCATTATTGGTTTTGGGGCCATAGGCAGCAAATTAGCAAAGGTGGCAACTAGCTTACAAATGAACACGATTGCTCTTACGAGGCGTCCTGAGGTCTTGCCAAGTGGGGTGCACTCCGTTACAAAAATAGAGTTATTTTCTCAATCTGATGTGATAGTAGTCTGCTGCCCTTTGAACGAGCAAACACGAGGGCTGGTCGACCAAGCTTCAGTTTCAATGATGAGAGAAAATGCAATCCTTATTAATATTGCTCGCGGACCAGTGGTCGATGCGCAAGCGATCATCAGTGCACTAAAAGCAGGGGGCATTGCTGGTGCAGCCATGGATGTACATGATCAGCAACCTCTATCTGGAGAAGAGGCGGTCTTTGATTGCCCAAATTTATTGCTTACCCCTCATATAGCTTCTATTACCGCTAGCAGTATGCATGGCATGAGTGAAGGATCTGTAAAGACAATTCTTGCCATTCTTAATGGTGTGCGTATTGAAAATATCGTTAATCCAGAAGTATTTCTTTAAGTTAGAAAGCCATAATGAATAATCCTATGCGTATAGTGAAATTAGAAGCCGTACCAATTTCTTTTCCAGTTCCTGAAAATAAATCCGTTCGACTGGGAATTGGTAAATGCGTGAAACGAGACTCAGTCTTAGTACGTATTGAAACTGAGGATGGTCATATTGGTTGGGGTGAGGCTCATCATGGTCGTGCTCCTGGTGCCATTGCCAAGTTAATCGATACGACCATGCGGGAGTTGGTATTAAATCAGGACGCGACGGATATCAACGGCATTTGGGCCCGTGTTTATAAGATGCAAATTTCTAGCCATGGAACAGGAGCTGCAGCAGTGCTCGCCTTAAGTGGCATTGATATTGCTTTGTGGGATATTGCCTCACAGATCACGCAGCAACCCCTCTATCGAATGCTGGGTGGCGCCTCAAAGAAGATCAAAGCCTATGCAGGTGGAATTGCTTTGGGCTGGCAAGAGCCATCATCATTGGCACAAGAGGCGCAAGAACATGTGGCAACTGGTTATCGCGCATTAAAACTGCGGGTTGGAGATACTGCTGAAAAGGATATTCTCAGAGTGCAAGCAGTTCGTAAAGTAGTGGGTAGCGAGATTGACTTATTGGTTGATGCTAATACAAATTACTCCTTATCAGATGTGCGTAAAGTCATGCCAGCTTTTGATGAGGCCGGTATAAGCTGGTTGGAGGAGCCCTTTCCTCCGCAGGATCGTAAGGCATATCGCATGGCCCGCAGTTTAGGAAGGGTACCTTTTGCAGCTGGAGAAAATCATTACACACGCTACGATTTTGCAACTCTCATAGAGGATGGCGATGTGCAGTTTATGCAGCCCGATCTATCGAAGACCGGCGGAGTAACAGAATCTGTGCGAATTGCAGCTATGGCCAGCGCTAATAAGTTGACTATTAACCCTCATACATCAGCTACAGCTATCAATATGGGCACAACAATCCATTTTCTCTCTGCAATTGATAACCCTGGATATTTTGAAGGGGATGTCACTTCATTAAATCCCTTTAGAGATGAGATGATGAATAAGGCTGCCTATGAACTAGATGCTGATGGTTTTGTGCGCCCTTATGAAGGAGTTGGTATCGGGATGAAAATTAACTTAGATTTTGTTAAAGATCATCCACTGATTGATGGCCCCTGCTATATATAAAAAATTACTACGCATAAGTAGTGCCGCTTACTATCACATAGAAACGACATTGCTTTTTCCAAATCGAGGTGATTGATTGCGTCTTTTAAGGGATGTCATTATTGTTTTGAATGCAGTTATAGGGATTGTTATGCTTAAAATCTAAGCGTCTTCTATGGGTCGGATTACGCCTGTCGCATAGAGGTTGATTGAACGTCTGCTTATAAATAAAAAGCGGGCTAAGATTAATATCTCAATAGTAGCCCGTAATTCCCTCATTTCGCCCTCGCAACGACGTGTTCCACGACATTATCGACTTGCGCAGGGTTGGGGTTAGATAGAATAAATCGACCCGGTATCAGCATTGTGGAGCCTGGCGCTTCCCAATTCAGAATGAGCCTGCTTTCCATTATCAAAAGCAAGCGGGCGATAAATAATCTAGCAGCCTGCTCGATACCCTTAGTGTGGCTTTGTAAAATATCCTTTGCGCCATAGAAGTAACTATCCTTTTGCCATTGGACGGAAAAATATGCGTAATTTCGCGGTTCCTTTTTGCCGGATACATAAGGAATAGCTTTACGAAAATTCATAGAGAAAACTCCCAGCTGTCCGATCTCGGAGTTTTTTTCGCAAAAATGTTGCACCCACTTGGGCTGGAGCTCGGTAAGGACTTCATTACGTATTTTTACTAGAGCTAAATGGTTGATGGCTTTAGCGAACGACAGTAAGCTCGATCCTTTACCAAATTTACCATCAGGAATATGTTCATTCATGATCGAGGGTAGCGTTCGACGTAGCTGCCAGGAGGCATCGGTAGTTAAGCGACTCAAGCCTAAAAAGGTGTCAGCAGGTATGGCTTGAATATCTAAAGCGGCTTTGGCACTTATACCGCTGACCATCAGATCGTGAATCGTTTTCAATTTTTCAGTGCTTATTTCAAAGGACTGAGAAGCCTTTGTGAGAAGAGAGGTCATTAGGTTTTGATTTTCTTGGCTCATTGGCGAGTTTTCGGCGCAAACGACAGCTATAAATGAGGTAAATAGAACCTCGTTATAAATGTCAACTGGCTTGAGATGGAGAATGGGTGTGAGCTCAAACAAAACGTTCTTAATAAATTGTCGAAATGATTTTGATTGGCCAGTTACAGTGCTGATATCTATCGAAATGAACTGATCTCCAGGTCGTTGCGCATTAAGCAGATCAACTTTTTGTTGGCGTCTTTTTAGGTAACTAGAACTTGCAGAAGCGATACCAGTACCTTCTTTGAATTTTGAATCGACTCTGTAAAGAAACAGCTCAATCCACACGCTTTTTTCCATTTGTACAACAAAATCACAAGTTAGCGGTTGTCTTGCATGATTAAGTTGGGCATCAAATGGATAGGGATTTTGACTGCTAACCGTGATTCCATCAGGCAATAATTCTGAAAAAATATTAGCCAAAATTAATTCGTATTTAGAGCGACAGGCCTGTTTATTTTTACTAATCGAATAAGCCTTCATCGGTATTGATTGGAGCAGCTGATCTTTCCATCCTGGCTGCGATGAAATCCACTCATTTAGCTTGCTTGGAAGTCCGCTAATGGTGTTAATGCTTTTTTCTTCGATGTACTGAATCACTGCAGTGAAGGGCATGCCATTAAAGGTCTCTGGTCTACCGTCACTAATCCCAGCCTCAACATAGATCTTCTTGCGCAAAGCCTCTCTTTCCCTGACAGATGCATTGGGCAAGTAGAGCTTATATAACTCGTTAAAACGCGTATGTAGAGAGGGAAACGCAATATTAACCTCTTGAACACTGAGTTCCGATTGATTTCTTTCGATCTTCAATGTGCTAACACTTGCAGTTAAGGTATCCGAGATAAGCTGTCGAGCATCATTGGGGCTCATAGAAGAAATATTGCAGGTAGCGCGGGGGAGAAATGTACTCATGGTATTTCCTTTGTAGAGTTAGTTGGTAAATGAGGGGGAAGTGCTGCATCAGCTAGAGGATTTCGATGAATCATCAGAATTAAGGAGATCTGTAGATGCAGCAATCTTCATCAAGAGTGATTTTGTTTCGGGATCTTTTAATTGCTGAGTCAAAGACTGTGTTTGAATTAGGGTATTGAGCCTAGTCCTCGCTTTTGCGATTAGGCTGCGAATGTCATTAAGTGCTTGCGTTTGTGTCGCCAAGGATGATTGAAGCGGAGCAAGTTGCTTGTTAGCAGTGTTGATGGCAGTTTCAAGGATTGACCACTCTTTTCGTTTAACGTTTTCGAAGTCTGAGAGAAGCGATTCCTTAGCCTGTAATAGCTTGTCTATTGTTGCGGTTTGCGTATATAAGTCACTTTGATTTAATTGCAACGTGGAAATGACTTCATCATGCTGAGCTCGTAAAAGTTTTTCACGATTCTTATAAAAGGCTTCCATATCACTAAAGAAGGCGTGGGCAGGACCGAGGAGGAAGACAATTAAAATCCAGCCGACCGAGAGAATTGATAACGCAAGACAAGTCAATACGAATATCTTCAGCGCTAAGATTGGCCCTGCAATACTGACCTTGCCACTGGTGAATCCGGCTTTTCTGGCGGATAAACCTTTGGCAATCACCGAATCAGGACAGACATCGATATAGGCCTCGCACTCTTCAAGTTTATTTACTTCAATCTCCATGGCAGCTCGGTAAATACGCTCGCGTTCAAGTTGTAGTGTTAGAGGAGAGTTTTTGAAGCGATCCTCAGTCTGAGAAACCCCTTCGTTGAAGCCTTGGTCATATGGCGTCAGCACTTTTGGTGGGTGGGCAGGCTGATCGCAACCTACCAGTGATGACGTAGCTGCGACTACCATGGAGATTGCTATTAAAGTTTTGGATTGAATACGCATATAAACCTTTCTTCAGTTTTAATGAAAGCTGGAATAAGAAAGGGTTCATCTTTTTGGGTCCATCGACCCTGTTTGTTTTTGAACCAAATAGGAACTGATTTCGCATTCATCGCTTCGGTGTATCTATCTACGATTGACTGTTTATCTGTAAGCAATAGAAAGCGATCAACTTTTTTATCAATCATTGCCAAGCAGCTGCAATAAATGAACCGGTCTAGGATGTGTGAGAATTTAGGACTCAACTCGACCTCTAGAGCTATGCGGGTACCGTCAGCCTGAATCCAGGTGCAATCAACCACCTTCTGGTTAGGCTGATGAAGCTCTTTATTATTAAATTCTGGAAAGTAAGAAACAATATTTCCGTCTTGCAGATTCAAGAATGTGAAGTCTTGCGCAATCAAGTCATGACGTAGTTTGTCTTGCCTGATCTTATTAGGATCTACTAATTTATAGTCGATCGATTCATCAAGATCGCCTTGTTGCAAAAACTCTAAACCCTGCTTTGTGAGTGTGATGATGAAGCGGGCAGTACCTCTTACATAACCGCCACTTGCTGTTTTCGTCTTTTTAAGCAAGCCCTTGGCAATCAGCTTGTTGCAGACTCCCAAGCGGGTTGCGCCTGAAACTTTGTCGAGTAACCCCGGCGTGCTAACGCCCCAGCGTAAAAGCCAGTGGCAGATAGCATAGGCTCTCTTGCGGCTATATTCCAGAGTTGTTAGGCCGTTCAGTGCTTTAGCGCGACTAGAAAGCAAAGCTACCTGCTTCTCACTTATCGCTTTTGTTTTATCTGCCATGATCGTTAGACTCCTCGGCAGATTGAATTGCTTCCAGGTTTGAATAGAATTTCAGTTCATCAATTTCAAATTGCTGATGGGAGTCATCAATATCCGATTGATATTGATAAAGATCACTATTTCTTAGCCAAAATAATTGAGTTGGTATTGATTTTGATTCCACGTTAACTCCCATCGAAAACGAGAGAATTTGTGGATTGACTCTCGATATTTTCTAAAAACGGTTGTCTTTAGAAATCACCCAGAGATATTGCAAATAGGGTGGTTGAATGAGAGTCCGGGAAGCCGGGTACAAGTGTAATTTTACTCGCTACATAAAAGATTGTGTAGATTATTTATTTTATTTTGCTTTTACTATTTATAAGCTTATATATGAAGAAATTTTCTTGAGATGGATATTGATTTAGTTCACTATGAATCTATATGTCTTAAGTCAATTAATCTATTTCTAACAAATTTATTTATTAGAAATATCTGAGTAGTTGTAGTCTGCACACATAGTTGTAAGTGAAAGATCAAAAGCAGGGGAGCCAAAAAAGCGTGGCCACAACCTAGTGGCTCGCGACAGGAGAATCACCCCAGTGATTAGCGGTCCCAACCGCGTGCTCCTGATTTTTGGGGGTGCAACCCGCCGCACTGCAAAGCCGTGCAAAAGATAAGGACAGCGTCGGATAGATCACCTAAAGGTGAGATGACTGACGTACTCGTGTGAGGGGATACCCGAAAGCGAGGCTGATTCTTGTCTTTTGCACGGCTTTAGACGGCGGCCTGCAAGCTGGCTTTTCAGCGCGCTACTAAATTGGATGAGCGTACAGCAGCTAGGGTAATTAAACTCCTCGGGAGCGCGTCCAGCGGGGCACAGCCCTAAATTCACCGACCAATTGCCTTTGTGCCTCTCTTTATTGAATGTATATGCGATAGCATATTTTTAAAGAATCGATAGTATTTTGCTCGCACGTCTAAATGCTATCAATATGCCAGGGAATAATCAGAATAAAGATAGGCGGCGAGCGATAAAATGGCTGTATGAGTGATGCTGAATTCTTTGCCAAAATAACACCCAAGAGGCTAACTTCTCTTGCGGAAGACTTTAAGCAATCTCAAGAAGAGTTTCGCCAGGACGAGAAGAGCAGAGAGCTAAGAAGGGCGGGTAATTTACCCATTCCAGAGATCACACGTGAGCGCTTATCTAGCGATATCTTGCATAAACAAGATCTGAGTACCCTTTTGAAGTCTGGCCAACTCATCCCTGCATCGGCGTTAGCCAAGCAGAAAGAAGATGCTGAAAAGCTTGCTAAAGATTTAGAGGAGGCAGTCAGATCAGAAATCTCGCATCGCAGGACAAAGATCAAGACTGACCCTGATATGACCGTAAGTCACTTCACTCGCGAGCCATTTGAAGAGTAGTCTTTTTATCAGACCCCTATCGTTAGAGTTAAGGATGGCGTTGTTTTGAACCTTCTCAACGGGTATTTGAGGTTAGAGTAATTGCTTCGGATGGTTTGAAATGGGCTCAATCTCATCAACCGTGCCCCATTTCTTTGTGCCCACCAATTTTGATAGCAAGCCAGTTTCCAGCCCCCTGATCCTGCAAATGAGCTCTGAAGCCATCATCAACCTTTACTGAGTAAATATTAGGACCCTCTTTGGGCCATCGCTTAAAACCAAGTCCGCCCAATAATCTATCGCTCATTAATTTTGATTTAGTAATTTGCCATTTTTTAGCTAAGGATGATTCTTTTGGGTCTTTTAATTTTTTAATGACCTTTAAATCATCTACGACAGTTTTTACAGGTGGAAGATTCCAGGCTGGATCAATCCAGTTTTCTAGCTTCTGGGAGTAAATTACATATTCTGGGCATAACGATGCACGCATTAAATCTTTTGGGACTGCTCCTACCCAAGATGCCAAATCGAGGCGTGGATTGCTTCCTGGGGGTAAAAGGTCAATGACGTTCGAAAGCCATTCGCCCGCCAATATATTCCTAGGCTCCTCGAACCTTGAATAGGCGTTTGGCTGAAGTGACATAAAGTCATACGCAAATTCTTTCAACCCAACATTTCGCCCTTTCGCCCATTCATAGGCCCGCTTATTGGCCAGGGCTTCTTCAACAAAGTGGGATCTTTTTCCGCGAAGTGCACGCCTTAGGGGGGCATATAGGTGTTTATTTAATAGCACCTCAAACATGAGCACTTGTATATCGGATTGAAAGTGATAATGCTCATGTTCATACAGGAAGTCTCGCGCAAGTTTCTTTGTGTCGCTATATCCGGGATACTGATTTGAAATTTCCCATGCTATTTCGTCTAGCCCTTGTTTTATATAAAAGATTCCCCATTTTCCCGGGAATGGTTTACTAACAATAAAGCGCTTCGATTTGTAGAAGGCAATAGCCTCAAAACCGTTTGCTCTAATACCGCCAGCAATTATTTCCCTATCTTTCTGAGATGGCGCCCTAATATCTGAAGGCCCACCTATTCTATTGGCTACGCTATTAGCTACATTAGTATCATTTAAATATTCAGAATAGGGGGTCAACTTATCATCATCGCCACCCAAAAATTCTTTAGTGGACTCCTGATCATCTGAAGGCGTGGCTGGCCAACCTGGAATGTTATTCGGATTATCGTTTGGAAGTTGTGTTTTGGCGTCTTCGAATAATCTATCAATTATGTTGGACATAGCATTTACCCATTCGCATTATTCGGCATGTTTAATAATACTAACACCTCGTATTTTTCGGCTATCTCATCCGAGTATTCCGGTGGGGCTTAAATGCGCTAATTTTGATTAAATAAAACTAACAACTTAAGCCCACTCAATCGGGCTTTACATATGGCTGGCTCTTGGGTTCCTTTAAAACCTAGTTTATGGGTCAAATAAGTCGGTAAATCATAGGCAGAATAGGCATATAGAAGTTAACTAGAGGCATTCTCATATAAATTAGAATGAACACATAGATTTATGAACAAGAAAAGAAAATAACAAAGTAAATTATGGCAATTAAGAAATCCGAGCTCTATTCCTCCCTCTGGCAATCTTGTGACGAGCTACGGGGTGGTATGGATGCCAGCCAGTACAAAGACTATGTGCTGGTCTTGCTTTTCGTAAAGTACGTAAGTGATAAATTTTCCGGCAAGCTTTACGCTCCTATTACCATTCCACCGGGTGCAAGTTTTGCTGATATGGTCGCCCTTAAGGGCAAGAGCGATATCGGTGATCAGATTAATAAGAAGATTCTTGGGCCACTGGCCGAGGCGAATAAGTTATCGGATATGCCTGATTTTAATGATCCGGCCAAATTAGGTGATGGCAAAGAAAAGGTCGATCGCCTAACCAATTTAATTGCCATCTTTGAAAATCCAGCCCTAGACTTTTCTCAGAATCGTGCTGATGGCGATGACCTTCTGGGAGATGCCTATGAATACCTCATGCGTCACTTTGCTACTGAAAGTGGTAAGAGCAAGGGCCAGTTTTATACCCCAGCCGAGGTGAGTCGCATCATGGCTCAGGTACTAGGTATTCGTAATGCTAAGACTACCAATGACACTACAGTCTATGACCCTACCTGTGGTTCAGGCTCACTCTTATTAAAGATCGGTGATGAAGCGCAGCGCGGTAAGGATGTCAAAGTTACACTCTATGGACAAGAGAAAGACAATGCGACCGCTGGTCTAGCGCGCATGAATATGATTTTGCATGACTATGCTACTGCTGACATTAAACAGGGCAATACTTTAGCCAATCCATTATTTACTGATGGAGCGGGTCTAAAAACCTTTGACTACGTGGTTGCCAATCCCCCGTTTAGTGATAAACGTTGGAGTACGGGATTAACACCGGATTCGGATCCCTTTGGTCGGTTTGATGGCTATGGCATTCCACCTGGAAAGCAAGGTGATTACGCCTACCTATTACACATACTGCGATCCATTAAGCCAAATGGCAAAGGGGCTTGCATTTTGCCGCATGGCGTATTGTTTAGGGGCAATGCTGAAGGCGCTATCCGCAAAAATCTGATTCAGCGTGGCGTAATCAAAGGCATTATTGGCTTACCTGCCAACTTATTTTACGGTACGGGCATTCCTGCTTGCATCATCTTGCTAGATAAAGAAGGTGCCAATGCTCGCAAGGGTATCTTCATGATCGACGCCTCCAAAGGCTTTCGCAAAGATGGTCCCAAGAATCGTCTGCGTGAGCAAGACCTGCACCGTATTGTCGATATCTTTACTAAGCAGCTGGATATTCCCGGTTTTTCCCGTATGGTTCCCGTGGCTGAGATCAGTGATGCAAAGAATGACTACAACCTAAACTTGCCACGTTACATCAACAGCACCGAAGCTGAAGACCTGCAAGATATTGAAGGTCATTTACGTGGTGGTATCCCCAACCGCGACTTGGACGGCCTAAAAGCCTATTGGCAAGTTATTCCAGCCGTTCGTGCCGCATTGTTTGAAGATGACCGCCTAGGTTACAGTCAGCTGCGAATTACGGTTGCTGATATCAAGCCCGCTATCTTTAGTCATCCAGAGTTCACAGCTTTTAATACCAAGGCAACGGAGCTGTTTGCTAATTGGAAAGCTGTCAATATCCCCATTTTGAAAGCGTTTGATCAGAATGGCCATCCAAAGGCTCTGATTGAATCCATGGCTGAGTCACTATTAGCAAGTTTTGAAAAGGCTCCATTACTGGATTGTTATGATATATACCAGCACCTAATGGATTTCTGGGGTGAGAGTATGCAAGATGACTGCTACCTTATTGCTGCTGATGGTTGGAAGCAGGCCGCACAGCCCAGGCTAATCATTGAAGAAAAAGGGAAAAAGAGTAAGGTAAGCCCCGATTTTATTTTAGGTAAGAAGAAATATGCGGCGGAATTGATCCCACCTGTTCTGGTAATTACTCGTTACTTCAGTAAAGAGCAGGCCGAGATTGATGCACTGGAATCGCAATTGTCTGCGTTGGAACAGCAATTGGAAGAAATGGCAGAGGAGCATGGCGGTGAGGGTGGCTTGCTCGAAGATGCGAAAAACGACAAAGACAGGCTCACCAAAGCATCTGCTACCGCAAGACTAAAAGAAATTAAGACTGATAAAGATGGCGCCGAAGAGCGCCAAGCTTTGCAGGATTATCTTGCCCTAATTGAGCAAGAGGCGGATGCTGATAGCAACATCAAAACTGCACAAGAAGCTTTGATTACCAAAGTTGCTATCAAATATGGGCAACTGACTGAGGGCGATATCAAAACGCTGGTGGTAGAGGATAAGTGGATTGCTACTCTAGCGATTGCGGTTCAAGGCGAATTAGATCGTGTTTCACAAACCTTAACGGGGCGAATTCGTGAATTAGCTGAACGCTATGTATCACCATTACCCAAAATAATCGATGAAGTCACAATACTTTCAAAGCGCGTAGATGAGCATCTGAAAAAGATGGGCATAACATGGAAGTGATGCCTAGCTATAGGGAGACTGATGCTGGCGTATTACCGGAAGAATGGAGTTTCGACTTCATCGAAAACGTCGCACATGTAACTACAGGTAATAAAAATACTCAAGATAGAGTTTTTGATGGGGAATACCCATTTTTTGTCAGATCACAGACTGTCGAACGTATAAATACTTTTTCCTTTGATGGTGAGGCGGTGCTGACTGCTGGGGATGGTGTTGGTAC
>Ga0118677_10007732_pt1 | contig 17605 bp, 16 predicted proteins | sample AliMusrvi5mmetaG_FD_86154 | JGI IMG/M metagenome (GOLD analysis project Ga0118677, IMG submission 86154) | reverse complement strand
CTCAAAGCGGAACGTTTTGTACGCCATGTCGCCCAGAGCGACTTCTGGTGACCACCAGAACGGAATAAAGCGTTTTGTCAGGAAGCCGTCATAGAAGTAAATGCCGATAAAATCGCACGTATCAACCTTTTCAACTGACTCCCTAACCAGCACATTTGCCAGGCCCGGAGCAATGCCACAGCCAACGAGGGCCAGCAGGCCTTTTGCTTTAAACTTGTCATGCCACTCGGAAAAAAGCCACTGGTAACTTTCCACAAATCCGATCTCTTCCATCGGCCCGGACAGGTCCATATAGCCGGCATTGACCGCCAATGATGCCTCCATAACCTGAATATTGTATTCAAGCGGCAGGCCGTTAAAGATGAAATCACATCCTGCGGCAATGGCGGCAATATTCTCGGTTTTTCGCGCATCAACCTGCACTGCAGTTGCCTTTGAAAGGGAACCGCTCAGTCTTTCAGCAAGCTCCTTGTCATAATCTGCACAGACAATTTCAGATACCTGCGGGTGTTCATTCAGATGTTTGGCAATGGTGCTTCCTTGCGCTCCAACACCGATTACGAGTACTTTTTTCATAACGTTTCCTTGATAACTTCCTTTTTTTGATTTTCAACAGCTTCTATCAGTGTGATTTTATCTTTGTCCAGGCTTCATCAACCAGCCGGTTTGCCGAGCCGAGGTCTTTAGTGAAGTGCAAACGCTTCATTGTTTCCGTGCCAGGATAGATTTCATCCAGCTTTTTGTCCTTGGCAATTATGTATGGAAGTGATTCCTGATTCGGTGTCGCGTAGCGGTTGTAGTTGGAAAGCATGGCGCCGCGCTTGGGGTCAAGAATCCAGTTGATCCACTTGTGTGCAGCGTCCACGTGCGGAGCATGTGCCGGGATGGCCATAAGGTCTACCCAGATCTCGCCGCCTTCTTTCGGAATGACAAAGCCAAGGCGCTTGGGATCGTTTATTACCGCTCTCATGGCATCACCGTTGTACACGATAGCCATAGCAGCAGCTCCGGCATCAACGTCGTTTTTACCGCCAACGCCCGGCTTGAAGCCACGGCAGTTTCTGGAGTTCTTGGCAGCAATAATCATTTCTGCCGCTTTCTTAATTTCCTGAGGATTAGTGCTGTTCATATCGTAACCCAAATACAACAGCGCGAGGTTCATCGTATCGCGAACTGAATCCATGAGCCAGAAGGTACCGGCCTGTTTTTTCGGATCAAAAATCACTGACCAGGATTTGACCGCTTCCGCGCTGACCTTGTTCTTGTTATACATCAGGCCGACGCTGCCCCATTGCCATGGTGCGGTATATTTACTGCCCGGATCGTAGGGAGTGTTTTTGAACTGGGCCATGACATTCTTCAGGTTGGGGATTTTGGAGTGATTCAATGGCTGGATAAGCTTTTGAGCCAGCAACGTAGACATGATGTAGTCTGACGGGATGATAATATCATACTGATTTACCCCGCCAGCCTGCAGTTTGGCGAGCATATCCTCGTTGTTTTCGTACACATCAATTTTTACGTTAATGCCGGTCTCTTTCTTGAAATCAGCGCTGAACTTCCTTTCGTCCATATACTCAGACCAGCTGAATATCCTCAACTCCTTGTCCTCCGCAAAACCGGTTCGAATAAATACAGACAGCAACAGCATTACGACGAAAATGGTCCTTTTCATAATAATTACCTCCAGAGTTTTGTCCGGTCGTGGCCGGGTTTCAGCGAGAGCAATCCTGTCAGGCTACTTCCTTTTTTGAAAGTCGTTCTGCACCAACGACCAGTACCACAGTTATCAGCACTATCAACGTTGACAGCGCATGGATCTGCGGAGTTACCCCTCTGCGAACGGCAGCATAGATGTAGAGCGGCAGAGTCTGTGAGTCAGGTCCGGACAGGAAGAAACTCAGGACAAAGTCGTCAAGTGAAAGGGTGAAAGCGAGCATCGCCCCGGCGACAATACCGGGCATCATCAGGGGAAGCATGACTTTGCGCATCAGGTACCAGTTGCTGGCAAACAGGTCTCTCCCGGCCTCCTCAACATCCTGGCCGATCAGTGCCAGTCGGCTGCGAACAACCAGCGCTACAAAGGCAATCTGGAAGGTGACGTGGCCAATAATCATATCGATCATCCCCATGTCAAACATGCTGGAAACCTCTCTCAGGATACCAAATACAACAACCAGGGAGCCGGCCATGATGATGTCCGGAATGACGACCGGAATGTTCAACATCATGTTCAGAAACGAATTGGTTTTTCTCCCCCACGGGAAGCGACTGATACCGATGGCTAATACAGTCCCGAGAACAGTGGCTATGGCAGTAGAGACGACTGCGAGCACAAGCGTATTCCAGGCCGAGTTCAAAATCCATTCGTTGTCAAAAAGTTTAATATACCAATCCAGCGTAAACCCTTTCCATACCCAGCCGTCTCTGGCTGAATTTACCGAACAGACGGCGACGCCCATCAAGGGAAGATAAAGGAACCAGACGGTAAAGAGAGCAAGAACTTTAATAACGGGGTGTGTCTTTCTCATAGGATTTCAATCTCCTTCCCTTTGCGACTGTAAATCTGGAGGCTGATCATGGTCAAAACCATGAGTCCCAGACTTACTGCAGCACCAAATGGCCAGTCCCGGCTGGAGCCGAACTGCTGCTGAATCAGGTTGCCGACCAGCATGTACTTGGCGCCGCCAAGAAGGTCAGGTACAACAAAGGTGCCCATTGCCGGAACAAAAGTCAGGATGATGCCGACAGATAAACCGGGAGAGGTCTGGGGAAGAATGGCCTGCGTGAAGACCCGGAATTTGGATGAGTATAGATCCTGAGCGGCCTCAACAAGTGACCAGTCAAGTTTCTCGACGCTTGAGTACAGCGGCAGCGTAACAAAGGGAAGAAATACGGAGACCATTCCCAGATACACCGCAATTGCATTCGGGTACAGAGGCGTTCCTTCCGGGATGAATCCAAGTGCAATCGCCAGTTTTGCCAGCGGCAATTCGGGAGAAAGCAGATAAAACCAGGCATAGGTCCTGATTACCATATTGGTCCAGAATGGCACGATGACAAGTGTAAGCCAGACATAGCGGCTTTTGGCCGGCCTGGATGCGATGAAAAAGCTGAGTGGATACGAAAGAATGACGGAGACCAGCGTGGTTACAAAGGCAACTTCCACCGACCGCCAGAGAATAATCAGGTAATCCGGTGTCCAGCCGAACAGGCTGAAGCCGGCCAACCTCTCATAGTTTTCCATGGTGAATTTCCAGAGTAACTCACCATGGTCGCCACGAGTCGCAAAACTCACTCCGACAAACAACAGACCGGGCAATATCAGAAAAATCATCAGCCAGGATATTCCGCTCGACAGGTAAGCCAACCCCTTTCTGAATAGAGAGGCTTTTGTTGTCATTTCGCCACGCCAGAGAATCTGCTTGTTTTTCATATCATTCCCCCAGTGCGACCAGATCGGCGGCAGTCAGTTCAAGCCAGATCTTGTCACCAGTACGGAAATGCTTATAAGACGAAGTTCTTACCCGCAAATTGCCCGGCGAAATAAAAAGATCGTAGTTGGTACCGCGGTACACGCTATCTTCTACTGTTGCCAGGATACCGTTCCGCTCCGGTTGAGTTTCACGGATTTTTATCCACTCCGGACGGATCGTTATCAGCCCTTCAGACCAATCGGGCATTTTGTCCAGATGGAAGAAACCGAGCTCCGTTTCAACCCCACCAGTACCACGCTTTGCCTTGATCATGTTTGCGGCGCCCAGGAACTCAGCTACAAATTTATTGCACGGGTAGTCGTACACTTCCTCCGGGGTTCCGCACTGGACGATCTGTCCTTCGTTCATAACCGCAATCCGGTCACTGCAAACCAATGCCTCATCCTGATCATGGGTAACCATGATAAATGTCGTGCCCAGTTTACGCTGCAAGCGGCGCAGATCTTCCTGAACCTGTGCCCGCAGTTTTGCATCAAGCGCTGACATCGGTTCGTCAAGCAGCAGAATATCCGGCTCATTTACCAGCGCCCGTGCCAGGGAAACCCGCTGTTTCTGACCGCCGGAGAGCTGATCCGGCATCCGGTCCCTCATGGCTCCCAGACCGAGCATTTCGATGCCTTCCTCAACGCGTCGTTTGATGTCGTCAGGATTGATTTTGCGTGACCGCAAACCGAAGGCAATATTCTCGTAAATGCTCAGGTGCGGGAACAGCGCATAACTCTGGAACACCATGTTTACGTGGCGTTTGTTGGCGGGAAGTGACGTAATGTCATCGGTCCCTAGAATTATGTTGCCGGAAGTTGGGATCTCCAGACCGGCAATGATCCTCAGCAGGGTTGTCTTGCCGCATCCCGAGGGTCCGAGCAGGGTGAAAAATTCACCGGCACGCACTTCCTGATTCACTGTTTTCAGTACTTCAACCTTACCGAAAGTTTTAACCATGTTTTTGATCGTAAGGTTCTTCTCTTTTTGACTGTTCAATTATAGCTCCTTCTGAAAGCCTTACGCGGTGCGTATCGCTCAAAGTTGTAATCAATTCCTACCGTGATTCGCTACTAAACATGATCTGAAAACGATGGGCGAGGCGTCGTTGCCACCCGATACAGCACTGCGGATGAAACAGGCTGTTTCATCCGCAGTTGGAGTCACTTACAATTCTTTGTTGATGGAAACAATTACCTCTTCCAGTATTACCAGCATCCGGTCAAGCAGTTCATAGCTGATGTTCAACGCCGGCTCAATACGGATGGTCCGTGCATTGTTAAACGTTCCGGCGGTCAGTACCCGCTTCGTGAACATCCCCGATGCAAACTGCCAGCCCATTTCGTCGGTGGTAAAGTCCATGCCGATCAGGAGACCCTTGCCACGTACTTCTGCCAGCACGCGAGGATATTTTGCCTTCAGAGCCACCAGCTTGTCCAGGATGTACTCACCCTTGGCTTTTGCCTGGCCGGCCAGATCCTCTTCCAGAAGCACGTTAATATATGCAAGCGCTGCGGCACAGGCGATCGGGTTGCCGCCGGTCGTGGTTGAGTGCATGAAAGGGTTCGGTTCCATACATTCCCATATTTTTGCCGTGGAGAAGAAACCGGAGCAGGGGATAACGCCGCCGCCGAGCGCTTTGCCCAGACAGATGATGTCAGGTGCAACATTCCAGTGATCGACACCAAACAGGGTGCCGGTACGGCCAAGACCGGTCTGGACTTCGTCAGCGATCAGCAGCACGCCGTAACGGTCGCAGATTTCGCGTAATCTTGGCCAGTAATCGTCCGGAGGAATAATCGCGCCGGCTTCACCCTGAATCGGTTCGACCACCATGGCAGCGATGCCATCGCCAACCTGCTTGGCGGAAGCAAGCACCTGCTCAACCGCATCGGCATCGCCGAACGGCACGTGACGGACGTTGGCCAGAAGTGGCAGGAGCGGTTCACGATAGGTGGATTTACCCATAAGGGTAAGCGGGCCCAGTGTTTTACCGTGAAATGCTTTTTCGGTTGCGATAAATCCAGCCTTGCCGGTGTACAGCTTGGCAAGTTTCATGGCGCCGTCAACCGCTTCGGTTCCGCTGTTGATAAAGAATCCGTACTGGATGTCACCCGGAAGGATATTTGCCAGTACCTTACCAAGATGAGCTCTGAGCGGATCAAGCATCTCCTGGCTGTACTGCGGGCTGCGGTCAAGCTGTGCCTTGGCGGCGGCAACAATTTTCGGATGACGGATACCGGCTGAGTACAGTCCGAAGCCGCCGAGAACGTCGATAAACTCACGACCTCTCGTATCAGTCAGGAGCGACCCCTGGCCGGTCCACTCAACCGAAGCAAAATCGCCCGCTTCAGTCATTGATTTACGATACTTTAACCACCCTTTGTTGATGTGATTGGCAAAGTTTTCAACGGTATCTTGTTCAATACGGGCTTTATCCTCAGCGGATACCTGATCTTCCGGTGTCAGAAGCAGGTCGAGCATTCTTTTCGCTTCACTCTGTGCGTACTCTACATTTCTACTCATGTTCTCTCCTTGTTCCCCTGTTTGGGGTCTGATATTCAATATTCAAATAACCGCTCAGCACCTGATGTCAGGAGCGAGCCTTTTTCATCAGATTTTCCGCCAGAGCGTGCCGTTTGTCAGCGGGGGTGCCGGACACGGTCCGAAGCTTCATCTGCGCACCTTTTAGTTGAAAAAGTTCGGAATTGCCCGCCTCAAACAGCAGGGCATCGGCATGACATTCCTTGACGCAGGCCGGGTCGCCATCGCAATAATCGCATTTATAGGCGATTCCGTTCGTGCCCTGCTCCACCATACCGTAGGGGCAGGCGGCAACACAGGCGCCACAGGCGGTACAAAGATCTTCGTTCATCAATACCACACCGTTGCTGTCGCGGTATAATGCCGATGTCGGGCAGGCTTCCAGACAGCTGGCTTTCGGACACTGGAAGCAGATGCTCGGTACCGAATACCCTCGCAGCGGGAAATTGCTGATTTTAATCCGGGCGCGATGCGGTTGAAACGAACCCTCTTTTTTTGCGGCGCAGATTAAGGAGCAGCGATTACAGCCGGTGCAGAGATCCGGATTGGCAAATAATTGTTTTTCCACGTTCAGCACCCCTTTATGCGAAAATGATCGAGTCCAAGTTCAGCAAGTTTCTGCTGTGTTGGAATGCCGTTTTCATCCCAACCGCGCAGGTGATAATATGATTGCATGGCTTTGGTCAGATCTTCACGGGAAAACACCCTGCCGGCATGAACTCCGTCTTCAAGCGGTCGTTCCATTATTTTCTTTGGCAGTGTATCGTCTGCGGCAGTGAGTCCGGCCTGCAGGTTAAACAGGCGGCTCAGGTTCCAGATTCGCTCACCGGCACGGTCAAGTTCTTCGGAAGTCACGGTTTCGCCAAGTCCGGCCGACATCAGGTCGGCTTCAATCTCGGTATTCACTGTGCCCCAGAAATCGCAGAAACCCATTGACCATTTAATACCATTGGCATTCTGTGCTCCGACGACTTCCGTCACCAGTGCATCAATATCATGCGGGTCCTGGGCGAATATCGGGAATGCGCGCAGGTGGCAGGCACCACGCTCACTGGTGGCATAGGCGATTCCCATGCCATAATTGCCGCGCGGCTCATACGCCGGCATTTCCAGCCCTTTGACCTCCATGGATAGGTCTTCCGCTCCATATTTTGCCGCAAGTTTTTTGGCTCCCATCGCCAGGTCGCGACCGCGTTCTGTCGACAGTGTCGCTATTTCATAGATGACTTTAAGGTATTCATCCACCTGGCCGAAATGGAGATTGAAATCGTGGCGTCCGGACTCTGTCAGCTCCATGGCCAGGCTGATGGTGCTGCCGCAGCTCATGGTATCAAGACCGAGATCATCACAGAGACGGTTGAAACGGATAACCGCTTCCAGGTCATTCACTTCGCAGTTTGAACCGGCCAGGCAAAGGGTTTCATATTCAGGGCCCTCCACTTCGGCCGAATTGACGCGCGTAAATTTACCGCAAGCCATCGGACACGCAAAACAGGCCCGGTTGCCCAGCTTGGCCGCCTGGATTGCATCAGAGTTTAGCTTCTCTTTGCGACCGTTGAAGCCACGTGTGTAGTTCTTGGTTGGATGGATGCCCATTTCATTGGTTACTTCAACCAGAATAGGGGTGCCGTCAGTCTTGGCCCAAAGGTTGTCATCGGTAAGCAGGTTGTTTTTGGTATAGTGATTGGCGCGGTCAAGAAACAGGTCCATATTCGTGACGGAAACCGCACCGGTCCCGCGGCAGACAAGCCCTTTCAGGTTCTTGCTGCCGAACAGGGCGCCCGTTCCGCCCCGACCAAACTGACGATATGATTCCGAACCGATCATGCTGTACGTAATCAGATTTTCCGCGGCCGGGCCGATTGACAAACATTTTGCCTCGGACGATCCAATCGCCTCTTCCATAAGTTTTTCTGTTTCAAATATGCCACGTCCCATCAGCGATTCTGCACTTTCGAGACTCACGCACTCATCAGATATTTTGAGATACACCGGGACGGGAGAACGACCTTTAACAATGATGCCGTCGTAACCGGCATATTTCAGTTCCGGACCCAGTGCCCCCCCGATATTGGACTCAAAAATTGTTCCGGTATGGGGAGACTTGGAAACAAGACAGAGCCGGGAGGCCAACGGCACAAGCGTGCCACCAAGAGGTCCGGTCATGATGATGATGACATTTTCAGGGGACAACGGATCAATATCAGGAGATACGGCATCGTAGTAATAGCGGAGTGCCAGTCCCCAGGAGCCCCAGTACTCTTTTGCCCAGTCCTGTCGCAGCGGCTCCGTTGTAATTTTTTGAGCCGTAAGATCGACTATCAGCATTTTTCCAGCGTAGAGCCCCATTATCATCTCCATTTTACTGTGATAGTTTTGAACTACAGAATTAAAGTGAGAAGCCTGGCTGCGTTTCGTCCGCACAAAACTTTAATATACTGGTGAGGTCGTATAGCACAGGTCGTGCCAGCAACGAATGTATATCGTAAATGGTTTCAGTCCGGTTACATTTCTTACTTCAGCGAAAATATATTAGTACTGTGATAACGGGATATTATGTAACATCATCAATGGAAGTCCGAGATCTTTTTGAGCGAAATGGTTCTCCGGCAGAAAAGACATTTTCAAGCCACGAATTACTATAGGGAAGGGCGCGTAAGGGTGGTATTTAAATAATGCTGCTCCGCATTATTCTCTTTTCAGGGCGATCTGTTATGTGAAATTGGCCTGATAATGGTCGATTTACGTACAGAATCAGTACATTTCAAATGACGCGAAACTCGAAATGCATGACGTTTTCAGAAATAATGCATACGTGCATCTGAAATGCAATGGAGCATTGAATTTACTCGATACCTGTAATGAAGTGAAACAGCATTCTGCAAGCTTCCCTTGATATATGAACAATTCTGCAATACTATCCACCTGCGTATGTTCAGGTAGGCAAGGAGTGGAAGAAATTACCGATGAAGATGATCTATCAGTTTAAAATCACACTCAAAGAAACAAATCCCCCGATTTGGCGCCGGATTCAGGTTCCGTCCACGTACACCTTCTGGGATTTGCATGTAGCCATTCAAGACGCAATGGGGTGGCAGGATCACCATCTCCATGAATTCAGAATCAAGTCAAAAACCGGCGAGTCCCTGGTTTTCGGTATTCCGGTAAAAGCTGGCGACTCACATATGATGAATGACAAAATTCTGAAAAGCTGGAAACATAAGATAGCAAAATATGCCATCTTTCTTCCGCAATCCTTTACCTATATGTATGACTTTGGAGATTACTGGGAGCACAAAGTCGATTTTGAGGAAGTGGCTCTTGCCGACCCTGACGTAAAGTATCCCGCCTGTATAAAAGGCAAGCGGGCATGTCCGCCTGAAAATTGCGGCGGAGCCTGGAGATACCAGGAAATACTGACCATTCTTGCCGATCCTGGCTATAAGGATCACAAGGATATGAAATCATGGGTTGAATCGCAAAAGGGGGGATTACCATTTAACCCGGAGATTTTTGACCCTGCTGAAGTTCTCTTCAGCGACCCAAAGTTACGCCTTGATGAATGTGAGATGGTCCAATAAAGTAGTATTGAACACGTATTGAAAATTAACTCTGGAGGCACTATCGATGAAACGTTCAAACAATGCAGCTCGTTGCAGTAGAGGTTTTTTAGCCTGTCTGTGTGTACTGCTGGTCAGTCTCATGGCATGCGGATACGGATTTGGTGCCGAGAAGAAAGATGCGTTGATCGTCGGGATGGAACTTGCCTATCCCCCCTTTGAAATGAGTGATACCAAAGGTGAGCCGGTCGGAGTGAGTGTTGATCTGGCAAAGGCGCTCGGCGCAGCCCTCGGCATGAAAGTGCAGATTCAGAATATGTCCTTTGATGGTTTGATCCCCTCACTCAAGACCGGTAAGATCGACCTGATTATTTCATCAATGACTGCGACGCCGGAACGGGCACAGTCGATTGATTTTTCTGATCCATACCTGCAGACTGGTCTTTGTCTGCTGGTTCAGAAAAATTCCCGCCTGCAGAACATCGCCGATCTGGATAAGCCCGGCATGACCGTAGCGGTAAAAAAAGGCACCACCGGTCACACTTTTGCCGGGAAGCAACTGAAACATGCCAAGGTACTGGTTCTGGATAAAGAGGCGGCCGCCGTTCTGGAAGTTGTGCAGGGGAAAGCCGATGCTTTCATTTACGACCAGATGTCTACCTACAGCAACTGGCAGCGTAACCAGCAGACAACCCGCGCCATTTTGAAACCATTTCAGCAGGAGTCGTGGGCGATCGGCATCCGTAAGGGAAACGATCCTCTCAAAGCACGTATCAACTCATTTTTGAAAGAGTATCGTGCGAAAGGGGGCTTTGACAAGCTTGGTGACACCTGGCTGAAGGAGCAGAAACTGGAATTTAAACGGCTTGGCTACCCGTTCTTCCTGTGAGGAGAGGGTGGTCGATCGGAGTGGTAAACAGGTGATATGGTGCACCCCGGATGACGGCAGCGACGTCCCGTTGGCCTCCCGTATCTTTGCGTTTGCGGTCGTGCTCCTGCTGTTGTCAGGGCTGTTCTGGTTTGCGTTCAGCAAGTTGATGTACGGCTGGAACTGGCAGGCGGTCTGGCAGTACCGTCAGAAACTGGTGCAGGGATGGCTGGTCACGGTACTAATTTCCGCCGCCGCACTTGCCCTCAGTCTTCTGATCAGCGTCTTTTTTGCCGTTGCCCGCCGCTCCCGCCTGCTGCTGCTTCGCTATTTTGCGCTGATATATATTGAATGTGTGCGAGGCACTCCTCTGCTGGTGCAGATACTGGTCTTTTTTTATGTGGTAGCCGATGCATTCGGCATCTCCAATCGATATGCCGTCGGAATAGTCACGCTTGCACTCTTTTCCGGTGCGTATTTGAGTGAGATAATCCGGGCGGGAATTGAAAGCATTGGTGAATCGCAGCTTGAATCTGCGCGGGCTATCGGCCTGACCCGCTTTCAGACCTACCGGTTTGTTGTTATTCCGCAGGTGATACGGAGGATCCTGCCGCCGTTGGCAGGACAATTTGCTTCACTCATAAAAGACTCATCCCTACTGTCGATAATTGCCATCAGCGAGTTTACTTTGAATGCTCAGGAAATTAACTCCTATACCTTCAGTACGATGGAAAGCTACCTGCCGCTAGCGGCAGGATACCTGTTGCTGACATTGCCGATTTCACTGTTCAGCCGCCGTCTTGAGCAGAAATACCTTTATGCAACTTAGATTCAGGAACCTGAGCAAATCATTCGGCCAGCGGCCGGTACTGGATGACGTGACGATTGACCTGCCGGATGCTCACGCTCTTGTCGTTATCGGCCCTTCAGGCGGCGGCAAGACGACGCTCCTGAGGATAATCGCCGGACTGGAACGACCGGACTCCGGGGAAGTGCACATTGATGGAAAGCTGCTGCAGTATGATGATCCGAGCCTTCTGCTGCATCGCCGCACCGTTGGCACGGTTTTTCAGGCGTTTAACCTCTTCCCGCATCTGAGCGCACTGGAGAATGTCATGCTGCCTCTGGAACAGGCGCACGGGTATGGTCACAAGCAGGCTCTTGAAGCCGCGCACGCAATTCTCAATCGTTTTCAATTGACGATGCACATCGACAAGAAACCGGCTCAACTGTCCGGCGGCCAGCAGCAAAGGGTTGCGATAGCCCGGGCTATTGCCATCAAACCGCAATTCCTGCTGTTTGATGAACCGACATCAGCCCTTGATCCGGAGATGACCTCTGAAGTGCTCGACATTATTCGGGAGTTGAGAGATGAGGGACGTGACCTGTTACTGGTAACCCACCACATGGGCTTTGCCCGCACCGTAGCAGATTATTGTCTGTTTGTTACCGATGGTAACATTATGGAACATGGGCCGGTTGAGCAGCTTTTTGCAGAGCCGCGAAGCAGGGAGCTTCAGCAGTTTCTCGGGCGGGTAATGAGGTATTGAAACCGCCCGCAGTTACTGAGGCGGGCCGGAAGCTTTTGTCTCTTTCCCGGGTTCTATCGTGCTTGCCGCTTCAGGCGCTGCCTCAACGTTTTTCTGCTGCTGTTGCCAGACCGGTATAACGGAAGACACTGTTACCGGAGTCGTGAAATTAGTGCTCCGGGTAATCTTTCCATCAATATCTGTTACGACTATCTCATAGCGTAGAGTGGAACTTTGAGACGACACCGCCGGAAGAAGTGCTGCATAGGTGAACCGGGTCCCGCTCACCAGCTCCATTTTTATCTGTGCCGGTGATTCTCCATTGACTGACAGAAGAATGCACCGGACCTCACAAATGTCCGATTTGATGCTGACAACCGCCTGAATATGTGTCTGCTTGTCAGCAACAACAAAACTGTACGGGGAATGATGAATATTCTGAGATTCAGTATTCTCAGCAGCGGCGCCAGGAAGCGCTGGCTGAGCAGTACCGCTGGAAGCTGCCTGTTGAGTCCCGGTAGCTTTTTTTCGTTTTTTTCGGGACTCGTGAGCGCTTTGCTTTACCGGGACCTTTTTCTTAACCTTATTCAGTTCGCTAATCGGGATTTCAAGATCATCTGCACATGCTCTGACCGGAACAGCTACAGTCACACCCGCTGCCAGACTCTTCAGGAACATGAGAGTCACGGCGGAATTTCTCAGACATTTAAACGTCACATTACAGTAATGCATTACTATCCTTTCACCAATACGTTCGAAATATAGCGATCATACAGCAAACAACGGATCTATCCTACTTCAGTATATTCCCGTATGCGGAATTCCGCACCGAGTGATTCTGCCACTTTCCTGCAGGCAGCAATATCCACTCCCGGAACGGTAACGGCGCTGGCAATAACCTGAGGCAGGTGTTTTTTTGCCGAGCTGATGAAGTCACAAACAGCGGCAAAGCCTGTTTCACCAAACGGGGTGTTGCAGAGTCTGCTGTAGGCAGCCGCATCGGGAGCGTTCAGACTGATCGAAACGGTATCAACCAGACCGGTCAGTTCGGGAAGTATATCGCGGCCGTATACCTCGTTAGCCTGGCCATCCGTATTTATCCGGATACTATAGCCCCGCTGTTTCAGCTCCCCTGCAACCTGTTTTACCAGATCAAGACGAAGCAGCGGTTCACCAAAGCCACAGAAAACCACTTCATCAATATCGTCCGGATGGCCGATGGCCGCCATAACCTCTGCAAAAGAGGGCTCACTGTTCAGCATCAGATTGTGCCCTTTGACGGTGAAATCATCAAATTTGGGGCAGAAACTGCACCGGTTTGAACAGCGGTTGGTAATATTCAGGTACAGTGAGTTGCGGATCCGGTAGGCAATTTTTGTCGATTGATCCCAGAGGCTGATGCCGAACAGGTCACTGGCATTCTTGGTCGTGATGCGGGCAACATCTTCCAGAGTCAAGCCCTTTACTTCCGCCAGTTTTTCAGCCGCCAGCCGTACGTAGGAGGGCTCGTTTCGTTTGCCTCGGTGCGGCACCGGAGTCAGGTAGGGGCAGTCGGTCTCAACCAGCATGCGATCAATGCTGACGGCAGCGACCACATCTCTGAGATTCTGATTGCCCGGGTAGGTGATTGTTCCCGGTATAGAAATGTGAAAGCCGAGCGCCGACGCTTCGGAAGCCATGGCGGCATCACCGGAAAAACAGTGCAAAACACCTTTTCGTACCGATTCCTCGCGAAGAATGGTCATTACCCGGTCATGGGCGTCCCGGTCATGGATAATCACCGGCTTGTTCAGTTCGTCCGCCATTCTGAGAAAGCGGCGAAATACCTGCTCCTGAACATCCCGCGGAGAACGGTCCCGGTAGAAATCAAGGCCGATTTCACCGATGGCAACAACTTTGCTGCTGGAGACGGCCAGGGCACGGATTACCTCGTAACAGGCATCGGAAACCCGTGCGGCGTCATGAGGATGAATTCCGACGGCGGCGTACAGCTGCGGGTATTTATCCGCAAGCTGCACCGCCTCGCGACTTGACTCAATATCGGTGCCGACCACCAGAATGGCCGATACACCGGCATCTTCGGCGCGTTTCAACATGTCGTCGAAATCAGCGACAAAGTCGTGGTAATAAATATGGGCGTGTGAATCAATCAGAACCGGCTGTTGCTGCGACATCATTATCCTTTCAATTCTTCTTTGAGGCCTTCGATAACCGCCTTGACTTCGGCGATCATGTCGGCAGCCTGGGCGGATTTTTCAAATTTCAGGTAGTTTTCAAAATAGGCAATTGCATCAGCGGTGCGGTCCTGATCCATACAGATGCCACCCAGCGTCAGGTACGCCATGCTGTAGGTCGGATCACATTTGATTGCCAGACAGCAGGAGTCTTCAGCCTCTTCGAGCTCTTCCAGGTCATAATACAGTTCACCCAGGCTGAAATGGGCCGCCGGATCTTCCGGATCAATTTCAACGCCTCTGCTGAATGCCGCAATAGCACCATCAACATCCCCCTGACCGTAGAGCGCATCCCCGAGGGCGTTAAGGGCGAATGTATTATCCGGCTCGATATCAAGCGCCTCACGAAAAGCCCGGATAGCATCATCAGTGCGATCCTGGGTATTATATACCAGGCCGATGCTTACAAGGGCATCGGCGTCTTTCGGGTCAATATCCAGAACCTTCTTATAGCAGGAAAGAGATTCCTTGTGGTTTCCTGCTTCGAGCAGCATATCGCCCAGCGTTGTCAGGGCATCGGGGTCTTCGGGAGAAAGCTTGAGTCCTTCCCGGTAGTGACTGATTGCATCATCTAATCGCCCGTCTTCAGCTATGGCATCACCGAGATAGAACCAGCTCTCGGGAAGATTCTTGTTTGATTTCCAGTATGTTTCAAAGATTGACAATGCCTGTGCAATTTCACCCTGATCAAGAAGCTCCATCCCTTTTTGAATTGTTGTGTTCGATACCGCTTCGCTCATGATCAGCTCCTTTGTTTCAGTGTGTGTATCAGGATTCCGGCAGATAATGAAATATACTATCTCACGTTATCAAATCGACAACCAGCCCTTTAATGCCGATTACTTTTGCCGTAATCGCCATTGAATCCTTATTCTCTTTGACAATAAGATTATAGAGATTGTCAGCTTCCCGGTTTATGATGGTTATAATCTCGAAATAGCGAGGATTTTGCGGCGTCCCACCGATTTTTTCCAATTTGTATGCTTCAGCATTCACCCGTTTGGCAAGCTTGCTTAGCAGATCACGAAAAAGCTTGAAGTTTTTCAAAGTCGGCTCCGACATCAGAAGGGTGCCGATCTTTTCAATCTCGGCTCTCAGTGATTCAAGGTCATCCTGATGTGAGTCCATGCCGGACTCCTGAAATGATAATTCATTGGAAAAAATCGAATTCATGATGTTTCTTGCCGGCGAGGTGCTCTTGGTGTTTTTGTCAAGCTCCCTGACTGATGACGAATCCTGGATACGCATAAACCTGTCCTCGTGGTTGGTAATTGCTCTCCGAACTTAGCACACCTGATTTCAAACGGCAATTGATGCAAAATTGCAACAATGAGTTTTGAACTATCGCTTATTCATGTTACTATCCTTTTGTCGGTTTATGAAAGGAATTATGGTTGATGGCTACCAGCGTTTCCCGGGAAGAACGAAAAAAACGATTTCGTGAAGCACTTGTCATTGTACTGTCAGTCGTTCTGATAATTTTCCTGACCAGAGCAGAAATAAATCTGACCACAATGACCGCCGACGCCAAAATGGGCAGCAATATTGCCATTTTTGCCGTGATTAATGTTGTCATCCTCCTGGTAATTCTGCTCGTGTATCTGGTGAGCCGCAATGTCGTAAAACTTTTCGTTGAAAGTCGCGCCAACCCGTTCACCAAGAAACTTCGCACGAAACTGGTCCTTTCATTTGTTGGCCTCTCACTGGTTCCCACCCTCCTGCTTTTTTTCGCTGCCGCCGGCTTTATCAACAACACCGTGCATAACTGGTTCAACACGCAGGTGGAAACATCGTTGAGCGAGTCGCTTGAAGTGGCGCAGACATACTACAAAAATTCTGCCTCAAATTCACTGTATTACGGTCGTCAAATCAGCACGTTCATCAAAGATCAAAAACTGATTAACGAAGCAAATCTGCCGCAGCTTAAGCAACTTATCCACCAGAAACAGATTGAATACAATCTTGGTGTGGTTGAAGTCTATTCCGCTCAGCATGAAGAACTGGTCCGTTCATCTAATCCGGCGGTGCCCAAGGGGGAGTTTACCAACCCGTCTTCTGAAGACATTAAGCGCGGTCTGGCGGGTGAAGAGTTGACCAGCATCAATCAGGCGGGCAAGGCTGACCTGATTCGCGGCATCGTGCCGATTCACTCGACATGGAATGAGTCGGAAGTCGTTGGCGTAGTTGTTGTTAATTATTTCGTGCCGTATTCGCTCGTCAATAAAATGAAGGAAATTACCGCGTCGTACCATGAATTCCGTCAAATCAAGATCATGAAGAACCCGATCCGCACCGGATATATCCTGACGCTCTTTTTGATTACGATGGTTATTGTTTTTTTCGCCTACTAGATGGGGGTGTATCTGGCTAACAGCATGACCAAGCCGCTGCAGGAACTGGTAGATGCAACCCGTGCGGTAGCGGAAGGAAATCTTGACGTGCGGATCGAGTCATTTTCGGCAGATGAAATCGGCATGCTGATTCAGTCGTTCAATCTCATGACGGAGGATCTGCGAACAAAACAGAATGCCCTGAATGTTTCAAATCATGAATTGCTGCGCAGCAGCCAGGAGATAGAGCGTCGTCAGCAGTACATGGAAATCGTCCTGCGCAATATTGCTGCCGGAGTTATTTCGATAGACAGCGAAGGGACTCTGCGCACCATAAATACCTCCGCAGAGCGTCTGCTCGGGTTAAGCGCGGCAAAGGTGCTGGGAAAAAAATATCATGAAGTTATCATTGATAAGCATCTGGATATTGCTACAGAGTCGATCCGAGAATTGCTGCAGTCTAAACAGGGAGCTATCAATAAGCAGGTATTTATAGATGTTCGCGGTTCCCGCGTCTCCCTGCAGATGCACCTTACGCTGCTCCGCTCAGGCAATGGGGAAATAATCGGGATGGTTGCCGTTCTTGACGACCTTACCCAGATGATGCGGGCCCAGCGCATGGCCGCATGGCGTGAGGTTGCGCGCCGGATTGCCCATGAAATAAAGAACCCGCTGACGCCAATACAGCTTTCTGCACAGCGATTGAGAAAACGCTATCTGTCCCGCTTTACCGATGATGAGAAAGTCTTTGATGAATGTACCGAGATGATTATCAAATCGGTTGATGAACTGAAGAATCTGGTTAACGAGTTTTCAAATTTTGCCCGTATGCCGGCCATTCAACCGGAGCCGAATGATCTCAACAAACTGATCCGTGAATCGTTGACACTATATCAGGAAGGCCATCGCGGAGTGACATTCGAGATTAATCTGGATGTCAGGATGCCTCTCCTGTTGATTGATCGCGATCAGATAAAGCGGGTACTGATTAATATTCTCGAAAATTCAGTGGCCGCAATGTCAGAACATGGCACGGTTACTTTATCTACTACTTTCGATGA
>Ga0118677_10007731_pt1 | contig 17606 bp, 15 predicted proteins | sample AliMusrvi5mmetaG_FD_86154 | JGI IMG/M metagenome (GOLD analysis project Ga0118677, IMG submission 86154) | reverse complement strand
ATCATGGTCCGGGGAGCTTTTCCCGATACGGGAAATCTTAAAATCAGACGGTTGCTGGCTGACAAAGACGCGGGATACAATTGTCTCATCCGACACAATTGGAAACGTTGATTCGACGAGTTCCTTTCCGAGCGGGCCCGTGGCCTGGACGCAGGTAAGTGTCCCGCGTGTCAGGTCTTCCAGATAAATACGAATCTGCTCACATCCTGAGATCTTCTTGGAACTTTCGGTCAGCGCGTAGAGCAGCTCTCCGAGGTTTTCCTTGCCGTAGGCGGTGATGGTTGTCTGGAAGTCTTTGAAAAGTGGTTGGGCCGTCATGGTCTCTCCCGCTCAAGGATGATGTGTAGGTGTGAGTACAAAATCGACACAGAATTGACTGTAGCGCGGGAGCGGGGTCAGGTCAAGGAGGAAAAGGGAGGTGCAGGGGAGTTCAGAGCTGCGGTAATGAGGCGGTTGTCACCCTTTCAGTACGTTCAACATCTTGTCGGCCACATCCTTGCCGCTGATGTTGTAGGAACCCTCTGCCAGCTGTTGGCGGATAGCGTTCAGCCGTTCGCGGCGCGCATTGTCCTCGGCCAGTTGAACGGCGGAGGGGGAGATGGCAACTTCGGAAGAAGCTGCTCCAGGTGTCGTCGGAGATTCGGTGGCATGAGCGGATTGAGTGCCCGGCTTGACTGTACTGCTGTTTAGCAGCGCCATATAATCCGAAATCCGATTATCAATTTTCATGGCAGACTCCAGAACTGTTGAATCCCGCATTCGGGAACGAAATATTCATCTAATGGTACGTCAATCGGCAGAACCGCCGAAAAACTTTAGTACTTCAGGCGTATTTTCGTCAGCGGGCCATCAACAGGCTGGAAAAAACAGTGGATTTACGGTGTCAGCTCAACCCTTTTCTGATCTGGTACAGCTCCTCAATATCCAGGCCGTTTTTCTCGTAATATTCCCGTTCCAGTTCTTCGACATAGAACCGGTCAAGGCCGGAGTTTTCAAGAAAGTCCTCCCGCAGGGCCATATTGCGTTCGGCAATGATCTGCGGCAACAGGGTGTGGAGGTACATGGCCTCCTTCTTGATGGTAAAAATAATTTCGATGAACAGCTGGTCCTTAATGTCGGCGCTGATCAGTTTCTTCGTCTTCAGCTCCTCGACAACCTCTCTTCGCAGTGCTTCCTGATCAGATTTAGTGGTGAATTTGGAGTAAAAATTACGAATACGGTCACGTACATGTTCAAGAAGCACCAGCGCCATTCTTTCTTCCTGATCAATTTCTGTCAATTGCCGATGCAGCTCTTCAATTGCCGCCTGTCCGGCTGATATCGCTTCCAGTCCGTTCATCAGGGTACGTACCTTACGGCGGCCGAAGCTGCCGAGATAGGTGTTTTCGAGGAGTTCCCGGATAAACAGTTCCTGAAAGCACCCTTCACGGAGATTGTCGAACGCCGCTTTGTGTTCCAGCAGGCTCCGCAGCATTTCCTCGGTGATCCTGACATTCTCCATAAAAGCCAGCTTGCTGATGAGGCTCGATATGCTGTCAAAACGATCCAGGTAGGTAACGATATAGGAAAAGCCATCAAGCAGTGACGAGTCTACTCCGTCGCGGATCTTCTCATCACACGCCTTGCTGGCGTCTAGCATCAGCTGGTCAAAAGTGTGGTCACGGTTTTCCATCGCAATTTTTTTGGCAATGATAAGCTGAAGCATGTCATCGCGATCTATGCGGCTTTCAATATCAACCTCGCGGAAGAAAATCCCTTCAAGTATTTCTCGGGTGGCGGCGATGTGGTCGCACTCGCGATTGCTGGTGAGGTTGCTGCCTTTGTTAAGCATTTCATCAAGGGTATGGAAAAGGGCGCCCGGAATCTTGTTGCGGACCGACAAGGTTTTCAGGCGGGTCAGGCGGGCATTATCGAGGGCACTGATCTCCCCTTTGGCGTTGCACGCCAGCAGGATGGCCCGGTATTCATCCACAATCCGCTTGTTGGCCGGATTGCGGTACATGGTATCAATTCTGATACGCTCCTGCTGATATCGGTCTATTTTATGGGTTGCGGCAATGTCGGTCAGTCGTTTGAAATCATCGTCCGAAATTTTTTTGTTTTTGAAATATAAACTTCTGAACAGGTTGCGATATTCCCGGTGATGGCGATGAATCAGCTTGACGACCGACAGTTGGCAGGTATCGTCGTCCAGCAACCGGAACAACTCGGCGATGAGGGTGTCATCACATTCATCACCAACAGCCGTTGAGCGCTTAATGCTCTTGCCAAGCTGTTTGACCAGCTGTTCCTGCTGTTTTTTTAGTGTGTCGGGCAGTTCTTGTGAGTGGACAAAGAAGAAATAGTTGCAGACGGCATTTCCTTCGAAAAATATGGTGTCGTATGTTTCGGAAGCTGCCGTACGGTCGCTGAAACTGACGGCGCCATCTTCATTGGATCGGGCGCCGTACACGACAAGGCGGTTGATGATGTCAGGTTTGGCAAGATCGGATGGGGGCTGATCCACTCCGAACATATATTCGCAAAAATTTCCGCCGTTGCCGTGGTACCTGATTCCTGCCGGGGAGAGGACGATTTCGTTGCCGGTGGAGAAAATGCGCAGCCGGTCATCCTCCTGAACAATGTTAAAGAAATAGCGCTGATAGGAATCGTTTCCGGCTACCATTACGAAGTACTCAGTCTGGTTGCCCATCATGCCATGCAGTCGAATGTCCTTATGCATCAACGCTCTCCTTACGACAGGTCAAACTCCATGTCATCGTACGCAAATTCAAACCCGACCGGCAGCTTTGTTTCTTCGGAATGGGCAATTTGATGGGTAAGATGAGTCAGGATGGTGCGGGTCGCTCCCGTCAGCCGTGCTGCCGCAATAGCTCCTTCTATATTGAAGTGGAACGGGTGCTCTGCCCAGCGCAGTCCGTCAATCACCAGCAGTTCCACTCCCTGCAGCAGCTCCATCGACGGTTCCGGAATGCCGCTGCAATCGGTCAGGTACGCGAAGTTCCCGATGCGGTAGCCAAGCGAAGTGGTTTTGCCATGCAGCAGCGGGATCGGAGTAATAATCTGCCCGAACAGCTCAAAAGGAGCGCTAATCTCGTTGGCGGCCAGCAGCGGTGAGTAACCGGAACCCTCATACTCATTGAATATGTAGCCGAACCCGCTGAGCAGGCTGTCAAGTGTGGCCCGGGATGCAAAGCAGGGGATGATCTCGTGATGGAGAAAATGAAAACCGCGCAGATCGTCGATACCGTTAACATGATCCGCATGGGCGTGGCTGAACAGCACAGCATCAATACGCCGGAGGTGGTGACGCAGCGCCTGGCTTCTCAGGTCGGTGGATGTATCGACCAGAACGGCGCGGCCGCTGTAGCATATCAGCAGTGACGCCCGTGTCCGTTTGTCCCGTGGGTTGCTCGAGGTGCAGACCGGGCAGGTGCAGCCAACCATTGGCACCCCGGTCGAGGTGCCGCTCCCCAAAATAGTGATCTTCATGCCGGTCCACTTTCTCGTAATATTCCCGTTACATAGCAGAATCGTACTATACAGGCAAGGTGCTTGTTGTCTCAATACACGTGCTGAAATTGTAGTGTCGTCTCTTATACCACGTCTACGGCAACATTTGCCTGTATGTCATCCCTGTATTGCTGCGAGTATCTTACATAGTTTCCGGCCGATTTGTTCAGCCACGCCACTTCATCAGCGGTCAGATCGCGTTTGTACTTTGCCGGAGCGCCCACCCAGAGTGTGTGCGGGGGGATGATCGTTCCTTCAGTCACGAGTGCGCGGGCACCTACCAGGGCTCCTTCTCCGACGACGGCATGGTCCATTACCATAGCCTGCATGCCGATGAAACAGCCGTTCTGAAGAGTGCAGCCGTGCAGCGTCACGCTGTGGCCGATGGTGACGTCATCGCCGATGATCAGCGGAGCACCGGGGTCATCGGCGTGTTTTTTGTGGGTGACATGCAGCATGGAAAGATCCTGGACGTTGCTGCGGGCGCCGATCCGGATATGGTTGACGTCACCACGGACAACGCAATTGTACCAGACGCTCGCGTGTTCTCCTATTTCAACATCACCAATAATTACGGCGGTTTCAGCAATAAAAGCGGTTGTGTCGATGGCGGGGCGGATCCCTTGAAACGATTTGATCATGATTGCAATACCTCGAAAGAAATAGGTGAGACCGGCTGAAGTATAACCGTTCGCCAATAACTTGGCAATCACGGCGTTTCCGCACAGAAATTAGATTAAACTACTTGTTGCAACGCTCTATTTTTGCTATGTTGAACGATAAATTTTAACCGGTAAGGGGATATGTATACGATGAAATTTACCAAAATGCAGGGCGCCGGGAATGACTATGTGTATGTAAATTGTTTTGAAGAAACAGTTATTGACCCGCAAACGACAGCAATTCAGGTTTCAAACCGCAATTTCGGCATCGGCTCGGACGGGCTTATACTGATTATGCCGTCGGATGTTGCCGACGTGCGGATGCGGATGTTCAATTCCGATGGTTCCGAATCAGAAATGTGCGGTAACGGCATTCGCTGCGTCGCCAAGTATGCCTTCGATCATGGCATCGTCACCAAAACAGAAATCACTGCCGAGACCGGTGCCGGTATCCTGACGCTGCAGCTCGTTCTCGGAACTGACGGGAAAATTGCGAAAGTGCGGGTCAATATGGGGCCGCCGCGTCTGACCCGGGCGGAGATTCCAATGACCGGCGATCCGGCCGCTCAGGTAATCGCCGAAGAACTGACCGTTCTGGACAAAACGTTCAAAATTACGTGCGCCTCGATGGGTAATCCTCACTGCGTCATTTTTGTCGATGATGTGGAAAACTTCCCGGTTACGACCTATGGACCGCTGATTGAAAATAACCCTTTGTTTCCCCGCCGCACCAATGTGGAATTCATCCAGATCATTTCGCGCACTGAAATCCGCCAGCGGACCTGGGAGCGCGGTGCCGGTGAAACCCTGGCCTGCGGTACCGGTTCCAGTGCCGTGACGGCTGCCTGTGTGTTAAATGGTTTAACGGAAAAGAAGATTCTTAACCATTTGTCCGGTGGCGATCTTGAAATGGAATGGGCGGACGACGGCAATATCTATATGACCGGTCCGGCTGTGGAAGTCTTCAACGGTGAAATCACTCTGTAGTGGTCCAATACGCATCACCACTGATCTAATGCTTTTCAGGAATCTATGCAGCGTACGGTTACCATCATAAATATTCTTCTCGGTGTCGTTATCATCGCCCTGCTGGCGGGGATAACGACTGAACAACTGTCGTCGCGTCTGGTGAAGGGTATGTCACCGAAAGGCACCGCTGCGCCAGGTGCGCAAACCTCCTCCCTTCCGCGCAGCGAAGACCTCTCCTTTTTTGCTCCGATTCTAACCAACGGACTGTTCGGTATTGCGTCGCAGGGTGCGCTCACCCCGATTACCAATACGACGGCGACGGCGGCCCAGGCCGCTCCGGCAACCGCGCCGGCAGAACTGCTGCTGCTGGGTACGGCGGTGGGGTCCTTCCGGGAAACCTTTGCCCTGGTACGTCATTCGACAAAGCAGGAAGAGCGGGTATTCCGCCTGGGCGACATGGTGTTTGACGCCGGGCGGCTGGTTGAGGTCGGCAAGGAAAAGGCGTTTATCGTCATAAACAACAAAAAAATCGAGTTGCTGACTCCCATGACTCCCCCGGCATCAGCTTCGGCAAGCCAGCCACCGTCGCCGGGTGCTCCGCGCACGCCTGTGGCGGTAGCCAGTACCGGTGCCGGCAGTTATGTCATAGACCAGCGGGCTCTTAACTCTGCGCTCGACAATCCGGCCCAGGCGATGAGCGATGCCCGGCTGCTTCCGAGCCAGAAGGATGGCAAAGTCGAAGGATTCCGGGCTTCCGAAGTCAAGCCCAGTGGCCTTTTTGCGATGATCGGGATTAAAAATGGTGACGTTCTGCTCCGGCTGAATGATTTTCCAATGGATTCACCGGACAAGGCACTGCAATCATTCATCGCCCTTAAGGGGCAGAACCGTTTGAAGCTGGATATTATCCGTGACGGGCAGCCGCAGTCATTCAATTACGATATACGATGAAACCGCAGCACCCCGGAGGACATGTGAATCAATCCATACTACGCACTTTTTACCTGCTTGTTCTGATACTCTCGCTGCTGATTACGCCGGTTATGGCTGCCGGCAGCAAAGGGGTCGTGCTGAATTTCAATGAGGTGGATATTTCCACCATGGTGAAGTTCATCAGCGATCTAACCGGTAAAAATTTCATTCTTGATGATCGGGTCAAGGGGAAGATTTCGGTGTATTCCCCTTCCAAGCTTTCGATTGAAGAGGCGTACAACGTTTTTACTTCCGTGCTTGAGTTGAAGGGCTTTACTGTCGTGCAGAGCGGCAAAGTCGCCAAGATAGTTCCTTCGGCATCCGCCAAACAATCCGGTTTCAAGCTGCTGCCCCAGGGAGAACAGGCTCCGGTTAACGAGAACTATATTGCCCAGGTAACAAAGCTGGATTATATCACCGCCCAGGAAGCGTTGACGTTTTTACAGCCGATGGTTTCCAAGGACGGGCATATCTCCGCGTTCAGCCCCGGCAACCTGCTGTTGATGGTGGATTCCTCCCTCAATATTCGCAAGTTGCAGGGGATCCTGGAGACGATTGACACCGAGCGCACCCGCGAAGGGCTTGAGATCATCTACCTGAAAAGTGCTTCGGCAGAAAGCGCGGCGGCAACCGTACGTCAATGGATGACCGGCAGTGACGGTAAATCCGCTGCCCCGGCCGCCGCCGGCGCGGGAAGCGGCAGCACGATGACCGTCATGGCCGATCAACGTCTGAACGCACTGCTGGTTTTCGGCAATGAAACGACCAAAAAAGCAATTCGCGAACTGGTGGCAAAGCTCGATGTTGCTCCACCGGAGGCGAGTAGCAAGGTCAACGTCTATTATCTGGAAAATACCGATGCGACTGAGATGGCAAAGGTCCTGGACGGCGTCGTCAAGGGGATTTCATCTTCAGCAACTGCGACACCGGCAGCCGGAGCTCCACAGGCGTCCGCCTTTGAAAGCGGGAAAGTCTCCATCACACCTGACAAAGCTTCCAACTCACTGGTAATCATGGCGTCGCCCAATGATTACAACAACCTTGTCCAGGTTATCAAAAAGCTTGATCGCCGGAGCAAACAGGTTTATGTGCAGGTGCTCATAGCTGAAGTGACCCTTGACAAGACAAACGAGCTGGGAATTGAACTCGGAGCCCTCGGTGGCGGATCTCCCAATAACTCACTCACAATAGCCGGAATGTATGATCCACTGAGCTCGCTTACCACCATTGGCTCAGCTGTTGCTGCCGGCGGAACGTTGACTCCCAGCGTAACGGCCAAGCCGCTCAATATAACTGCGGTGCTGAAGGCGCTTGACAAGAATGGCCTGGTAAACATCCTCTCCACCCCGAATATCCTGACCTCAGACAACAAGGAAGCGGAGATAAATGTCGGTGAAAATGTTCCGTTTCAGGGGTCGGCAACCCAGAGCACCATCGGAACCACGACCTCTGTTGAGCGCAAGGATATCGGCATCAATTTGAAAATCAAGCCGCAGATCAGTGAAGGTGATTATGTCCGCATGGATATCAATCAGGAAATTTCGGCGGTGAAAGACAGTAAGGGGCAGGCGATTGACCTGGTGACAACCAAGCGTTCGGCCAAAACCAGCGTGGTTGTCAAGGACAAGGAAACGGTTGTCATCGGCGGGCTGATACAGGACTCTGAACAGGAGACCGTCAGTAAGGTGCCGTTCTTCGGGGATATACCGCTGCTGGGGTGGTTTTTCAAGTCCAAGACAAAAACCCGCAGCAAGACCAATCTGGTAATTCTGATGACGCCGCATATAGTTAAAGATTCCGCTGATCTGGCGGGGCTCACGAAAATCCAGCGCCAAACGTTTGGAGAAGCAGCATCAAAGACCGATGATATCGATGTGCAAAAAGAGATTTCCGGCAAATGAGTAGCGGTCCCATAAGCACATCGGCTGAATTGGAAATTACCGCCGGCAAGTTGGGTATCGGCTATCAGGCAGAAATCCCGGTCAGTTCCGTAGATGCCGGTCTGCTGAGCCGTCTCCCGCTGACGTTTGCCCGTGCCAATGCGGTGTTGCCATTGCGCGAAGATGGCGGCACCGTTCTGGTGGCCATTGCCAATGCCGCCGGGCTGCTGCTGCTTGATGAGCTTCGCCTGCTGTTCGGCAAGCCGGTTGAGGCGGTGCTGGTCCCGGCTTCCCAGTTGTCGGATGTCATTAACCTGGTCTACGCCGGAGCCTCCGGTACCGCCCGTGAAGTGCTGCAGGAGTTGCAGGGTGAAGACCTGTCAACGATCGCCACCGAGCTGAACAATCCGACCGATCTGCTTGACCTGTCCGATGAGGCTCCGGTTATCCGGCTGCTCAATTCGATCCTTTCTGAAGCGGTGAAGGAGCGGGTCAGCGATATTCACATCGAGCCCTATGAACGTGACCTGCTGGTGCGCTTCCGTATCGACGGTATTCTGTACGAAAAGCTTTCTCCCCCCAAAGTTATTCAGGAAGCCCTGGTCTCGCGTATTAAAATCATGGCTGGGCTTAACATCGCCGAGAAACGTCTGCCCCAGGATGGCCGCATCCGCGTACTGGTCGGCGGACGCGATGTCGATATCCGTGTTTCGATCATTCCAACCCATTATGGCGAACGGTCCGTACTGCGTTTGCTGGACAAGAAGAAAGGTATCCTGTCGCTGACCGATATCGGATTGGGAGAGCACGGGGTTCGCACCCTGGAGCGGATGCTGAACCGGACGAGCGGCATCATCCTGGTAACCGGTCCGACCGGCAGCGGTAAATCAACAACCCTCTACGCCGCACTGAACCGGGTCAACTCCAGTGAAAAGAACATCATAACTATTGAGGATCCGATCGAGTATCAGATCAAAGGCATCGGTCAGATTCAGGTGAATCCCAAAATCGAGCTGACCTTTGCCGGTGGCCTCCGGTCGATCCTGCGCCAGGATCCGGACATCATCATGGTCGGCGAAATCCGCGATGCGGAGACGGCGGAGATTGCCATTCAGGCCAGTTTGACCGGCCACCTGGTGCTTTCGACGCTGCACACCAACGACGCCGCCACCGCCGTGACCCGGCTTGTGGATATGGGCATCGAGCCGTTCATGATTGCGTCATCGCTGTCAGCGGTGGTCGCCCAGCGACTGGTGCGGGTCATCTGTCCGCACTGCCGTGAAGAATATCGTCCGGCGGAACAGTATGCCGGGATAATTCTCCCGGACAAGCTGTATCGTGGTCGGGGGTGCGATGCCTGTTTTGGTCTCGGTACTCTCGGGAGAACGGCGATCTATGAAATCATGCCGGTGGATCAGGAGTTGTGCTCAATGATCATCCGCCGGGCACATGCCGGAGAAATCAAGGAATATGCGGTCGCGCACGGCATGAAAACACTTCGGGATGACGGGCTTGCCCGGGCTGCCGCTGGCGTGACCACCATCGAAGAGGTACTGCGTGTGACCCAGGACGACTATGCCGACGTTCCGCTATAAAGCTTACAGCTCGAGCGGCGCATCGGTCTCCGGCATAGTCGAAGCCGATTCCGAACGCCTGGCGATGCAGCAGCTGAAAGGGAAAGGGCTGCTGCCGCGCGAGGTCACCGAAGAGGCGGGAGTTCAAAGCGGCTCCGGATCATTCTCGTTCCGCCGGGGCGTGTCTGCGGAAGATTTGTCGCTTTTCACCAGGCGTCTTGCCACGCTGGTTGCGTCATCAGTGCCGCTCTTCGAAGCGATGGGCTCACTCTGCGACCAGGAGGAGAACGGGCCGCTTCGTCAGGCTCTGCTGCGGGTGAAGGGGCGAATCGCGGAAGGTGCTTCCCTGTCGCGGGCGATGGCGGCAGATCCGAACATCTTTGGCGAAAGCTACGTCAGCATGGTGGCGGCGGGTGAAGCGGGCGGGGCTCTCGATGCGGTACTGGAGAGGCTGGCCGATTTTCTGGAAGAGCAGGAGCAGGTGCGCAGCAAGGTGACCTCGGCCCTTGCCTACCCGATCCTGATGGTCTTCGTGGGAGGTGGGGTCATGCTCTTCCTGCTGACGGTCGTTATTCCCCGCATCGTGACCATTTTCGAAGACAGTAAGGCCACTCTGCCGCTCATTACGATCATCCTGATCAAGGTAAGCCATTTTCTGCGAGGATATTGGTGGGGCCCCGCATCGCTGTTCATCGCTTCGGTGCCGCTCTATCGTTCCGCCATGAAGCGCGATGATTTCCGGTTGAAACGCGATTCTCTGCTGCTGCGTCTGCCGCTGGCCGGCAAGATGCTCCAGGGGCTGATTCTTTCACGCTTTGCCCGGGTGCTGGGACTGCTGCTTTCCAGCGGGGTGCCGATTATGCGGGCACTTGAAATTACCGGCGAGGTTGTGGTGAACCGGGTTTATCGGACGTTCCTGCGGGGGGTGATGGAGGAGGTAGCCCAAGGGGGGAGCCTATCCGGAAGCCTGAAAAAAAGCCCCCTGTTTCCTCCATTGCTGGTGCATCTGGCCGGAGTAGGTGAAAAGAGCGGCAATCTGGAAGGTATGCTGATAAAAGCGGGAGTCGCCTACGAGCGGGAGTTCAGCACGCGACTGACCCGGCTCATGGGGTTGATGGAGCCGCTGCTGGTTCTGGCGATGGGAGTGGCGGTCGGCATCGTGGTGCTGGCGGTACTGCTGCCGATTTTCGAGTTGAACCAGTTGGTCAAGTAGGATGTTCAGGAGACAGGTATGGCGGTAGCGGCAGACATCAGGCAGCAGGTTTTTAATCTGCTCTCAAGCGCTACGAATGTCTCGTTCGTTACCGCAGATCAGGAAACCGGCAGCGTCAGCCTGCTGGCACCCGGCCAGCGAGTGAGCGCTGAAGTTCTGTCCACGATGGCCAATAACCGGGTTCAGGTCCAGATCGGCACCGAGCGGTATAACCTGGACCTGCCGATGGCCGTTCGCACCGGCCAGACTCTGGATATGACGTTCGTAGCCAGTGATCCGCGTTCGACATTTGCCATTGCCCGCCAGGCGGGTAGCGCTCCTCCGGTGAGTCTCTCCGACGCTTCCCGTCTGTTGAGTCTGCTGGTGTCGGACGAGCAGGCCCTTGATCCTGCCTTTCGCTCGTCTCTCCAGAATATCAGTGACATGCTGCGCCGTTCATCGGGAGAAACCGGTGTATTGGCAAACCTGATGGATGAAGCACTGACCTATGGTGCTGCGCGTGACAGGGAGGCACCGGCTGCTCAGCCGCAGCAGAGCGCGGCGGCGCTGTCGGAAAACAAGACCCAGCAGAATGTACAATTAGTGGCATTTGAAACGAATGCCTCACAGATCCTGCGGACAATTGCGCAAAATTCGCGGTTTGTTCTGGTTGAAGCAACCAATCAACCGGCGGTACCGCTGCCGCTGCTCCCGGGAGAAGAGGTTGAAGGTTCAGTGGTCGGCACGCTCCCCGGAGGCAGGGCATTTGTTCAGGTGGCCGGATCTTCACTGGAGATGGTTCTGCCGCGTCCGGTACAGAACGGGGATATTCTCCGGCTGACCTTCATAGCTTCAGAGCCGAAAGTCACCTTTGCGCTGCCTCGCGTTCTGCCTGACGGCGGCTCCGGAGCGCTGAGCGAAGCCGGGCGCTGGCTCAGTGTACTGGAACACAGCGAAGGGGGAGTGTCAAAGCAGCAGATGTATGTGCTGGATCGGCTGAATACGGTGCTGAAGAGTCTTCCCCCTGATTCGCCGGCGTTTACGGCCATTCTGGATGAGGCTATTACATACCAGACGGTTCGGCGGGGCCAGGCTTCCGCCGCTCAGGCTGACATGGCGGACCCGTTGCAAGCCTCGCTGCTGGCCGCTGCCCAAAATCCGGTTGCGGCTGGAAACGGTATCGTCTTGAGTGACGATATGGCTAAACTTATTCAGGCGGTAATCAAGGGGAATCGTTTGGCGCTTCTGGAAGCGCTCAATCAACAGGCGACACCGACCGGATTCATGCCGGGCCAGCAGCTTAAGGGTGAGGTGATGGCTGCACTGGGCGGCGGCCGCTTTATGGTGCAGGTGGCTGACCGGAATATGGAGTTTGTGCTGCCGAAAGGTGTCAGCCGGGGCGACAATATCAATCTCTTTTTCATAACCGATGAGCCGCAGCAGACCTTTTTGATGGTTCGTTTCGGCCGCCCGGGGGATTCGCAGGTCAGTGAAACAAGCCGGTGGCTCAGTGGGTTTCTGCGCGAAGCAGCCGGTCAGCCAACGGCCCAGGCCACTCTTGGCATATTGAAGACGCTGCTGGCCGAGCCGACCGCCGATGCCCCGCTGCTCGGAAAGATGCTGCAGCAGGGGCTGCGCGAAAGCGGACTCTTTTATGAGTCGCATCTGGCCCGCTGGTTCGGCAGTGAATATGCGCTGGATGATCTTCTCAAGGAGCCGCAGGGGCGACTGTCTTCCCGCCTGACGCCGTCGTCGGCACAGAGTGGTGTCCCGGTGGAAGATTTTGTGCGGACCGCCGTTAAAACCGGCTCAGCTGAAGTTATGGAAATGCTCTTTAAAAAGGCCGGCACAAGTATGGCCCACGAAGGCATTGCCGATCAGCGCACATTGCCGGTTGTCAGTGAGCAGCTCTCCACTCTGCAGAATAATCAGATGGTGTTTCGGGGGGACCTGTTTCCCGGCCAGAATCTGGAGTGGACCGTTGCCGAGCGCGAGGCGCATCGTGACCAGTCGGGTGGGCGTGAGCGCAGTTGGGAGACCAGTGTAACCATGGATCTGCCGAACCTCGGGCCGATTACCGCGCGGCTCACGCTTGATGGAACAAATGTCTCAATTAAAGTACACGCTGAAAACAGTACCGCCGTGCCGGTCCTGGAAACGGGCAGAATGCGTCTGGTTGAACAGTTGGAAGGGGCCGGGCTGACTCCGGCAGAGTTGAGCATTGGCCATGTCCCCGCGTGATACGGAAGAAAAACGTGCGGCGGCGCTTTCGTATAAGCAGGGCTACTACGCTCCGGTCGTCGTTGCCCGGGGCAAGGGGGTTGTTGCCGAGGCGATTATCGCCTGTGCCCATGATGCGGGTGTCTATGTTCATGAGTCACCGGAGCTGGTCAGTCTGCTGATGCAGGTTGACAGCGACCAGTTCATTCCCCCCGAATTGTATCGGGCCGTGGCGGAAGTTCTGGTGTGGCTGCAATGGTTGGAAGATCAGCAAAAATAAATCAATGTGTCGGAGGGATAATGCAGATCAAGTTTGGAACGGATGGATGGAGGGGCGTTATCGCCCGGGATTTTACGTTTGAAAATGTGTCGCTGGTAGCCCAGGCGACTATGGATTATCTGAACCGTGAAGGCCTTGGCAATAAAGGGTTGATTGTCGGGTATGACCGGCGTTTCCTGTCGCGCGATTTTGCCCGGCGGGTGGCGGAGATTGCCGCCGGAAACGGCATTCATGTCCGGTTGAGCGAGGATTATGCGCCGACTCCGGCGATTTCGTGGGCGGTGCGTGAAACCGGCTCGGGTGCCGGAGTGATGATCACCGCCAGCCATAATCCGCCTGAATATAACGGTTTCAAAATCAAGGAAGCGTATGGTGGCTCGGCCCTTCCTGCGACTACCAAAATTCTGGAAGAAATTGTCGCGTACAACCAGGAAAACAGCCGACGAGTATTGTCAGTCCCGTATGATGAAGCCCTGAAAAAGGGAGCCATTGAACTGTTTGATCAGAGTGAGGGGTATTTCCACCAGATCAGCCGCTATGTCGATCTCGATCTGATTAAAAAAGCCGGAATCAAGGCGGTGGTTGATCCGATGTACGGCGCCGGTTGCGGGTATATCCCACGCCTCCTGTCCGGTGTTGATGAGATCCATAATATCGAAAATCCGTCGTTCGGCGGCCTGCCGCCCGAGCCGATCGGGCAAAACCTCCTTGAATTGGCGGCACTGCTCAAAAGCGGGAAATATCAGGTCGGGCTTGCGCTTGACGGAGATGCCGATCGGATCGGTGCTGTTGACGAACAGGGGGAATTCTTTTCATCCCATTGCATTTTTACCGTTATACTGCGGCATCTGATCGAGTACAAGAAGTTGACCGGGGGGGTGGTCAAGACGGTTTCGACAACCCGTATGGTGGATCTGCTGGCAGAAAAATACGGCCTGGAACTTTTTGAAACACCGATAGGATTCAAGCATATCTGCGATTTGATGCTGGGCCGCGATATCCTGATGGGGGGTGAAGAGTCCGGGGGGCTCGGCGTAAAAGGGCACATTCCAGAGCGGGACGGCATTCTCCTCGGATTGCTGTTGCTGGAGGCGGTTGCGGTCAACGGGAAGGGACTCAGGCAACTGCTTAATGAGACGATGGACGAGATCGGACATTTCTATTATAAGCGTATTGACCGACATATCGATGATGCTGCCAAAGCGCAATTAATTGCCAATCTGCGTTCAAGCGCGCCGACCGTTATAGATGGCAAACAGGTTGTGGCAACCAATTTCAGCGATGGCTTCAAATTCATCTTTGAAAATGGCGACTGGCTGCTCATCAGGCCGTCCGGGACAGAGCCGGTGTTGCGTTTGTACAGTGAAGCGGGGACACTGGATCAGGTTGAACGCTTCCTGAGACAGGCTGTTTTGATCGCCGGTTGCTAATATTTATTTCGTGAACATAACTACACGGTTGCGTTGACGAAAAAAACAGCTATAATCCTGTACGCTGCGTAATAGGTGTCTGATGAGTAAATGAGTGAAATTTCATCCATATCTGCTATGGAAAATAACTAAAAGGAGCACACTGCAATGGCAAACATTCTGATTGTTGATGATTCATCCACCATGCGTAAAATAATTTCGAGATCTCTTCGTCAGGCGGGCCTTGTTGTTGATGAAATCTATGAAGCCGGCGACGGTATCGAAGGGTTGGGAGTGCTTGCATCCGGAAAATCAATTCAGTTGATTTTGTCCGACATCAATATGCCGAATATGGATGGTCTTGAATTCGTCAAAGCAGTGCGGGCCAACGGCAACTTGACTCCTATTGTTATGATCACAACCGAAGGTGGCGAAGAAATCATCGCAGAAGCGATGTCAAGCGGCGCAAGCGACAGCATCAAAAAGCCGTTTACTCCTGACCAGCTCCAGGAAAAGCTGGGAGGCCTGATATGAGCCTTAATTCGGACATCTCCCGATCAACAAGCTTTACTGAAGAGCAGGTAGCGGGTTATGTGATGGATGCGACCAAGGAAGTGTTTTCCACCATGGTTATGATGGACGTGGTTGGAGACTTTCCCCTCAAGGAGCCGGTCAGCCGTTTCAAATGCAGTATTACCGGGATGGTTGGTTTCGCCGGAACCTACTCCGGTGTTATCTCTATCCATTGTCCGGTCCAGTTGGCGCTAAAAATTACGTCGAATATGCTTGGTATTGACTGCGATGAAGTTAACGAAGATCTGAATGATGCAATTGGCGAAATAGCCAATATGCTGGGTGGCAGTGTCAAGCAGGTGCTCTCCAAGGGGGGGCTTGACGTGAAACTGTCTATCCCAACGGTTATTTCCGGTGAAGATTACACCGTCAACTCTCTTTCAGACAATGATTGTGTCGTTGTTCCGTTTGCTGTTGATGAATTCACTCTTCTGGTCGGGCTCACCCTGAAAAAAGAAGACTAGTACGTCCCTTATGATAATTTGACCGCACCAATCGGTCGCTATTCTTAAAATCCGGCTTGGAAGACACTATCTGATGGATGGCTATACAATATTATACGGGATGCTGGAAACAGCCCTGAAACAGGCTGGTGAAGAAAGTGGCATGCTGCTGGGGCAGGAGCTTTCCATTGAACTTTCGGATTCGCTATCGACGAGCAAAACTGCCTATTTCGGCGGGTTGGACGATAGCTGCTTTGTTCTGGGGATAGACTCGGGCGAGGCCTACGGCGGTCAGTTTTATCTCATGTTCCTGCTGCGTGACGCTATTGTCATGAGCAGTATTCTGCTTGGAATTCCTCCTGCGCGTATCCAGGAAAAAAAGCGACTCTCCATCATAGAAAATGATGATATTGATGCTTTTTCCGAGATTGCCAATATGGTAAACGGTGCGCTTAATACCGTATTCCAGGGGACGCTGCCCAATAAAGTCCGTCTCAAGTTGTTGTCTCCCAAAAAATTCATACCCGATGTTGACACGCTGGACGCGGAAGAACCGCTTCCGGATGGCGATTATCTGATGTTCCGGTCAAAAATGGAAATGCCGGGACAGGAATTGAGTCATCTGGATGTTCTTATTCCGGTAGCATTAGGTAATCTGTATGATCCACAGCCTGAAGAAGCCGTAGAGGCGCCTGCCGCCGGAGAGGCGCAGGGTGCTGATGGCGGTGCTGATGTCGCTGGCGGTGAGCAGGGTGAAACGTCATCCGTAGATGCTGCCGCTTCCGGAACTGCCGGAGTAGACAGCATTGTTGTTCTTGAGGATAATGAAGAGCAACGCCAGCAGATGGTCGATCTTGTTTCGTTTACCGGCTTTCAGGTTGCTGAAGGTACACTGAACGCCGACATAAAAGAATTGTTTGCCGGCAGAAATGTCAAGCTTGTTATTATTGGTTCCCAGGATGCCGATGACCGGGAACTGGCTGTGTGCATAAAAGTCAACGCTATCCGTCAGGATTTCCCGTTGCCGATCATCATGAGTGCGGAATGCTGGACACGGACAGCAGTTCTGAAAGCTCTCAAGTATGGGGCGCGGGATATTATAATCAAACCCTTCAATAGCGATGATGTGACTTCAAAAGTAAGCCGCTATTGCAAAATAGCGCCGGCCTAGTTTCATGCGGACTTGACGATGGCTTACGCCCACCCTTTACAACTTGCTTCTGCATGTTTTATTCGCCGGACTTTCTCCGGCGCTCTGCTATTTGTGCTGTGCCTTGCTCTGTCAGATAGCCGGGCATTTGCAGCCATACCCAACAGTATCTACCGGATAGAGATCCGTCCCAAAAAAGATTTTACCCGCCTCACCGTGCGTATGGCAGCACCTCCCAAATACAGTTTGATAGCAATACCGGGAAACCGTCTGCGCCTTGTTATCCAGGATGCTGATGGCACGCTCTTCAAAAAATTTCGCCGTTATTCCGATAAAAATATTGGTGGATTGCTTCTGAAAAAGCGTGGTGACAACCTCCTGGTTACCTTTCAGTTCGCCCAGAGTGCCGGATGGCGTGATGATACCCAACCAGATGTCAGTGCCATAACAGTCGATATCGGAGCTGTCTTTAAACACGGAGCGGCGCAACCCGCATTCCCTGGACGGGAAAAAATCTGGAATGGCGTCGAAAAGCTCGTGCGGGATTTTGACCCGCCACTGAAATCTGAAATTCCCTTTACCCAGACGGACAGCCAGATTCTGAAGAGTTTTCTTGCTGAAAATGAGCAGAAAGTCTTTATGACGGCTGAGGCGGCTCTCTACAAGGGGCAGCTGACTGACGCAGAGGAAATGTTCAGTCGTTTTGCTACGCGACAGGCGCCGATACGTTCGCTGGCTCTCTACCGTCTCGGTGAGACATGGTACAAGT
>Ga0118677_10007730_pt1 | contig 17606 bp, 12 predicted proteins | sample AliMusrvi5mmetaG_FD_86154 | JGI IMG/M metagenome (GOLD analysis project Ga0118677, IMG submission 86154) | reverse complement strand
GTAGCATGGGTAGGGAGCCCCTGGTTTTCCGCCAAGAAAAGTGAGGGGGCTCCCTCTCTTTTCCTTCGGATATCTTGTCTATTTAAAGTCAAATTACCACTACTTTTTGTGTTCAGGGTCATTGATGACCTGCCGTAATCTTTCCTAAGATGTAGGCAAAACGTGACATTTGAGTGTTTCTTTCAGCCTTGTCATACTGATGGTTAACAAACTGCCTTGCTTGGTATTATAGGCGGATCTATGGTTCACAGATAAACAGGTGCTCTGCCTCAGCTCGATTCCTTGCCGTTAATCCCAGTTTCTTTGCACTGATTTCCCATTTGCTTACAATCTCGCACACCATCGCCACAATTTCCCGCGCATGGCCTGTGTCCAGTCTGTAGTACTCTGCGGTTGATATTACGACTTCCAGATCCGGCAGACGGTCAAAAAAATTTAGGGATAAAGCATGTTCATTCTTCTTAAAAGAAGGGTTCATATCGAAAGCCGGTGCCAAACGCCAGCCGGCAGGGGAACGCATAAATCCATGGTTGCGGAGGTGATCATCACGGTTGGCCACGGCCACGTTGAAAACAATTCGGGTGAATAATTCCTTGAGGTCGGCGGCAATATGCTCTTGCTGACCGTAAGTAGCTATGAACTCAGCCAATTCAATATAGCTGGCGTCTTCGGTGTCGGAATGTTTGAGCATTGTCATGGCTGACGCAAAGAAACGCCGGGTATTTCCGGCACGATCAAACCGCTTGACCATGAAAGTGTGATATCCCGTGCCAATTTGTATAAGACGGGATTCCGGCACGGTAATTCCGCACGCCTTTGCCATATCGTGCACGAGCTTTTCCCACTGAGCCACATCAAGGCTATCATCGGACGATGGGAACTTGGCGATCCAGAGACTTCCTTCATCATCAACAACGTTGGCCTTAGGGCGGGCTCCACCAAGAGACGATCCCGGCGCGACAAGCACTTTCAACCATTCCTTAATCTTGCCAAGGTCGTCCTGCTTTTTCTTGGTCAACTCGAAGGCGATTGCTTGCAATTCATCGATCTTGGCGATTGGCGGTGCTGCTAAAGCCTCGTTTGCCAGAAAGTCCTGTGCATCAGAATGGCTGAAACGGAGTGCCCCCATTCGTGTGCAGTCCTGTACCCCGAGCAGAAATTCCCATGGACCCAGTGTTCGCGGCGTTCGGCCTTCCTCCCTGGCTTCGACCACATCTCTTCTCTGCATCAGTACCTGTCCCCATCGGTCAGGGCACGAATCCATAAAAACACCAAAATTGGAATTTGCAGGGAAAAATTCACCGGGCATGATATCCAATTCCGGATCAAGGGGGAAGGTATGAGCGTGCATGAGCCACGTCTTATTGTAGGCAAATCGTACACTGCCGCGATCACCTCGGGAGAGCGTACCGATGTGTTGTAGTGGGCCAAAGGCTGGGTCGTCAAGCCACACCCAGATCTGTTCGTTTGCTGCTCTAGCCATTGTTATTTCCGTTTGTAACGTTGCGCCGTGGGGCGCGCTTACGCAAAGGGAGAGATTCATCCTGAAGGCGGCGGCCAAGAGCATCTTCCTTGGCGACCAACGCCAGATCGCCAGTCAAGCCAAGAACCCGCAGCACCTGAACGTAGATCCCGATTGCTACTGAAGGTTCCCCGTTTTCGACCTTGTAGAGTGTCGGCCGCGAAATGTCGGCCCTGGCACAGACCGTCTCCATGGAGAAGCGTCGTCGTAGTCTGGCGTCCTTGAGACGCTGGCCCAGTTCCCCAAGCTCTTTTGCGGAGGAGGGGTACATTGTAGTGGTTCTTTTATTGTCCATAATGGCAACTATTATTTACATAAACATGATAAATTGTCAAATATAATTATCGTTACCAAAATAAGATGCAGTAGCGCCCTGTCGGATATGCCCTAAATGCTTTTAGAAGTGCAATGGTAAGGTATATCTGGTCAAATTCATCAAACACAACTTATTTGAGGATGATATGTCATGCTAAACAGCGAGATGCATAGTTAGATATCCATACTGTTAATTTCGCTCATGGCTATATCGTAGCAGTATTTGCACAGACCGTGAGTTAATTGAGGTGCTCGTTCATGTTCAAATACTTTTAGAGTATTTATTGCAGTCTCAGTCTCTTCCCACTCTGTTTCTGAAACAGCAATCTTTTTGCATGTACTGCATATTTTGATGACCTTATCAGATCGTTTTACATTGTTTTTTAGTAATTCCACAGTTTCACGTGGTTCTGTTCGGAGGATCTGACTCCGGAACTCAATAGCATCTTCCTCTAATGGGATAACTGATAGCTGAAGGTAACGACAAATGTCTGGTGAATCACATCTAAATAACAGTCGAATTGATTGCTTCCTGCTTCGCACTTTTTTCAACACTATTTGATAGAGGTGCTGTGTCTCATCTCCAGTAATATAATCCCACAATGACTGACCAATAACTTTATCAGGAGCATTTCTTTCAATACCATCGTTTTCTATAGCAAAGCTAAGCCAGTTATCACTCAAACTCATAATCTGGTCAAATCTATCAATTCTGTAGATGTAAATATCTCCGTCGCTATCATCATATACCGAACAAATTTCAGCCATCGGCCACCTCACTTTTAAACGAGCCACTCCAAAAGCCATTTTTTTTCATACACACTATTCAATATTTATTCTCTGGATCAAGCAACATTGGTTCCAATATCAAGTCATCCACCCGTTGGTTTAAACGGACACCTACACCAAGCCATTCAGATATTCCGGCCGACAAATGAATGAATTGTTTTTGCGACTATTGTGCCAGAGAAGATCCGCAGATATTAAAAATGCAAGGGGCTGATTGTGCGAGGAAAAAATGCAAGTAAAGTGGCAGGACAACGGGAAAAGATTAACCAACTCGGTCATAAAATATACATATCTGCCATATATGACGGAGGCAATTGAGGATATAATTTAAGACTTGCTTTTCCTGCGGTGGCTTTGATAAGATTCTGGCCGGTTCCGGCCTGAACAAAATATGTTTTTGCGTTGTAGCACTGTTTGTTCTGCCTGTTTTAATGAGTTTGCTGAACCATTTTGGGAGTATAATGGCAGTGACGCTCACAACTACCTCTCATCGCTTCATATATACGGGAGCGATAATAGTCGCCATTCTCTGCTTGTATGTCAGCAGCCTGAGTAGTTATCTCCTGTTCCATAGCCTGATCGAGATTACGACTATAGTCATTGCCTTTGCCCTGTTAACTCTCACCTGGAATACCAGCCGATTTCTGCCAACCGGATATCTTAAAATTCTTGGAATAGGCTATGGCTTCATTGCCCTGATTGACCTGTTACATGCACTGACCTTCAAGGGGATGGGAATATCTCTTGCCTACGGTGCGAATCTCCCCACTCAGCTCTGGATAGCGGCCCGTTGCCTGCAAGCTCTCCTTCTTCTGGTAGCCCCTTTTTACGTGCGGCGAAATCTGAACGAGCGAATATTGTTAATTATTGCCGCCTTCGTAACCACCTCTGCCGTAGCACTTGTTTTCTCCGGATTTTTCCCCGATTGCTACATCGAGGGGAAGGGACTTACTCAATTTAAAATCGTCAGTGAATATGTTATCAGCCTCCTCCTGGTGGTTGCACTGGTACTCATCAGCAGGGTGCGTTCCGCTTTTAAATCCAATATATTTGCCCTTATTGTCGCCAGCATTATCTGTACTATTGGAGCGGAGCTGGCTTTCACCTCCTACATATCTGTTTACGGCCATGCCAACATGATCGGGCACTTCCTGAAGCTTGTCGCCTTTGCGCTCCTCTATCAGGCTCTGGTTGCCACCGGATTGAAAGAACCGTATGAACTGATTTTCCACGATCTGAAAGAGGCGGAACGGGCACTGCGCGATAACCAGGAACATCTGGAAGAAATGGTGCATGAACGGACCACTGAATTGGAGAATGCAAACCGTTTACTTGAGTCTGAGGTAGAGGAACACAAGCAGGCCAAGGAAAAACTCTTCCGTCTGAATCGGGAGCTGCATGCTATCAGCACCTGTAATCAGGTTCTCGTTCATACACAGGACGAACATACGCTTTTGAATGATATCTGTCGGATCGTGTGTGACGAAGCAGGGTACCGTATGGCGTGGGTGGGCTTTGCCTTGAACGATGAAGCCAAAATAGTGCAGCCGGTTGCCTCAGCCGGGGCTGATGATGGATATCTTGCAGCTACCCGTATATCCTGGGCCGCAGACTCGGAATACGGCCAGGGGCAGACCGGCCGTGTGATTAGAAGCGGGCAGACCGGTTGCTTTCAGGATATAGCCACGGACCCGTTGGCCGCCCCTTGGCGTGAGAATGCCCTGCGGCGAGGTTACTGTTCGTCCATTGCTCTGCCGCTCAAGGATGAAAACGGTACGACCTTCGGTGCCTTCATGCTCTATTCCAGCGAGCCTAATGCATTCACGAATGAAGAGGTCCGGCTCTTGGAGGAGCTCGCCTCGGACATGGCATTCGGCATTATGACACTGCGAACCCGCACCAAGCAATTGCTGGCAGAAACATTATACCGCATGATCATACAGACCGCATTGGACGGATTTCTTGTTTCGGACATAAACGGCCGGATTATTGAGACAAACGATGCTTATTGCGCAATGACCGGCTATAGTCGTGATGAATTGTTCGCCATGAGCCTGTTTGACGTGGAGGATGCTCTGTCGCCTGAAGAAATAGAACAGAGACTTCCCCAGATGATTCAGCATGGTGGGGCGCATTTTGAAAGCAGACATCGCTGCAAGGACGGAAGAATTATCGAATTGGATATCAGTATTACCTATTCTCCAGAAAAGGGGGGACGCTTATTCGCCTTTTTGCGTGATATTACCGATCGTAGATTGCTCGAAGAGCAGCTACGTCAGTCCCAGAAGATGGAAGCCGTAGGCCAGCTTGCCGGTGGGGTTGCCCATGACTTCAACAATATTCTGACGGTAATAGGCGGCTACAGTTCTCTCCTGCAAATGGACAGCAGTTTAAGCGATGAACAGAAGAGGAGTTTGGAGGAAATAACATCTGCTGCCGATAAAGCTGCCCAACTCACCCACGGCTTGCTGGCGTTCAGCCGCAAGCAGCCTCTGATCATGAGTAAGGAAAATCTCAACGACATCGTGCAGCATGTTCATAAGTTTCTGGTCCGGATCATTGGTGAGGACATTACCTTTCAATCCGACTGTTGTGTGGCAGAACTACCGATTGTCGCAGACAGGGGTCAGATAGAACAGGTGCTGATCAATCTGGCAACCAATGCCCGTGACGCCATGTCAGGCGGTGGCGTATTTACCGTGAAGAGTGATCGTGCCGTCCTGGAATCTTCGATTACAGATTTCCATAATTTCAATGTTCCTCCGGGCATCTATGCTGTTCTTACCGTATCCGATACCGGAACGGGTATCAGCAAAGAACATATTAACCATATATTCGAGCCGTTCTTCACTACCAAGGAAGTGGGCAAAGGCACCGGTCTTGGCATGGCAATCATCTATGGCATCATCAAACAGCATAATGGCCACATCAATGTGTACAGTGAACTTGGCCACGGTACCACCTTCAGGATTTATTTTCCGATTGATGAAAAGACCAGTGGTTACCATCCAATAAAGGCAGAACCTGTCCTGCGTGTGGGCGGCAATGAAACCATACTTGTTGCCGAAGATGAGCCAAGTGTACGTGCATTGGTTACCAAGGTGCTTCAAAGCCAAGGATATACTATCGTCCTTGCCGAAGATGGTGAGGACGCTGTTGAGAAATTCAAGGATCATCGAGACAGTATCAAGCTGATTCTCATGGATATGATAATGCCGAAGAAGAACGGCAAAGAGGCGTATGAAGAAATCAGCCGCATTAAACCGGGTGTCAAACTGCTCTTTTCCAGTGGCTATACCGCCGACTTCATTGAGGGTCGGGGGATTTTGGATGATGCAGTTGAACTGATTATGAAGCCCGTGCAGCCAATGGAATTACTAAGGAAAGTAAGGGAGAAGCTGGACAAATAAGGGACTCGGAATTTACCGGAACGTCTGAAATTCCCATGTGCACAAAAGCACAAGACTAAGGGCACCGTCATATTCCGGTGCTTGTTTAAGATGATATGATCAGTGAATAGTGAACTTGTTTGATCCCGCTACCATTGCCGGACTGCTGCCAATTTCGCAATCTTTTGGAGATAGCTTGTTGGTCCATGACCGATAATTAAACATCGGTACAGGATTCATCACGCAGGCAGTATTGCCATACGGATGCTGGAAATGAAATAACTGGTGTCCGATTTCGTGTGTTGCCCCGATGCCTGCCAGTTTTGCAGCTTCTTCCGGGCTATACGCCTCTCCGCTACGAATCTGCTTCAATTCTTTGTCGGAACTAAAAGCAAATGTACTCCAAACAGAGTATGTGCCGTAACGAGATTGTTTGTTGTAAAAGGTGACTCCGTTGCAATAACCTCCCCGTATGGCCGTATGAACTGCCGGATCTATATCTTCCGTACTGGCAATTATCTGATTTGTAAGCACGAGTTCATAGGGCATATTTCCATAACTCAATGCGTCCCACATCATATACTCATTATATGTGGATTCATCTATTACCGATTTACCGTCTAATGCTTTAACGGATTGCCATTGTTTGATGCGTTCAAGCTGGATCCTGGCAAGAGCATTTCCCAAAGATTCATAGCTGTTTTCAATCGGTTCCTTCATATAAGGCTGCGCATAATTGATCATTGCGGCTAGTGGCTCGTCTGACTGCCTCAATCCCTTACTGAATGCATTTATTAAATGATATAAATTACCCTGATTCTTCTTGAAATCATAGATATGACGTGCCGCATTTAGGCGAGCTGATTCAGGAATCTCATGGAATAGTGTTTCAATGGGAATTTCAACCACCGGAGTAAAATGTATGTCTATACCAAAGTGGTCACGAGCCGTTTTCTGCGTGGCTGTAAGTAGAATCTTCAATTGCTCGTTGCTCATTTTTGGTAAGCGTGGATTTACTACGTAAGCAACCCGTAATACAACAGGACCTTCAGGTAACACCGGGAGCGGTAATGTTTGTTGCTTTGCTGGTAGATACCTGACAATTACTAACACCAATAGTGCAGTAGTAATCAGTAAAATAAGCTTTTTCAAAGAATCCCCCAGATTATGTATCCAACGTTCCTATCAGAAATCAGCTGAAATAGCCAATGGAATGCCTCACAGCAGATTCACGTTACATTATCAGGGATCAATAAGTCTCTGAAGGCGTGATAGCGTACCTCTTATCCTCGTTTCCAATCGATCACTATGGATTCCATTTTCTAATTTTACAACATCATCACGATAAACCAGCGCATTCACGTTACATCCTTTTAAAGAGATGTTGACAAGGTAACCGTCAAGGCATCCTAAAGGCCGGCCATCGACTATAGAAGTTTGAGACAGCTTCAGCCCCATAGTGTACGCTATATTTGAAACATACTCTTCAATCATTTGACCTACCCCCTCTGTTTACCGACGGATTGTACTAACTTTATTTTATTTATTTTATTTATTTTTAACAGTCAGTTTGGGGATGATTATGAAGTAAATAAAAGCGAGGCAGTATTTGTAAGTTCTATTCCTACAAGAACGAAATGAAGAACGAAATGAAAATGGTAATAGTGAATGAAGTAGTATATCGTGTTATGCAATAGGAGTGACGGCAGTGTGCTGTCTACGGAGGAAATTATGGCCCGCAATGAACGTGTCGAGGCTGATGTTACAACCCGGGTTGAAGGTGTTGTCTGTTTTGATCGATGGGGAAAAATCAAGACATGTAACTCTGCCATTATTGAAATATTTGGCTATTCAGCTGAGGAACTTGCAGATCTGAATATTATGGCGTTAATTGCAAAATCGGATGCAACAGGTACTGAATTCTCATTCTCAACGCTTATTTCACGTAACGACGGGAGATACAGTCACGTCGTGCAGGAACTGATTGGAAAACACAAGTGCGGTAGCGTATGTATTATAGATTTGTCGATCGTTGAATTAAAGTTGGATCACGTTACGCTATTTGTCGGCATTATACTGGACACGACGCGGCGCAAACAGTCGGAAAAAGAGCTGAGTCTGGCGTACAAGGTATTTGAAAACATGGGTGAAGCGATCAGTGTCACTGATTCAGATAATAATTACATCTCTGTCAACCCGGCATTTACCAAAATAACCGGTTACACGCCGGAAGAAGTAATAGGTAAAAATCCCAGTTTTATGGCTTCAGGGCGACATGACAGGGAGTTTTACCAGAGTATGTGGGAGTCGATTAACACAAATGGATATTGGCAGGGTGAGATCTGGAATCGACGCAGGAACGCCGAGATTTATCCGAAGTGGCTCAGCATCGTTGCCGTTAAAGATACCCAGGAAAAATTACAAAATTATATAGCTGTTTTTTCAGATAGTTCCGAACGTAAAGCTGCTGCTGATCGTATCTATTATATGGCCCATTATGACGCGCTTACCGGTCTTCCCAACAGGGCATTGCTGCATGATCGTATTCTTCATGCTATTGTCAGTGCTCCGCGACTTAAAAATAAGGTCGCCATTCTTTTCCTCGATCTGGACCGATTCAAAAATATCAACGATACGTTGGGGCACAGTATTGGCGACCTTCTGCTGCAGTCGGTGACGGAACGGTTAACGGCATGTCTGCGTAGCAGTGATACCGTAGCCCGACTTGGTGGGGATGAATTCATTATTGTTATTCCGGATCTTCATGATGCTTCGTATGCTGCGACGGTCGCTCAGAAGATCCTGGATTCTATCACCATGCCTTATGTAATACGTGACATAGAGTTGCATACGTCTGTCAGTATCGGCATCAGTATTTACCCGGACGATGGTACCGCCAATGAAGAACTTATTGCTAATGCGGATGTTGCCATGTATCGGGCCAAGGAAGTCGGCCGTAACAATTTCCAATTTTTTACCCCGGAAATGAACAATAGATCCTTTGAGCGGCTTACCCTGGAAAATAAACTGCGGAGAGCGTTGGAGCGGCAGGAATTCGTGATTTATTATCAACCACAGGTAAACTCTAAAACCGGCCAGATTGTGGGGGCGGAAGCCTTGGTTCGCTGGCAACATCCGGAAATGGGACTGGTTTCACCCGGTATGTTCATACCGATTGCTGAAGATAGCGGCCTGATTGTAAGAATCGGGGAATGGGTGTTCAGGGAGGTCTGCCGTCAAGCGAAGACATGGCAGGATGAAGGGATCACTCCTATTCCGGTGGCGGTTAATCTCTCGGCTGTGCAATTCCGGCAAAATAATCTTGTGGAGATGGTTGCCAATACGCTTAAGGAAACCGGTCTTGAACCTGAATACCTGGAACTGGAGATTACCGAAAGCGGAATTATGCAGAATTCTGAAACTGCGGTTAACACGCTTCATTTGTTGAAACAGATGGGTCTCAAGCTTTCAGTGGATGACTTCGGCACCGGCTATTCGAGTCTGAGTTATCTAAAAAAATTTCCCATTGATAAATTAAAAATTGACCAGTCGTTCGTAAGAGACATTACAACTGATCAGGATGATGCCTCTATTGTTATCGCTATTATTGGTATGGCAAATAGCTTGAAACTGAGTGTCATTGCCGAGGGCGTTGAAACCATTGATCAGCTGAGCTTTCTGAACGCCAACGGCTGCTTTGAAACACAAGGCTACTATTTCAGCACACCGTTGCCCGCTGATAAATTCAGACTGCTACTTGTGACCGGGATCGTAAATGGAAAAACGGAATATAAGGTGTGATTGGTTGAGTACTAAGTGATATAGTAACTCCAGCTGTCCTTACTGTTCCGAATATATATTTTTATATGGGGGTAACTGATGACAATTGATCGATTAACCTGGATTTTGGAACGAGTATTTTATTACTTGCTGATGTTCCTTCTTTTGGCTTCAGTAATATATTCGATTTCACAAGAGTATTCTCTGTCTGCTTTGATTTTGTTTATCCTGTTTATCCTGGTCACTTACAAAGGACTGGTTTGTATCAGTATTCCTGCAAATTCTCTTGTATTACGGGAAGGCAAGGTAGTTTTTCTAATCCTTGAGAAGTCTGTTCGGAATCGGTTTGATTTTGTATCGAGAGGTCAAACCATTTTCACGTTGCCGTATTACCACTTACTGGACCAGCCATACATGTTGGAGATATTTTCCCCGGACAATAAAGGAGGGGTGTACGCCTGCCGCCTGTCACTCCAACTTGGGTATCATACTGAATTAACTGCATTGCAGCGTGCGTATGACAGTATAGTCCTCCATCAGGATTGGCTAAAATTTGAAGTTAGCAGGCTCCTTTTGAGAAACGCGGGCAGTCTGGTTTGTTCTCCGGTTTCCTTGCAAAGCGAAGAAGCCATACAGGAGTATCTGAAACCGCTTGTTGCAGAACTCAATCTTGGGCTTGAGAGCGTCGGATTTGAAATTAAGAGGGCAACCTGTACATTCACCGCAGATTCAACTCTTGTCCGTTTTGTAGCGGCTGAGCAAGTAATATCGGAAAAAGAGTCACGTATGTAGTAACTCAAAGTGCTCCGCCATTTATGACAGTTATGTCAAACTTGGCGGATTACTTTGACAGTTTTACCCTCTCCCTTTGTATATTCACGCCATTTTTCCCCTTGTATTCAGACCGTTGCACTCACTCTCTCCAATAACCATCTCTGGCACATTAGATGCGAACTCCACATTTGGATTGCGCACAATATGCCCGTGATCGATGAATAAATACGTCGTGAGCAGACATGAAGCGACTCCTGACCGGTTCCGAAGTGGAAATTATAATCAATTCCTCTCAAGGTGATAAACAATGAGTATTATTGGGGAGTCTGGTGAAAGCGAGCGGCGCCGAATTCTCAAGGCGCGGGCAGTGGTCCTCGCGCAGGAACTGTTGGAAAACGCAGACGAAAGAGAGCAGCTAGAGATCGTCGAATTTCTCCTTGCAGGCGAGCGGTATGCCATCGAGTCCGCCTACATAGGAGAGGTATATCCCCTGAAGGACCTCACTCCGCTCCCCTGCGCTCCCCTATTTGTCCTTGGGGTCATCAACATGCGCGGCAAAATTCTCTCGATCATCGACCTTCGAATATTCTTCGAAATTACAAACAAAGGGCTCTCTGACCTCAGCAGGGTTATTGTCCTGAATGACGGTGCTATGGAATTCGGGATCCTGGCAGATGCCATTATAGACGCACGCTGGATCTCACGGGCGACTCTTTTACCGTCGCTCCCAACTCTGACCGAGATACGGGCCGAGTACTTGATGGGAGTCACTCCTGAGCGGCTGGTAGTGCTCGATGGCGGCAAGATTCTCTCTGATCGTAATCTCGTGGTGCATGATGAGGTATGAAATTGCGTTACAGCATGAAATTAAACGGCACTGGATGTAGTGGCACATTATAGTAAGGAGGTTACCTGATGAAATGGACTGTGGGAAAAAAGATAAGTGGAGGTTTTGGCCTCGCGCTTGTTAGCCTTGTTATTTTCGGCATTGTAACATACCAGAGCACGACTGGATTCATCAGGAACTCTGGGTGGGTTATTCATACTCATACGGTGCTTAATGCACAGGATAGCGTGCTTTCCGACCTGATAGATGCGGAAACCGGGCAACGGGGCTACCTCTTGACGGGAGAAGAGGCCTATCTTGAGCCTTATAACAAGGCACTCAAGGTGCTCGATCAGGAAAGGGCGTATCTCAGAAAACTGACCACAGATAATAAGGGGCAGCAGCACAGACTTGACCTTCTGGACCCACTGATAACCGAGCGAATTTCAGAAATTCGGGCAACAATCAGCCAACGCAAGAGCAAAGGCTTCGAAGCCTCCTTGCAGATCATGCGTACAAACATGGGAAAAAAAGTCATGGATGACATCCGCAAGATAATGATTGAATTTGAAGCCGAGGAAAACCTGCTGTTACAGCAGCGCATCAATGAGTCACTATCGAGCGCCCGAATTACAATTGCCTCAGTTGTGTTCGGTATCCCTATTGCCTTTATTTGCCTGTGTGCCGTTAGTTTTTTTATTTCAAGGAACATAGTCCAGCCGCTCAAGGCCATAACCGTCATAGCAGAACAGATTGCAGACGGTGAACTGGATGCAAGCGTTTTTGCCAGTCAAAGAAAAGACGAGATCGGGACGCTTGCACAGGCCTTCACCAGAATGGGGAGTTCTCTGAGCGAAATGGCAGAGATGGCGCAGCAGATTGCCACTGGCGACCTTTCTGTCACGGTCACTCCCAAGTCAGAGAAGGATGTTATGGGGAACGCTCTGGCAAAAATGGTGTTCAGTCTTAATGTCTCTGCAGAGATTGCTCGACAAATAGCAATAGGAAACCTTTCAGTAACGGTAGTCCCCCAATCGGAGAAGGATGTTATGGGGAACGCGCTGGCTACCATGACTAAAAACCTTAAGGAACTCATCAAAGAGATCATTGAGGGTGTCAATGTCCTCACCGTCTCTTCCTGCGAGATTATCACATCCACAACCCAAGTTGCATCCGGGGCGTTTCAAACTTCTGCAGCAGTAAGCGAGACAGCTACCTCCGTTGAAGAGGTGAAACAGACCGCCCTTGTCGCCAACCAGAATGCGTTGAATGTCTCGGACACCGCCCAGAGAGCACTGCAGATCGCCCAGGGAGGACGAAAAGCGGTGGATGCTTCGATCGCCGGTATTAACCACATCCAGACTCAAGTGGAGTCAATCGCCGAGAGCATTGTACGTCTCTCCGAACAGAGCCTGACTATCGGAGAAATTATTGCGACTGTCAACGACCTGGCCGAACAGTCGAACCTTCTGGCGGTAAACGCCGCCATTGAGGCGGCAAAAGCTGGGGAATATGGAAAAGGTTTTGCTGTGGTGGCGCAGGAAGTGAAGAGGCTGGCGGAACAGTCCAAGGAGGCGACTACACAGGTACGGGCCATCTTGAACGACATTCAGAAGGCAACAAACGCGGCTGTGCTGGCCACGGAGCAGGGTAACAAAGCAGTGGGAGAGGGTGTTAAACAGTCAAAGGAGGCGGGTGAGGCGATCCGCCTGATGAGCGAAAGTATCGATGAATCGGCCCAGGCTGCTATTCAGATCACGTTGTCCAGCCAACAGCAGTTGATTGGCATGGAGCAGGTGGTGATTGCGATGGAAAGCATCCGGAAGGCCAGCGAAGAGAACGTCACCGGGATGAGACAAGTGGAGGTTACCGTACAAGGATTGCACGACCTGGGACAGAAGCTGAATAATTTTGTATCGCAGTTCAAGGTCTGACGAGTGAAACGGAATAAAGGAGAAATGTAGTGATCGATAAGGATGCAGAATTTTTGAAGAGACTTCTTGTCACCTTCGCGGTTGAAGCTCAAGAACATCTTCAAGGACTGTGCTCGGGCCTCCTCAGGCTGGAAAGGAATGAGGAAACGCCTGAGAACCGTGCAAAACTTATTGAGACTATTTTTCGTGAAGCTCACAGCCTGAAGGGGGCGTCTCGTGCTGTCAACCAGGTTGAGATTGAGGCTCTCTGCCAGTCACTGGAAGACATTTTCGCTGCCTTTAAAAAAAATGCGCTTCAAACATCCGCCGGGCTCTTCGATCTCCTCCAGGAGGTATTGGATTTTCTCGGTCATGTTCTTGCCGAAGTCGGTGTGGCACGAACGCATGATGACAAGATCCTGCAACGACAACTCATCAATCGACTTGAGGAGGCAGTGAGCAGAAGTGATGCTGAAAATTTACCCCAACAGACTACCCCGATTCCCGTCCTCCCCGATTCAGTAATTCAGATAGACACTCCCGCTCCACGTTCCACTGATTCTTCGGTGCAGAAAGGCGCTTCTCCACCGGTCATGCCGGAGACGGTCAGAGTTTCGACTGCCAGACTGACATCAGTGCTTCTGCAGACGGAAGAGATGCTCTCTGCCAAGCTTGCTGCGTCCCAGCGTGTTCTTGACATGCGATCCGCCAGAGCGGTTTTCAGCACGTGGAATAAGGAGTGGGCCAGGGTTCATCCATTCCTTCACGAAATCAGGCCAACTCTTTTTTCGGATGGTGACAGCAGACAAAGTCCTGGATCAGCTGATGTAACGCGCGCTCTTGCACGGGTTCTGGATTTTATGGATTGGAATAGCAATTTTATAAAATCTTTTGAGACACGGTTCACGTCTGAGGTTAAGTCAGCCGAACAAGACGATCGGATATTGGGCAGCATGGTAAACAACCTGCTTGATGACATGAAAAAAGTCCTTATGTTTCCTTTTTCATCGCTACTGGAGATCCTGCCTAAGATAGTCCGGGACCTCTCACGTGAGAACGGCAAGAAAATTGAAATGACGATATGCGGGGAGGAGATAGAAATCGATCGGCGCATCCTGGATGAGATGAAGGATCCGCTCGTACATTTGGTAAGAAACTGTATTGATCACGGCATAGAGAGTCCTTTAGAGCGTACGGAGAAAGGCAAACCCCCATTCGGAACGATCCGCGTGGCAGTCTTGCCATTGGACGACAAAGTGGAACTAACTGTTACTGATGATGGTGGAGGCATTTCCACCGAGGCCGTCAGGTCAGCGCTGTTGAAACTCGGCACGTTATCAAGGCCAACAGTGGCCGAGCTTGGCAGCCACGAACTTCTCGGACACATCTTTCATTCTGGTGTCACTACAAGCCCGATCATCACCGAAATTTCCGGTCGGGGGCTGGGTCTGGCGATTGTCCGTGAAACGGTAGAGAAAATGGGTGGAACAATCAACGTCGAAACAACTCTCGATTCCGGGACTACTTTTCGGATGTTACTACCGTTGACTGTCGCAACGCTGCGAGGGGTTCTTGTCCGACTTGGTGAACAACTGTTCGTGCTACCTGCGATGCATGTCGAACGGGTATTGCGGATCAAGACGGGGGAGATCAAAACCGTAGAGAACCGCGAAACCATCAGTTTTGACGGGAAACCGGTATCACTCGCTCGCCTTGCAGACGTGTTGGAACTTTCCTCGCCACGTGCAAAAATGGATACATTTGATCTGCAGCATATGGTGATACTTGCAGCATCCAATTCACGAATCGCCTTTCAGGTCGATGAGGTTTTGGGTGAAATTGAGGTGCTGCAAAAAGGGATGGGACGACAGCTTTCCAGGGTACGCAACGTGGCGGGCGCCACAGTCCTCGGCACCGGCCGGGTTGCACTCATTCTCAACGTGACCGATCTGCTGAAATCTGCAGTAAAGCTCGCAGCCAATTCGTCCGGGCGCGACAATAATGCAAGCATGGCCGAGAATGAGGTCCGGGCGCACTCCGTCCTGGTTGTGGAAGATTCCATCACCACTCGAACCTTGCTCAAAAATATTCTGGAATCTACAGGGTATAATGTCGAGACGGCAGTGGACGGTATGGACGCCTGTGCCAAGCTTGAAAAAAGCCGGTTCGACATCGTAATTTCCGACGTGGAAATGCCTCGCATGAACGGCTTTGACCTCACGGCCAGAATTCGATCCGACAAGAATATATGTGAATTGCCTGTAGTACTGGTGACCGCTCTTGCCTCGCGGGAAGATCGTGAACGCGGGATAGATGTCGGGGCTAGTGCCTATATTGTAAAGGGCAACTTTGACCAGAGTAATTTATTAGAAGTAATAAAAAAACTCATTTAACCCACTGAAGGACATATGCCATGATCAGCGTACAGGTAACAGAATCACCTCCATTGATCCTTATTGCCGAGGACAGTCCCACTCAGAGGGAAATGTTGCGTCACATGCTGGATAAAAATGATTTCCTTGTAGAGGCGGCAACTAACGGCCGGGAGGCTTTGACCTTGTTGAAGCGCATAAGGCCGATCGCGGTGATCACCGACATCGACATGCCGGAGATGGACGGTTACGCGCTTTGTCGCAGTATCAAGGAGGACAGGGAGTTACAGAATATCCCCGTCATACTGCTCACCTCACTCTCTGATCCCGAGAACGTCATCATGGGCCTGGAATGCGGTGCAGACTACTTCATCATGAAGCCTTACGGTGAGGAATTCCTGCTTTCCCGCATCCAACACATTCAGGCCAACCACATTTTTGAAACAAAACAGAGAGAGCAGAGCGCTCAGGGGATATGCTTCCGTGGAAAGAAATACTTTATTAACTCAAATAGAATGCAGATTCTTAACCTGCTACTTTCAACGTATGAAACGGCCATTCAAAAAAACGAAGAATTGGCCAACGCTACCGAAGAGTTGTCAGCGCTGAATGAGCAGCAGGAAGAGAATATGGCGGAATTGGAGTCCAAAAACAGGCAACTGATGAGCGTTAATACCGAACTGGAATTACAGCGGAAAATAGCGCAAGAAGCAAAATATCAAGCGGAAGAGGCGAACCGGGCCAAGTCTGACTTTTTGGCGAACATGAGCCATGAACTTCGTACACCACTCAATTCGGTGATCGGTTTTTCTGAAGTACTGCAAGACCAGATGTTTGGTCCTCTCAATGAAAAACAGCAGGGATATGTAAACAACATCCTTACGAGCGGGAGACACCAGCTTTCCCTGATTAACGATATCCTTGACCTTTCCAAAGTGGAGTCGGGTAAGATGGAACTTGAGCTGAGTAATTTCTCACTACGGGAAACATTGGATGCTTCACTGATGATGCTCAGAGGAAAAGCTCTGAAGAGTGGTATAAAACTCGGCATGGATCATCCCCCGGAGGCCGATTCGCGCATTGTAGCAGACCAGAGAAAGCTGAAACAGATACTATTCAACCTGCTCTCAAATGCAGTAAAATTCACTCCTGCGGGCGGAACGGTTACTGTGAATGCAGAAATATACGACACTTATGTTGAAATATCCATCGATGACACCGGCATTGGAATAAGGGAAGAAGATTTGCCAAAGCTCTTCCATGCGTTCTCCCAACTGGAATCATTATACACAAGGGAAAACGAGGGTACTGGCCTCGGCCTGGCGCTGACCCGATTGCTGGTGGAACTGCACGGCGGCAGAGTCTGGGTGAAAAGTATATTCGGCTCCGGTAGCAGGTTCAGCTTCACTATCCCCTTTTTACAAACGGCGACAGGTGAACCGAACATTACGTGACTTGTCTCAGTGTCATCCAGGCGGTAGTGGCTCTGATGATCTCCGTGAGTTCCCGGGCAAACATCCCATCTGATTCCGGGATTACATCATCCGGGCTAAACCTGTCTAGAAGTGAGAGTGCGGCGTTAAAATGCCTTCGTGACTCTTTTTCCTTTCCTTTCCGTTGTTCAAGATTGGCAAGGGTGAAATGTGCCATAACCAGATCCTGGTCAAGGTAGAGCGCTTTTTTGAGCGAAGCGCTCGCTTCGTCGTTCATACCCTGTTCCTGAAGGATGGCCGCGCGTAGATAATGGAGTCCGCTAGAGAGCTTATCGGCAGCGAGCGCCAGCTCTGAGATTCTCAGCGCCTCGGCTAGCCTTCCTTCGTTGGCGTGCATGCGGCATTGCAGCGTCAGCGCCTCTGTATCGTTCTTATGACTGTGATGCCACAAAGTGGGAGCGGTTGCCGCCTGATCTGGTGGAGGAGGTGGAGG
>Ga0118677_10000474_pt2 | contig 17608 bp, 14 predicted proteins | sample AliMusrvi5mmetaG_FD_86154 | JGI IMG/M metagenome (GOLD analysis project Ga0118677, IMG submission 86154) | reverse complement strand
GGTGGGTGGCGCTCATCGCTGCGGTGCTCTCCGGGGCCGTAGGCACTGCGATCGCTGGTCCGCTCGCCGGCGCTCTCGCGGCTGGCGTGGTCCTCGTTGGGCTGCTCCTCAGGTGGCTCCGAGGGCTCGCCGGGATCGTGTCGCTTGGGTTCTTCGTGGCATCAGTGGCATCGATCGTCTCGATCCAGACCTCGTCACCATTCGGCGTGGGCGACTGGCCCGCACACTTCTCGCAGGCCGGCACCTTGATGTGGGTCGCGATCGTGCTCTACGGAGGCGACGCCGTGATCACTGCGGTCGAGCGGAGGGAATTCCTCAGGGAGCAGGCGGCGCAGCATCGACCAGCGCCGCCAGAGCAACCCGAGCCGTCTCATCCCAGCTGAACATCCCTGAACGCTCGAGCGCGCAGTCAGAGAGCCGGAGCCGGAGATCCTCATCGAGCAAGACAGCTGCGACCGTCTCCCCGAGGCTGCTGACGTCATGGACCAACAGACCGCTCTTGTCGTCCTCGACAGCATCGCTGTGGCCCGCGATCGCTGTCGCCACGGCGGGAGTCCCGCACGCCGCCGCCTCGGTCAGCGTCATCCCCCACCCCTCTCGGATCGAGGCAGACACGACGCACCAGGCGCGCTGATACCACGACACCAGCTCGTCGCTGTCGACGAAGCCCGCCAGCGAGATCCAGCTCTCTGCACCGAGCGACCGAATCTGGGATTCGAGGTGAGAGCGCTCATAGCCCTCGCCGATGATGACGAGCTCGAGGTCGGGGACGCGGCGTCTGGCCTGGGCCATCTCCTGGATCACCAGATCGAAGCGCTTGACCGGCACCAGGCGACCAACTGCGACAACGAGCGGCGTCGCTGAGCGCTGCGTGCCCGGCACGTATTGCGGCCCGATGCCTGGTGGCGCCACCGTCACCTGATCCGGCGGCAGGTGCAGTCGCTCGATGATCTCGTTGCGCGACGACGCCGAGAGCGTGACGATGCGCTCTCGGCGGTAGAAGGGCGGAGCGAAGCGGCGCTCGATCAGGTCGCCGACCCGCCCGAGGGTGCCCGGGAGCGCCATCTGCCACATCTCTTCGTGGACGTGGTGCAAGAAGGTGACCCGGGGTCCCTTCCACCACACAGGCGACAGGAACGGCATCCCATTCCAGATCTCCACGAGCGCGTCACCGGGAGAGACTCGTTGGCGCATCCCGGCAGCGATGACCGAGGGGAAGACGCCGTAGCGGCCGCTTCGGCGCTCAATGCTGTAGCCATCGCGGGTCGTCGTCGAGGCACGGCCTGCGATGGCCGAGGTGCGCGACGTCACCTCGATCCCGGCGGCAGCCCAGCGACGAGCGACCTCGTGGGCGTGGAGCTCAGATCCGCCGGCCTCAGGATCGTCGAGGTCACGCCACGCAACCATGTGGATGCGAGAGATGCCGGCAGCATCGGCCATCGCGCTCAGACGCTCTGAGCTCGCCTCCTCTGCCATCTGCGCCTCACCCTTCCGGTCGCACCCGCACGTTCGGCTGCGACGCTGAGCGACTTTAGCCGTCGGACCGACGTGCAGAACGAGAAGGCAGGCGGTTTCGATGGACCCAGCTGAAGCATGCGGTGAGCACCACCAGAATGCAGGCCTGCACGGCGAAGTCGTTGCGAGCTATCGCCACAGGGTCGCCGTTCGCAACGATGACGGCAAGCGTCGTGGCGGCACCCCCGACGACGAGGATCGCTGCGATCCAACGACGTCCGATGGCCATGATGTACATCGACAGGATCACGGTCAGGCTCAGGCAGATCATCGCGCCGACCAATGGCGCGAAGGCTGCCTCGGCGCCGAGGTAGCGAGAGGAGAAGACGAGCGTGAGCAGGAGGCGGGGGAAGAACACCGCTGCGATCACGAGTGCCAAAGCTGGCACCGACAGCAATGTGACGGCGACGATCATCTGGCGCAGCGCGTGGCCGCCGCGATGCCAGCGGATCGCCGCTTCAGGCAGCAGGTAGCTGCCCAGCACAACTGCGCCGTAGACGATGGCCTTGGAAGCCACCGAGACTGCGGCGTACGAGCCGCTGGCTGCCGGGTTCTGTCTGCCGAGGACGATGATGTCGATGTTTTGGAGGAGCGCAAGCATCGCCAAGGTGATGAGGGCGGTGACCAGGTCGACCCACAGAACCCTGCGAAGTTCTGGAGGTGCGCTCAGGTGGTCATCTCGCCGGAGGTGGCCGAGCCACGACTTGATCGAGGCCACGGGGGTGAGGAGTCGGCGCCAGCCGAGGGCTTCCTCGTCGGCAGACTCCAATGTCTCGGCGTCCCATGCCCTGTCGGCCGAGACACGAGCGTGGACCGCGGTGATGATCTCGGCGAGCAAGATGCCACACGCGATGCCTGAGGCGCCGGTCCCGAGGACCACGAAGACGATCACCATCACGGTGCGCGACACACCTTCGACGATGAGATTCTTCGCCAACGTCGGGTAGTCACGATGGGCCTGGAGAAGGCCCCGATCGAGCGAGAGCAGGATCCACACCGCTCCAGCGCCGATGATCGCGACGACGCCGATGGCGTTCGGCTGACCGAGTGCATCTGCCAGCAGCTGGCCGCCTGCGATGACGGCGATGAAGAAGATCAGTGCGGCAATGGTTCCCTGCGTATGGACTCGTCGGGCCCAGTCCCGGATCCGATGGGACTCCCCGGCTGCGGTCCACATCGTGGCCCTGCGCACGATCCCGACGATGATCGCCGAGCCGGGCATCGAGATGATTAAGAAGATGCCGGTGAGCTGGTTGAGCAGTCCATAGCCCCGGGTCGTCAGGAGCCTCGCCACGAGGATCGTGACGATCACGTTGATGCCGTTGATCGCTACCCCTGCGATGGCCAGCGGTCCAGCCTGGCGGAGACCAGCGCGGACCGTGTCGGACCCGATCTCCTCATCTTCGTCAGGTCCGCCAGGAGCTCGCCTGGCCATTGTCTCCGGGCCGAGCAGCATCTCGCCGCCGAGTGCGGGTGCCGGGCCAGCAGGGCTCAGAGCGACTGATCCGGAGATTCCCTCGATCGCGGCCTCGAGCGCGTCGAGTGCTGTGACGTCCTCTCGCTCGTCGTCAGCGTGCCCCTCGTCCCCCGACATCGCTCAGACTGACGCTTGAGCTCGCGGACGCATCACGTCGAGGATCCACCATCTCGACGTGGCAGGACAGGAGCGTCTCGTCCGGTGCCTGCCTCGGCGGAGCGTGCGCCCGTCGACGACGTCTCGTGGTACTCCTCCTCGACGTTCACTGCCCAGATGTCGTGGTTGGCCCCGTGCAGGTTCTCCACGGTGAGCATGGCGGTGTACATCGAGTGGTCTTGGTTGTTGTACTTGTGCATCCCGTTGCGACCGACCAAGTGGAGATTCGGCGCCTCAGCCTCGATGAAGTCGCAGACCGCGGCGACGTTCTCCTTGTAGACCGAGTCGTAGTACGGGTACGCCTTGGGGATCCGCATGACATAACCGACCTCGACGTCCTCAGGACGGACCAGGCCGAGGTGGGCGAGCTCCTTGGTTCCGAGCGCGATGAGGTCCTCATCGGCCATCGACCACACATCGTCTCCCTCGAAGACGAAGTACTCGAGACCGAGGCAGGTGCGTCCGTCCTTGACCATGAACGGCGACCAGCTGCCGAAGTTCTGGATCCGTCCGACCTTGACCTCCTGCGAGTGGATGTAGATCCAGTTGTCAGGGAACCCGCGATCTTCCGGCACGACCAACGCGACGGTGAGGAAGTCTCGATAGTGCAGGTCCTGCCCAGCCGCCAGGGCGGGAGCCGGGGGTGGCGGATCGATCGCAGCGACGAGCTGGTTCATCGGCATCGTCGAGATTACATGACTCACCTCGTGCACCGTCGTCGATCCATCGGGGTTCGCAACCGTCACCGAGTCGACTCGGTCCTCAGAGCGATTGATCGAGATCACCCTGGTCTTCATCAAGACCGTGCCACCAGCCTCCTCGATGAGGTCCTGGCAGCGCTCCCACATCATGCCGGGTCCGTACTTGGGGTACTGGAACTCCTCGATGAGGCTCGTGATGTCGGTCTGCTTCCTCTTCGGGGTGAGCGCGTTGATGATGGCGTTGCCGAGGCTCAGCCCCTTGACCCGCTGCGCAGCCCAGTCAGCAGGCATCTCGGAGACCGGCACTCCCCACACCTTCTCGGTGTAGGTCTTGAAGAACCGGCGGTACAGGCGCCATCCGAAGCGGGCGACCAGCCAGTTCTCGTAGTTCGACTGGTCCTTGGGCGGCCTGATCCGAGCCCAGAAATACGAGAGCACGCTGAGCACGGATTCGATGATGCCGAGGTTCTTGAGCGCGTTCGAGGCTTTGAGAGGGTAGTCGTAGTACTTGCCGTCGAAGAAGATGCGACTCATGCGCGGCCGAAGGAGGAAGTCCTCATCAGGAAGGATCTCGTGCCAGAGGTCCTCGACCGGCTGCACCTTGGTGAAGAAGCGGTGACCACCGATGTCGAAGCGCCAACCATCACGCTCGACTGTCCGGCTGATCCCACCGACCACGTCGTCGGCTTCGAAGACGATCACGTTGTCACCGCGCTTGACAAGCTCGTAGGCAGCGGTCAGGCCGGCAGGTCCGCCTCCGATGATGGCGATCGGCTTGCTCGTGTCCAGGGTGGTCATTTCATCGTCCTCGCTCTTCGTGCCGGGACAACTCTACTTGCCGGCACCCCGGCCACGGAGATGCCCTTAGGGCACCACCACGTTGCCGAGAGCAAGGGCGCTGTAGGCGAACAGCGCACCCCCGAGCCCTACCAGGATCACCACCTTGAGCGTTCGGTTGGCAAGCAGCGTGGCCCCGGCGAAGAAGACGCCGGGAGCGGCCAACACATAGCGCTCGAACGAATCGAGGTTGTGGCCAGAGAGCGCGACCACCACCACGGCCGCTGAATACACGGCGAGAGACAGCGCCACGCGACGGAACGCCAGCATGCACAGCAGGATGGCAATGAGCACGAAGGGCAGGTGGAGGGCGTCAGAGAGGTGATGGTCGAGTGCAAGCCGGACATCACCCACGAGGCCGCTCACCGGGTTGGTCAATCCCCCGTGGTGCGCAGCTTGGGTCTGGATCCGAAGTGGCAGTAGAGCATCTCCAAATTGGTGTCGGCACCAGGCGAGGTAGGAACCCAGCCCGATGACCGGACCGCCGATGCCGACAAGCCGACTTCCAAGAGCCGCTGCCCCTCGAGGTCGCTGCCGCCATGCTTCGAGGGCAAACGGGAGGACGAGGAGGATTCCCACCGGCCGGGTTGCGGCCGCCACTCCCCCGAGTGCTCCGGCTACGACCCATCGCCAGCTCCACGTGCTTGCTCGATCCCCGGCACCGAGGACGAGCGCGAGCGAGCATGCGACCAAGAGCACCAGGAGCGGCTCCGCATAGCCCAGCACCGTGGCGATCGCTCCTGGCCACAGAGCGATGAGCCACAGCGAGGTGCTCCGCACTGTGCCGCTCAGACCTGCAGCAGACCCAAGGCGATCGATGGCCACGAGCGCACCGAGCCACAGCAGACTGGTGGCGATCGCCATCGACCAGAGCACCGGGACGCCGAGGAGGTGGAGACCGCGCAGCATGCCCGGCCAGACAGGGAAGAAGCGAGTCGACTGCTCACCGAGGGACGCGTAGCCGTGCAGGGCGATCGCCCGATACCAGCCTGCGTCCCATGCGCCGACGCCCTGTGCTGCTCGCGCCGCAGCGCCAGCATGAGAGAGCGGCGAGCTGCCGGCCCGCCACCGGGCCACGAGCATCGCTGCGACGATGACGACCCTCGACACCGCCCACGGCACTGCTGCGGACCGAAGCGACGACCGCACGCTGGCCGAGCTCTTCGTCACCCTCGGGAGTGGGCCTGAGAGGAGGGTGGGACGAACTGCGTGAGGTTCATCGACTGGAAGTAGCGGAACTGGTGTGCGTTGACCCACTGATGGCCGTTCCAGCCTGGAAGTGTGAGCAGCGTCGACGCCAAGTAGCCGCAGGTTGACTTGAAGGGTCCGTAGCCGGTCGACCAGACGAGCCAGACGCTGTGGCCATCGACGACGTGCTCGACCTTGGACGCGAACTTCGACGGTGAGGTGGCGTGGATCGCCTGGTCGTAGTCGACCCAGTTCACGAAGCGAGGATCGTCGAAGCGCGGGTACGAGAAGGTCCGGAGGCCGAGATCGCTGGGAAGGATCCGCATCACCGAGGGACCGAGCTGATCAGGGCAGAACAGCACGAGATCGCCCGGCTTGGCCTGCTGCTTGAGGACGGTGACGATAGGGACAGCCTGCGTCCTGTCTGAGCTTCGCCAGACGATCGCTGTCGACAGCATCACGCCACAGAAGATGGCGACGACGACCACCCTGAACCACGCGGACCACAGGGCCTGGGTTCCAAGGGCCAGCAGCACGATCAGCGGGATGAAGGCGACAGCGGCGTAGCGAGGCACGAACGTGCTCTTGCTGAGGTGCGCGCCGATCATGCCGATGGCGAGCGTCCCGAAGACGACGGCTGCGAGGAAGCGGCCCCGACGGATTGAGTGGAGATCGAGCTCGAGGACGAAGCGAGATCTGGCGATGCCGAAGACTCCTGTCACCACTAGCCCTGCCGTGAGCACCTGGAGAGCGAAGAGGCCGGGACCTGGCGGGGCCGGATTGGCGGCCGGGTTGTCGTAGAAGTGGAGCACCCCGGTGATGGCGATCTGGAGCCCGGGCGGCGTCGCCCACGGCGTCCCGGTGTGCTTCGACTGGTAGAGGAACGTTGGCAACCACGGGAGGAACGACACGCCGGCGACGAAGAGCGAGCCAAGCCCCCACCACGCGGCGCGGCGTGTTGGCCTGCCACCGCTCCACACCAGCGTCACGACCCACCAGCCACCGACCATCGCCAGCAGGTAGATGGACCAGTAGTGCGTGTAGAGCAGCGCAGCGGACGACAGCGCAACGACCACGCTTGGCCAGATCCCTGGACGCTCGTAGAGCTTGACGACGCCCCATCCCAAGATGACGACCTCGAGCATCACCACGGCGTACATGCGCGACTCGGTGGCGAAGTAGGTGGCGAACGGCGCCGCAAGGAGCAGCACCGAGGTGATGAGGGCAACCTCGCCACCGAACACCCGACGCACGAGGAAGAAGAGCGCCACGACGGTCAGCACCGACGCGACACCGGCCAAGGAACGGACAGCGAGATCGGAGGTTCCGAAGATGGCCATCCAGCCGTGGAGTGCTGCGTAGTAGAGCGGTGGTGCACCGTCTCGTTTGAGGAGTGACGGGATCCGTCCGAGTGGCGCGTGGGCGATGTTGACCGTGAGCGCCTCGTCGAGCCACAGAGGTGACGGTGCGGAGAATCGCAGCCACACCCCGAGGACTGCAATGACGCCGCTGGCGATGAGCGAGACGATGATGACTAGGTGCGACGGTGGGTTGGGGGCGTAGGCACGCCACGGCCGCCAGAACGCGGCTCGCGCATCTGCGAGCTTGCTGCTCTCGGTCTCCTCGTTGGCCACGGACGGATGTTACAGAGGCAACGGAGGCCGACTTGATCGAGCGGCTCAGGAAACTCACCGCCACGCCGCACGTGCTGGGTCGCGATGACCTATCATCGCCGATCATGTTCCACCGAGGGCACTGAGGGGGGAGGCACCGGGTGGCGAAGTTCTTGTTCAAGCGGGCGCTCGCGCTCATCGCCATCTTGTTCGTGGTGTCGATCGGCACCTTCTTCCTCATCCACCTCCTGCCCGGAGATCCGACGGTCACGATCCTCGGGCCGAACGACACCGCGCACAACAAGGCCGTCCTCCTCCAGCAGCTCGGACTGAACAAGCCGATCTGGCAGCAGTACTGGATCTGGCTCGGCAACGTCTTGACCGGGAACCTCGGGCAGTCCTTCATCACCCATGCCACCGTCACGTCGACGCTTGCGCACGCAGTCCCGATCGACATCGAGCTGGTGATCATCTCTCAGGTACTGGCCCTCGGCATCGCCATTCCGCTTGCGATCGCCTCAGCTCGCCGTCCCAACGGACTGCTCGACCGCGTCAGCACGACCTCGAGCTTCGCGATGCTTGCGCTTCCACCGTTCATCATCATCGTGTTCTTGGTGCTGATCTTCTCGATCCACTTCCACGTCTTCCCAGGCCCAGGTTCCTACGTCCCGTTCACGCAGAACCCGTGGTCGAACCTGCACACCATGATCTTGCCGGCCATCGTGCTGGCGGTCGGATCGATCGTGATCTACTTCCGACTCCTCAGAGGCGACCTCATCTCGACGCTGCAAGAGGAGTACATCACGATGGCCCGCTCGAAGGGTCTCTCTGACCGCTACATCATGTGGCGGCACGCTCTGCGACCCTCGTCGCTCTCCCTGTTGGCGGCGGCTGGTCTGAACATCGGTGGCCTGATCGCCGGTGCGTTCGTCGTCGAGTACCTCCTCGCCATCCCAGGTCTGGGCTACGCCCTTGTGAACTCGATCCAGCAGGTCGACTACTTGACCGTCCAGGGCATCACACTCTTCGTGGCAGTCGTCGTCGTGGTCTTGAACTTCATCATCGACTTCCTGTTCACCATCCTCGACCCAAGGATCGCCCGTGAGTGACATCGCAGCAACAGTCGCGTCTGCCGCACCCGAAGCGGCCGACGACGACGGCATCGTCAAGAAAAAGAAGGTCGGCGTGTTCTTCTGGATCTTCACAGGCTGGGTCGCCTTGGTGGTCCTCGCCTCGATCCTGGCGCCGCTGCTCGGGCTCCAGGACCCGAACAACGCCAACTTCGACGCCATCAATCAAGGACCCACCACAGCCCATCTGCTCGGCACCGACGACCTCGGCCGTGACATCTTGAGCCGAGTCATCTATGGCGCTCGGGTCTCTTTGATCGTGGGCTTCGGAGCCATGTCGATCGGTATGATCTTCGGCGGGACCCTTGGCATGGTGGCGGCCTATCGCCGTGGAGCTGTCGACAGCTTCGTCAGTGCCGTCTCCTACGTCATGCTGGCCTTCCCCGCACTGGTGGCAGTGATCGCCATCGTCGCCTTCTGGGGCCATGACATCTGGAAGATCACCATCATCGTGGGGATCGCCTCGATCCCACTGGTCTATCGGGTCGTCCGCGCAGCAACCCTGTCCTACGCCACCCGGGAATTCGTCACCGCAGCCAAGTCGCAGGGAGCAACCGACATCCGAATCTTGACTCGCGAGCTGCTGCCGAACGTCCTGCCCGCCATCATCTCGTTCTTCCTCATCGGGGTTGCCAGCGTCATCATCCTCGAGGGAGCGCTGGCGTTCCTGGGCCTCTCGGTGCAGCCACCCACCGCCTCGTGGGGGAACATGATCAGCGAGTCGAGGACCTACCTCAGCCAGAATCCGTGGCTCGCGCTGTTCCCATCGTTGGCGATGTTCCTGTTCTTGATCGCACTCAACCTGATCGGCGACTCGCTGCGTCAGGTGCTCGACGTCCAGGACTCGAAGCTGTGAGCGGCGAGCTGGTGGTCGACGAGGGCTTCCCGACCGAGGAAGAGACCCAAGGGCTCCTGCTCAAGGTCACGGATCTCAAGACCTCGTTCGCCACGCCTCGTGGCCGGGTGCGAGCGGTCGATGGGGTGTCCCTCGAGCTTGGACGAGGAGAGACGCTTGGCATCGTCGGCGAGTCTGGATCCGGCAAGACGGTCCTCTCTCGCTCGATCATGGGACTGCTGCCCCGTCGGACCACCACGCAGAGTGGCTCGATCGTCTTCGACGGCACCGAGATCGTCGGCGCTGAGGATAAGACGCTTCGGACCCTGTGGGGGGCGAAGATCGCAATGGTGTTCCAGGACCCGATGACGTCGCTGAACCCAGTGGTCCGCATCGAGCGCCAGATCACCGAGTCGCTCCGGCTGCACACGTCTATGGACAAGGCCGAGGCCAAGGCGACAGCGATCTCGCTCCTCGGGCAGGTGGGCATCCCCTCCCCTACGGAGCGTGTCCGCAACTATCCCCACCAGCTTTCGGGCGGGATGCGCCAGAGGGTCACCATCGCGATCGCACTGGCTTGCTCACCTCGTCTGCTGCTCGCCGACGAGCCGACCACCGGTCTCGACGTGACCGTGCAGGCGCAGATCCTCGATCTGCTTTCGAGCCTCCAGCAGGAGCGCCACATGGCAGTGATCCTCGTGACCCACGACCTCGGCGTCGTGGCCACTCGGACCGACAAGATCGCAGTGATGTACGCAGGTCGGATCGTCGAGACCACCACCACCCGCCGGCTGTTCGCCGACATGGCGATGCCCTACACGAAGGCGCTCCTCAACTCGACACCTCGCATCTCGGACCCAAGTCACACTCGACTCACCGCGATCGATGGTCGGCCGCCAGACCTCATCAATCCACCGCCCGGCTGCGCCTTCGCTCCTCGCTGCGAGAGCGCGACAGACCAGTGCCGGACAGAGGCACCGCCGCTCCGGCCCGCGCCGAGCGACCCCACCCACCTGTTCGCGTGCTGGAACCCGCTCCCAGGTGGCACTGCGGGTCGAGTCACCACGCTTGAGGAGTCTCCCTGATGGCTGCCGACACACCGCTGCTCTCCATCTCAGATCTCGTCGTCACCTTCAAGAAGGGGCGACAGAACGTCCAAGCTGTGGCAGGCGTATCCTTCGACGTCTTCGAGGGCGAGACCTTGGGTCTCGTCGGCGAATCAGGGTGCGGCAAATCGACGACTGGTCGAGCCATCGTGCGGATCGAAGAGCCGACATCTGGCACCGTCCGGATCGACGGTACCGACCTCACCAAGCTGGCTCGTCGGGACCTGCGCAAGGCGCGAACAGAGATCCAGATGATCTTCCAGGACCCGGTGTCCTCGCTCAACCCTCGTCGTCGAGTGAAGGACATCGTTGCTGAGCCACTCGACATCTGGAAGACACAGACCGGCGACGAGCGTGCCGCCACGGTTCGAGAGATGCTCGAAGCCGTTGGCCTCGATCCCGACGTGGCGTCTGAGCGCTACCCGCGCGAGTTCTCGGGAGGACAGTGCCAGCGCATCAGCATCGCTCGAGCGCTTGTGATGAAGCCAAAGGTCCTCATCTGCGACGAGATGGTCTCCGCTCTCGACGTGTCGGTCCAAGCGCAAATCTTGAACCTGGTTGAAGATCTGAAGGCTCGATATGGTCTGACACTGGTCTTCATCGCACACGACTTGGCCGTGGTCAAGAACGTGAGCGACAGGGTTGCTGTGATGTACCTGGGCAGGTTGTGCGAGATCGCACCCTCCGACGAGCTTTACTCTCGACCGGCGCATCCGTATACCGAGGCGCTTCTCTCGGCCGTGCTCGAGCCAGATCCGAGCAAGGAGCACTCGCACGTCACCTTGTCAGGTGAGCCGCCGAGCCCGATCGATCCACCGAGCGGATGTCGCTTCCGCACCCGTTGCCCCAAAGCCGAGGAGCGGTGTGCGGCCGAAGTCCCTGAGCTTCGAGAGATTGCAACCGGTCACCAGGTGGCCTGCCACTTCCCCACCCTGCGCTCAACGAGCTGAGCCCTGGCCACTCACTTCGCAGTGAGGTGCCAGGGCTCCAAGTTCGGTTGATCCCCTCTCGGGGCTCGTGGTGGAGAGATCAGGCCTCCTCGACCTGCTCCTCGACGACAGCCACAGCTGGCTCTTCGCCTTCAGCCGGAGCTGCCTCGTCGTCAGACGCAGCCGGGGTGGTCGCTTCCTGGACGTAGTCAGCCCATGCTGCCTGTGAATCGGTCTCTGGCGTGAACTCGCCCTCGACGTAGTCGTAGCCGATGTAGTTGCCCTCTTCGTCGTAGGCGTGCTCGCCGAAGGCCTCTCGGTACTCCTCCGACACCTCACCACCATCGGCGGCCTGCTTGATCGACAAGCTGATCCGGCGACGCTGCAGGTCGATCTCGATGATCTTGACCCAGAGCTCTTCGCCTGGCGTGACGACCTGCTCAGGCAGCTCGACGTGGTGCGCGGCCATCTCCGAGATGTGGACGAGACCCTCGATGCCATCGCCGACCTGGACGAACGCACCGAACGGCACCAGCTTGGTGATCCGGCCGTAGACGAGCTGACCCTCCTGGTGGGAGTCTGCAAACTCCTGCCACGGATCAGCCTGGGTGTTCTTCAGCGACAGGCTGATGCGCTCCTTGTCGAGGTCGACGTCAAGGACCTCAACCTCGACCTCGTCGCCGACGGTGACCACAGACGAGGGGTGTTCGACGTGCTTCCAGCTGAGCTCGGAGACGTGGATGAGTCCGTCCATACCCCCAAGGTCGACGAAGGCACCGAAGTTGACCACCGACGAGACGATGCCCTTGCGACGCTCACCTGGCTTGAGGTTGTTGAGGAAGTCGCCACGCTGCTCCTTCTGGGCCTCCTCGAGCCATGCACGCCTCGACAGCACCACGTTGTTGCGGTTGCGATCGAGCTCGATGATCTTGGCCTCGATGATGGTCCCGACATAGGGCTGCAGCTCTCGGACTCGGCGAAGCTCGACGAGCGACGCCGGCAGGAACCCGCGCAGGCCGATATCGACGATGAGGCCACCCTTGACGACCTCGATGACCGGTCCCTTGACGACCTCGTCTGCTTCCTTGATCTTCTCGATGTCGGTCCACGCACGCTCGTACTGCGCACGCTTCTTCGACAGGATCAGGCGACCTTCCTTGTCCTCCTTCTGGAGGACAAGCGCCTCGACCGGCTCACCGAGAGCAACGATCTCTTCTGGGTTCACGTCGTTGCGGATGGACAGCTCCCTGACAGGGATTACTCCCTCCGACTTGTAGCCGATGTCGACGAGCACCTCGTCGCGATCGATCTTGACGACGGTGCCCTTGACCAGGTCGCCGTCCTCGAACTCGATGATCGAGGTGACCATCGCGCTCTCGAGCTCGGGTGCACCCAAGTCGTCCTCGACGATGGTGCGGGGGATGTAATTGCCTTCGTCGTCGAAGGTTCCCATCTTCTCTGGAGAGAGGGGGGCGATGGCGTCAGCCATGAGTCACTTCCGGGTTGATCGCGCTGGGATCGCTTGGGAGCAGGGACCCGGCCGCCAGCGCTGGCCGGGCACTACAAGTTAGCACTCGCTGGCCCTCAGCCCTTCGCTGCCGCCCAGCTCGAACCCCAGCCGACCGAGACAGCAAGTGGCACCGTGAGTGAGGCGGCGCCTGTCAGCTCTTCGCGGACAGCCTGCTCGACGGCTGCACGCTCGCTCGGCGGTGCCTCGACGAGCACCTCGTCGTGGACCTGCAGCACGATGCGCGCGCTCAGCTCCTCATCGAGGAGTCGGTGATCCAGCCTCACGAGCGCCACCTTGAAGATGTCCGCAGCGAGACCCTGGATGCCAGCGTTCATCGCCTGTCGCTCCGCCGCCGCCTTGACAGCGCGATTCGGGCTTCGCAGCTCGGGCAAGGGTCTGATCCTCCCAAGCTCGGTGCGCGTGAGCCCTTCAGCTCGTGCCTCCTCGATGGCATGGTCCATATAGCCCTGGACCTTCGGGAACGCTTGGAAGTAGCGATCCCTGATGTCTCGAGCTTCGCCGATGTCCTCACCAAGCCTCCGAGACAGCCCGAAGGCCTCCATGCCATAGGCGAGGCCGTACGAGACCATCTTGGCTCGCTCGCGCTGGTCATGACTGACCTCGTCAACAGCGATGCCGTAGACCGAGGCGGCGATTGCTCGGTGGATGTCCTCGCCGGCGGCGAACGCAGCGAGGAGCCCCTCGTCGCCAGAAAGGTGGGCGATAATCCGCAGCTCGACCTGGTCGTAGTCGGCGACCAGCAGCTCCCATCCCTTCGTTGGGACGAACGCCTGACGGAAGCGTCGACCTTCTTCACTCCTGACAGGGATGTTGTGGAGGTTGGGGCCCTCAGAGCTCAGCCGGCCCGTCCTTGCCACGGTCTGACGGAAGGTCGCATGGATCCGCCCATCCTCAGCGATCTCTGCGAGCAGCGACTCGCCATAGGTCGAGCGGAGCTTCTCGAGCTCTCGATACTCGAGCAGCGCATCGATGATCGGGTGTTGGCCGACAAGTCCTTCGAGGACCGAGGCATCAGTCGAGTAGCCAGTCTTCGTCTTCTTGCCGGGCGGCAGGCCGAGCTCGGTGAACAGCACCTCGCGCAGCTGTTGGGTTGAGTTCACCTTGAAGGGGTGCCCTGCGAGTTCCTGGACAGTCGCCTCGAGCTCCGACACCCTGGTCCGGAGAGAGTCTGCGATGTTCTGGAGCACCTTTCGATCCACGGCGATGCCACGATCCTCCATCCGGGCCAGTACCGCAGCCAGAGGCAGCTCGACGTCACGGTAGAGCTCATCGAGACCGAGCTCGATCAAAGCCGGCTCCATCGCCTCGAGCAGAGCCGTGACAGCGATGCACTCTTCCGCCTCAGAGCGATCGTCGGTCGGGTGCTCGAGCTCGAGCTTGCCGGCCTGGTTGTCTCCCACGGTCAGCTCGATGTGCGGCGCGTAGCGATCGACCAGATCGATGAGCGCATACTTCCCAGTCGACGCATCGAGGAGGTAACCAGCGATCGATGCGTCGCCGTCTGGCACGACCGCAGGGCAGCCATCTGCAAGCTGACGGCGAAGGAAGAGCTTTGTGTCGAGGCCTCGCACCGGACCCTTGAGGGCCAGCAGCTGGTGCTCGAGGCCGCTCCCCCGCTCTGCGACCACCACGCGGGCACCCTCTGGTTCGAGCAGTGCGGTGGAGCGCTCGCTCACAGCAACGACGTGGGCGCCGCCCTCGAGCGATGTCAGCAGCTCTCTGGCCTCAGGCTCGTCGACGATCGTGAGTGCCGGCACTGACTTCGTGGCCAGATCTGCGGGCTGCGTCCCGTCGGCACCCTCACCGACCGAGGAATCAGCGGAGGTGTCGCCCTCTCCGAATGCGCCTGCGAGCATCATCTCCTTGGTCCGCCTCCACAGCGACCTCATCTCGAGCGACTCGAAGAAGTGATCGGCTTCAGCCAGCCGCCAGCCACCAAGCTCGATGCTGGCTGGATCGAGGCTGAGCGGCACGTCACGCACCAGCGTCATCACCTGGAGATTCACCCGAGCAAGCTGCTCGTTCGCCCCCATATTCTCCTTGAGCTTCGGGGTCAGCTCGTCGAGGTGTTCGAAGATCGTGTCCAGATCTCCGTAGGTGGTGAGGAGTTTGGCAGCGGTCTTCTCGCCGACTCCCGGGACGCCTGGCAGGTTGTCAGATGGATCGCCGCGCAACGCCGCCAGCATCGGATAGCGGCCAGGCTCAAGGCCGGTTCGCTCGATGATCCCGGCCTCGTCATAGAGCGAGTAGTCACTGACGCCTCGCCGGTTGTAGAGAACTCGCACGTAGGGGTCCTCGACAAGCTGGAAGCAGTCGCGGTCACCGGTCACCACGACCGCTGGACGTCCCTCGTCACGCGAACGAGTCGCCAGCGTGGCGAGGACATCATCAGCCTCAAATCCCTCCAGGGACACGATCGGGATCCCGAGCACCTCGACCATCTCTCGGATCATGTCGAACTGAGGGAGGAGATCCTCGGGTGTCTCCGCACGGCCGCCCTTGTAATCCTCGACCATCTCATCTCGAAAGGTGCCTCCCGGCAGGTCGAACGCCACAGCGAGCGCACCTGGCTTGTGGTCCCGCACGATGCTCAACAGCATCGATGCGAAGCCGTGGACGGCATTCGTGACGACGCCCTGTGAGGTGGCGAGATCTGCGGGGAGAGCGAAGTAGGCGCGAAAGGCGAGCGACATCCCGTCGAGCAAGAACAGCGATCCCTGCTTCGCCGGGGGGCTGCTCACGTCGAGGTGCCGGCCTCGTCCACGATGCCGGCTGCGATGTCACGCATCCTCGAGCGGGTCTGCATGGCCTGCTGCTGGATCGATGAGAAGGCCTCGTCCTCGCTCAGACCGTCGCGCTCGATCAGGATGGCCTTGGCACGGTCGACGAGTCGGCGCGTCTCGATCTTGTCCTCTGAACCACTCGGTGAAGGGATGGCACGGATCTCCTCTTCGATGGCCCGATCCTCGTGGGCTTTGGCGAGGACGCCTTCGATCGCTGGCAGGAGCTCATTGCGGCGGAACGGCTTGACGAGGTACGCAGCGACGCCTGCGTCACGCGCCTCTTGGATCAGGTCTCGCTGCGAGAACGCAGTGAGCAGCAAGACAGCGATCTGATGCTTCTCGCCGATCGCTCGTGCCGCCGAGATCCCATCGAGGCCGGGCATCTTCACATCGAGGATCACCAGGTCAGGACGATGCTCATCGACGAGCGTCACCGCCTCGTCTCCCCGTCCGGTCTCGGCCACCACCGTGTAGCCACCGTCCTCGAGGATCTCCTTGAGGTCCAGGCGAATGATGGCCTCATCGTCTGCGATCACCACGCGGATCTGCTCGCTCACGTCGGAACCTCCAGCACCACGCTCTCCAAGAGGGTGTCGCGCTCGTGTTCGAGGTTGACGAGCGTCTCGGTTGCGGTCGAACGGGCTCGATGTGCCAGCGCGGCGTGCCTCGCAGCCTCGGCGTGCTCCTTGGTGGCGATCGGCGTCTCAGCGACGACGGCACGAACTCGAAGCTCCTCGACCTCCTCGTCGAGCACGGCGATCTGCTCGTTCAGGACGACGACCTCGGCGCGCAGGACCGAGATCCGCTCCTGGATCTGCTGGATCTTGCGTCGAAGGGCTGTCTGTCGCACGTCGGCATTCTATGACCGGATCTTGTTCAGCGGCTCAAGGTGCGACCTGAACGATGGTCTGGAGGTGTCGACCAAGGGGATGGGGTCCGACGCCTGCCCCTGACCAGAGCGGCTGGAGCCTTCCATCGGGAGGCTCGAGCTCACACGGGTCCTCAGTGAGGTATGTCGTTGGGGCCGACACATCCGAGACCAAGCTGGCTGCAGCATGCTGTGACAGGACGCCGAGGCTTGCTCGACCGAGCCCTGTCTCGAACATGCCGCCGATGAAGCATCGCAGCCCTGCGTCTCGCGCGAGCTCCAGCGCACCGAGCGCTGGTCGCATGCCACCCATCCGCCCCGGCTTGATGCACAGCAGATCGGCCGCTCGATATCGGATGATGTCTCGAACCTGCTGGACGCCTCGGACAGTTTCATCGAGGCACAGCGCTGTCTCGAGGCGCTCTTTGACTGCGGCCATGACGGTGAGATCACGCCCGGCGACGGGTTGCTCGATGCAGACCGCGCCCACAGCATCCAACGCGGCGAGCTCAGGATCGAGATCGCCACGCTGGTCGAGGCCGAAGGCCCCGTTCGCATCAACCTGGACCGGGACATCGAGCGCATTGATCACGAGTCGGGCGGGCGACGCGCTGAAGCCTCGTGCCACCTTGAGGCGAATCCTCGAAGCCCCGGCCTCAACGCCACGCGCCGCACGGTCGAGGACGGCGTCCTCGCTGTGATCGCTCGGGATGCCAACGACGATGCCGAAAGGCACACCGCCGGGCCGAAACGGAATTTCGACTGGCGGCTCGAAACGCCGGAGCGCGCCTACGCCGCCGGGTTCCGCCGGCTCGGCATCAGCCCGCTTTACGGCCTGGCCGACTGGCGGCTCGAAGCGTTGGCGGTCGCCGCCCACGCGGATTATCTTTTGCGCCATTGCTGGAAGGCGGCCTTGACGATTTCCACGGTGCGCATGCG
>Ga0118677_10003557_pt2 | contig 17610 bp, 19 predicted proteins | sample AliMusrvi5mmetaG_FD_86154 | JGI IMG/M metagenome (GOLD analysis project Ga0118677, IMG submission 86154) | reverse complement strand
CTATTATTACATATATGTAGTGTGGTACCAGAATCTTGAAAGGATAGTATGAAAAAAACACTGATCGCATCGATAGCTCTTCTTTCCAGCCTTGCATTGCACGGCAATGCTATTGCGACATCCATAGCAGATCTTAATCTTTCTGGTAGCGCTACAAAAACAGATAATGCTCTTCAGCTTACAACGGTTGGGGTTCAAAATGCAGTGGGTAGCGCATTCAGTTCCTCTGTGGTTGATATTTCAAAAAAATTTAGTACATCTTTTTCCTTTCAATTTTCTGGTGGTGACACAAATGCAGCTGACGGGTTAGTGTTTGTGATTAAAAATGCAGGCAGTACAGCACTCGGAGCTTATGGTGGAGCAATTGGGTATGGTGGTTATTTAATCCATGGTGTTGAGGGAGTTGGTATCCCTAAAAGCGTAGGTATAGAGTTTGATAGCTGGTACAATCCAGAAAGAGGTGACCCTAATACTAATCACATTGGTATCGATATCAATGGCAACTCAAACAGTATCAAGACGCTAAATATATCACCTACTTTTAACGGGACTGGTACATGGTATTCGTGGGTTGATTATGATGGGAAAGTGTTATCGGTGAGCGTCAACCAAAGCGGAGTTAAGCCTGGAACGGCAATGCTTTCCGAGAATATGGATATAAAATCATTCGTTGGCTCATCTTCAGCCTTAATGGGCTTTACTGCTGCAACTGGTGGCGTTACTCAAACAACCAGGTTATTGTCATTTAGCGAGTCTGCTCCGAATCCTGAACCCTCCACCTATGTACTGATGAGTGTGGGTGCGATTATTATTGGAATCGCAGCGAGAAAAAAAAAGTTGATCGCTGGTTGAATTCAAGGAGTGGAGTCATAAAATTACCCATGCCAGGAAACCCAGCGCTCCTACGCCAGCCAATACAACTGCAGTGCCACTTCCTCCACTACTGCTCGCAGACGAAAAATCGGGAGGCATAACTGTTGTGAAGTCGTATGATGAAGTACCTGCATAAGCATGGCCGGCAAAATCCTTAATGCTGCCATCGCTGATCGTAACAAAGTAATGTGTACCGTTGGCAAGATCAGCCGTCGGATTAATAGTAAGCGTACTTCCTGAAATGGAGAGGTTCCCGCTTGTTGAAGCATCGTAGTTTGCAAACACAGGGCCTGCTGCTGAATCACTATGAAGAGCGATTGTACCCACTCCCTTCTGGATCGCTTCGCTGAAGGTAAGAACTATGTCGCTGCCGATGCCAACTCCCGTCAGACCATCTGCAGGACTGAAGGTCAAAACTGTAGGTGCCTGGGTATCGGCAACAGCAACAGCAAGAGTAGTATACGGTTTCGTGACATCGGCAAACTGAAAGTTTTCGACATTGGTTACAACGTCTATACCATCACGATTTGCGATGTTATCTGTAATGGTTAATTTGTTCGTTGCGGCATCATAGGTTATATGATAGTCGGCATAGTTCCCCCTGAAAATAGCGGTATCTGTACCGTTCCCGCCATCCAGTGTATCATTGCCGCCTCCCCCATTCAACTTATTCGCTGCATCATTGCCAATAATATAGTCATTGCCACTGCCGCCCGTGGCATTTTCGATGATGCTGCCAAATGCAATACCCAGGTTGTTGGTGCCATCATAGAGATTGTCTCCTGTTCCATGATTGATATAGCGAAGAGATGAATAATGACCGGGAGTCAAATCAATGGTACAACTTGTACTGAAATTAGATATATCAATTGTGTCATTACCGCCAGCATCCCAGAGAGACTTATAAAAGGGATGAGATGGATCAAAAGTATATATGTCGTTTCCTGTTCGGTATGCGGTATTCGCTCCATAAAGGTACTGAATTGCAGCGATGTCATATACCATTGGGGTTTCTGGATTAACAATGATGTAGGTATGATGACTGTCGTCTAAAAATAAGTATTTCCATTCGTTATAGGACATGACAGTGTAATTTTTGTAATCCAGTGCTGTCGGCAGGTATGGAGCTGGATCACTGGTACCAAATTCATTATTCATACCGGGGTGTTTCAGCCCGAGTCCGTGACCTATTTCATGAATGAGCGATATGTAATTAAATGAGCCGACTGACCAGTCTTCGGTAGCATGTGATGAATTGATCCAGACATCTGCGGCATCCGCATAGTAACTATTGGGATAGTAGGAATAACCCCAGATATTACTGCTTATTGCGGACGAAAAAGCAAATCTGAAGTCTCCGACATTAGTCGCTGTGTCTGCAACCTGAGTAAAGGTGATATTGGCAACATTAGCCCAAGCCTGAAAAGCATTTGTCGCAGCAATAATTTGTGTGGCATTCAGACCAAAAAGCTCTTTTGCCTGTAATTCCGAATTCAAGCCGTAATTAGTTTGCCAATAAGCGCTTGCACCGTTCATCCAGGGGAAACTATACGTGAGCGCCACCAAACTTCCAGAACCACTGCTCCATTTTACATGATCTGGATTCAGGAGTGAATCAATAGTATTATTACCACTCAGCGCAAAGGTGGTCGTTGCAGAAGACGTAGATATGCTTGGCATGATGGGGGGGGGTTGATATATTTATTATCAATTCAAGGTAAGTTATACAAACCAGCCATCAAATCCACACACTCAATACGAACATGCTCCAAAGGTTTTTGTGACGCAACGTGGCAGCAATAACTCTTGTCTATCGACAATTTTTGGACAAACCATGTAGTATTATTAATACAAGCCTGACCTTCAGTCAGAACTACGTCCTTCAATGGAACAAAAAGACCTTTGCCAAAGGCCTTTAAGACAGCTTCTTTTTTAGTCCAGCAGTCAAAAAAAAGATGACTGGCCACATCAGCATCATAATTTTCATACAAGGAGATAATTTCAGGAAGCTCTGATGAAAAATCAACTTTATCAATTGGACGGATTTTCTCGATATCAATACCAATAGCTGCTTTATGGGCGAGAGCTACAACTACTATATCTTCTGAATGGGAAATATTGAATTCGGGTCCGCCATTGATAAAAGGTTTACCAAATTGAGAAAGTTTTAGCGAACGGAATTTCCGTAACCCTGCATCTTTGCACTGCAGCTGCAATGCTTTCAGCAATAATAACTTACCAAAAAGAGTCGCCTGCCTGTCCTGCCATCGTTTATATCGCTCTATGGATGAACGGATTGCAGGAGGCATCATTTCAAGATAATCACAAAGCACGCGGTCAGAAATAGCTGTGCCATAATGAACAAAGTATACCTGCGCACTCCTCCCTGTCAAACTTCTTTTTATTCCAGGCAGGGGGCTGTTGTTAACCATTTTACTTGACAGCTGGTTTCCGGAGGAAGATGTAACCAGTCAGGGCAACAATTGTAAAGGCAATTCCCCATATGACAAGAGAGAATTTTGAGCCTCCATCGTACATGCTGAAAATGCCGAACAGAAAAAATATGGCTGATGCTCCAATTTTTATTGCTTTTTCAGGCAGTTTTGCTCCAAGCATTTTTCCTGCTATGATAGCCAGTCCATCCGATATTACCATTCCGATCGTTGAGCCAATCCAGACCGGCAGAAACGGATGCGTTGATGCAAGGGTGATGGTGGAAAGCATGGTTTTGTCACCAAGCTCTGCCATAAAGAAGGTTGAAAAAACAAGCCAGAAGGGATGAATTCCTGTTTTACAGCTTTTTTCGTCTTCATCAAGATGATCGCCTCTGAGAGTCCAGAAACCAAATGCTATAAAGGCAATACCTGCAACAAATTTGATCCATTCGGTAGGAAGCTTGTCGCCAATAAACCAGCCTATTCCGGCGGAAAAAACATGAATGGCCAAGGTGGCCCAGAAAATCCCCCACAGAACAACCCAGGAGTTGTAACAGGTGGCAAGCGTCAGGGCTACAAGCTGGGTTTTATCGCCAAGTTCAGCAATAAAAATCATAACGAGCGAAAGCCAGAATGCTTCCATGAAGGCAGGGTATTTATCGGTTAATAAAAAAAATGTTTTCAGGCCTGCATTGGCAGGTGCATTACTCATGAACAAGCCCTGTTCCTCCCGATGGTAAAGAAGGAATAACTATATTAGATATAATAGGTTTCGAACACAAGCTTAATAAATAACATATTCACCAGGTCGTCCGGAATATAACCAAGACTCTCATGGAAAAAGAGCATAAGGAGAATAAAACAACCGTTACTCCTTTCGAGTATCAAAGTTATAGTTTTCGAAGTTTTTTTGAGTTTTATCCTGAATCTGTATTCCTTATGGCACAGGATGGTAACATCCTTGATGCCAACGAGACTTTTGCTGTCCGTATGGGAAAGGAGCTGCATGAGTGCCTTGGAGCTAACGTTTACGATCTGCTTCCGGCTGACGTTGCTGCGCTGCGGAGAGAGAAGGCTGAAGAGATACTGCGCACAGGCAAACTCCTTTCTTTTGATGATGAAAGAAATGGAAGATTTTTCCGTCACACGATATATCCGTCACGTTCACCGGAGGGTGAGGTTAATCGCTTGTTAATTATTGCCGAGGATATTTCGGATTATAGACGCACTGAGCTGGAGTTACGATACGAGCATGCTTTCAGTCAGGCCCTGATTGATTCGACTCCAGGCATCTTTTGTATGATCAATGCCAACGGGCGACTTGCAGCTTGGAACCCTTATCTGCGGGATGAAATAGCCCGAAAATCAGAACAGGAGATGGAAAACAGTCTTGCCGTTGAATACATCCATCCTGACGACCGTCCGCTTATTCAACAAAAAATGAACAGTGTTCTGAGCAGCAATGTTGAAGAAAGCGCTGAAGTGAGAGTTCTCCTGGGTGGCGGACCGGAATTCCGGTGGGTTCTGTTGAAGGGGAAGCTGATCGTCATCAACGGCAATCACTTCATAGTAGGGATCGGCTCCGACATTACAGACCGCAGGCAAACCGAACAGGCATTGCTTGAAAGTGAAAGGTTGTTCCGTTCCATAACTGAACAAATTTCCGAGGTGGTTTTTGTTAACAACTCCATTGGAGAGGTAAGCTATGTTTCACCGATAGTTGAAACAATTACCGGATATAAGCCGGAAGAGTTGATTGGTCATGTTTTTTTTGAATACCTGGCGGAAGAGGAAATTCCAAGAGCTATTGAAATCTTCACTGATGCCATGTCGCATCAATTGACCAATCAGATTGTTGAATTCACATACAGAAAAAAAAACGGTTCACTTTTTCAGGCTGAAATTCATTCGCAATATTTTAATGACAACGGTTCTTCCGGAGTAATCGGCTTGCTCCGAGATATCAGTGAGCGTAAACTGATTGAAAATAGACTTTTAAAACTAAGCACTGCTATAGAGCAAAGTCCTGCAGTTGTTGTTATTACCGATCTCCTCGGCAATGTGGAATACGTAAACCCAATGTTTACGATGCTTACAGGGTATAGTGCTGAAGAGGTCAACGGAAAAAATCCCCGGATTCTGCAATCAGGACTGATACCAAAGGAAGTCTATGAAAATCTCTGGCAAACTATTCTATCGGGCTGTATTTGGCGAGGAGAATTCCAAAACAGGAAGAAAAATGGTGAACTCTTCTGGGAAACGGCGGTTATCTCGCCTATTATCGACAAAAATGGTGTAATGACAAATTTTGTGGCCGTTAAAGAGGATATCACTGAACAGAAAACATATTTGGCTGAGCTGATTGCATCGAAAGAAAAAGCGGAAGAGAGCGATCGGTTAAAATCAGCGTTTCTTGCCAATATCAGTCATGAAATACGTACTCCGATGAATGGTATACTTGGTTTTTCGGAACTCTTGAAAGAGCCTCATCTCTCTGGGGAGGAACAGGCCGATTTTATCGATCTCATTCAGCAGAGCGGCAAACGCATGTTGAATCTCATTAATGATCTCATTGATATTTCACGTATAGAGGCTGGCGAAACAAAGATAACTATAACTCAGACATCGGTTAACAAGCTCCTGCATGATCTCATTGATTTTTTTAAACCTGAAGCCGACAAAAAAGGGTTACTGTTGCGTTGTTCAGCAGGACTTCCTGACAACGAAAGTATTATAGAGACTGATAACTCAAAACTGAACCAGATTTTAACCAACCTTATCCAGAATGCACTGAAATTCACAAGTTCGGGAAGCGTTGATGTCGGGTATTGGAAAAAGGATGACAATCTTGAATTTTATGTTGTCGATACGGGTATTGGCATTCCTGTAGATATGAAAGAGAAGATTTTTGACCGGTTTCACCAGGTTGATAACTCCTTGACACGCAATCATGAAGGAGCTGGTCTCGGATTGAGTATTTGCAAAGCATTCATAGAGATGATGGAGGGTACAATTCAAGTCAAATCAGTTGAGGGCGAAGGATGTACTTTTTCTTTTAGGCTGCCGTATAAGCCAGTCTGTGGAAAAATAAGTACTTCTGTCGCAAAATCGGTTGCGTTTAACTCAGTTTTAGATCAGGCGCTGACCATTCTTATAGCCGAAGATGATGAAAAGTTTTGAAATCGGGAGAGATTATCCTGAAATTAGCGGTTGATATACCTGTATCGAAAAATTATTGAACAAAGTGCAATGCCTGACGTAAGAACCGCTCTTATGAGCGATGTAACGGGATGTGCCGAGCTTCTTAAAATTCTGTTCAGCCAGGAGCACGAATTTACCCCCGATATTGAAACACAATCGAGAGCTCTATCCATGATTATCGAAAATCCTGAACTTGGAAAGATATTCATTTGTGAAGTTGACGGGGTCATTGAGGGTATGGTTATGCTGCTCTTCACGGTCAGCACCTTCCTTGGTAAAAAAGTTGCCCTGCTCGAAGACATGATTGTCACTCCGGAATGCCGAAATAAAGGTCTTGGCTCTCTGCTGATCAATCATGCCATTGCATTTGCACGCAGGGAGGGATTCGGACGGATAACGCTGCTGACCGATGGAGATAATGATGCGGCACAGCAATTCTACCGGTCGAAAGGATTTTCACAGTCAAAAATGGTGGTTTTCAGAAAGCTGCTCGACTGATATAAGCAATAAAGGAGATGATCATGAGTGTATGGATGTGCAAAGAGTGCGGTTATGTCTATGATCCTGCAGAAGGTGATCTTGACAACAATATCAAGGCCGGAACACAATTTGAGCATGTGTCAGATGAGTGGGCCTGTCCGGTCTGTTATGCAGAGAAAGCAACGTTTGAAAGGCTTTTATGAATTCCTGCTGGTCATGAGGCCCACCCGCAATATTAATGTCAATGACCTTTCGAGGGCTTGTCGAAGATCAGGGCGAGTACTTCCATATCTTTTTTGTTGTTTTGCGATGCTATCTCGCGAATACTCATTGATGGCTGGCCAACTGTTATGCCCTTGCTGCCCAGCTTCTCGACGATAGTTGCGCTGTTTTCTCCTGCAACTTCAGCAACAGTTTCAAGCCTTGCTGACGCTAGCGCTCTGGTCATGTTCATTCTGGGATTCGCATGATCACCGGTTGGAACAAAAACAGAGAGCAAGGTGACTAAAAGTCCTGACCCTATAATGGCAAGTGCGGGTTTTCTTGAGAAATAACCTGTAAAAGACTTCCAGTTAGCAATGAGATGCAGGACAACCCCGGCAGTCATTGCCCAGCTCAGCCATTCATGAACCGGTTTGATAAATCCCGCTTCAACTTTAAAGAACATCAGTGTACCTGTGACGGCGAGAATGACGAAGGTTGCTGTGGCAAGAGGCGTGGCCCATGTTTTCATTGACGTGCTCATTGTGTCGAATGTTTGGTTTGAATTAGCATTTGCATTATCGAATACCTCCATTTGACGACAAAACATCATAAACCTTGTCCATCATTCTTTCGAAACCGTTTAAACTTCAATACGAGTCATTTTAAAAACCTCTTTATCCTCAATCATTCCTTTTACTGTCCTGGCATGGGCTTTGTAATGGTCACTTTGCAGGTGATTTTCGAGACTGGCGAGATTCTCCCAAGTTTCGTAAAAGACAAAAATCAAAGGATCATCATTATCCTGATGAAGCGTATAATCGATACAGCCATCCTCCTGTCTGGTAGGAACAATAAGGTTCAGCAGTGAGCTTTTTACGGTCGACAGAAACTCTTTTTTTGCAACAACTTTTGCGACAACGACAAGTTTTGACATGGTTCAACTTATTTAATGACAGTTGTTTATGAACATTGCACAACACAAACCGAAAGTTACTGCCTATTCAGGATTAAAGTCCTTTGCCGACAGAAAACGCCTTACCGAGAAGCGGTCCAACACCATGGTACCCTCGATGAGAGGTATCATAAATAAGGGGATTGATTTTCATGATATCGAGTAAGCCATCGTCACCAAACGCATCTCCATCTCCTTTTACATCAATTATTTCCCCAATAAACTGTGTGTGCAGGCCGATTTCAATAACGTGCAACAGGCGGCACTCAAGGACAACCGGAAATTCAGCAGCATAAGGGGCATCCACCAGATCACTTCTGACATGGGTAAGTCCTGCAGCGGCAAATTTGTCGACGTCTCGGCCTGAAACAATCCCGACGTAATCAGCTTCAGCCATCTTCTCCCTATTGGCAATACCAACAGTAAAGGCTTTGCGTTCTAAAATACATGCATAAGAGTATGTCGCTTTTCGCAGTGAAACTGCAACACAGGGTGGCTGAGAACAACAGATACCTCCCCATGCGGCACTCATCAGGTTTGGTTTGCCAGCCTGATCGTAAGTTCCAACCATCAGGACAGGTGTTGGAAAAAGCAGCGTCTTTGCCCCTAATGACTTTTTCATGGCATTGCTTGAGTTTTTATTGCTTCTTTCCATTGAATCTCTCTCCTCTTTGGATTGACAAGGAGGTCATCAATAACTCTATGGATATTTAATGATTAATTGTAGAATAGCCACCCCCCGGAATGAAATAATTTGAGATGCATGTTTTATTTGTTATCATATGAATTGTGGCTCATATATAAGCAGGGAGAATATGCTGGAGAATAAAGAGGACAGTTGTCAGGAGCAGTGTTTTCATCCGGAGGTGGTCGAATCGGTTCGTAGGGATATGCTTGGCAGCGTTTCGGCTGATGAGCTTGCGCAACTGTTCAAAGTGCTTGGCGACAATACAAGGATAAGGATACTTGATGCCCTCTACAGGTCGGAACTCTGCGTTTGCGACCTGACGGCGTTGCTCGGTATGAACCAGTCAGCCGTTTCGCATCAGCTCAGGGTACTGCGCGACGCAAGAATCGTCAAATCGAGAAAGCACGGCAAAAATGTGCTGTACAGCCTGGACGACGAGCATATATCAGGTCTTGTACGCATGGGTTCAGAGCATGTCCGGGAGCTGAAAAGATAGTCGTTTTTTTTGGCTTTATAAATGAACACATTATCATATGAGTATGCATAAAAGGTTAATAATTCTATCATGAATACCGTTATAGATGCCTGTATTGCCGTGCTTCTGGCTACATGGAATGTGCTTCTGGAGTCGGCGCCCTTTGTGCTGCTCGGCTTTTTTGTTGCCGGTCTGCTGAAAGCGTTTCTTCCGGATGATTTTGTCGCCCGCCATCTCGGAGGAGGAAGCATCGCATCCATTTTCAAGGCGGCGGCAATGGGCATACCAATTCCGCTCTGCAGTTGCGGTGTTCTGCCTGCAGCCGCGGGCCTGAAAAAGCAGGGTGCCGGAAAAGGAGCAATCACATCATTTCTCATATCGACGCCGGAGACCGGTGTGGATTCCATCGCGGTATCTTATGCCCTGCTCGATCCTCTCATGACCGTCATCAGGCCGGTTGTCGCGTTTTTCACAGCTGTGGCAGCAGGTATTGCTGTGGCTTTTACTGAAAAGCATTCTGGAGCCGGGATCCCTGAAGCTGGACCGGATTCGATGATGGAGCAGCCGGACACATGCACGTCCAGTTGCTGCTGCAGCCATCATGAGCCAGAGCCAGCCGGACCAGGCAAAAAATTCATGAAAGGAATGCGCTTTGCTTTCGGCGATCTGCTGAAGGATATCGGCGGTTGGCTTTTTTTCGGAATTCTGCTTGCCGGTGTGATTTCCGTGTTCCTTTCTCCTGAAATCGTGAACCGTTACCTTTCAAACGAATATCTCTCCATGCTGGTTATGCTGGCCATTTCTGTGCCGCTCTATGTCTGCGCCACGGCATCGACGCCGATTGCTGCCGCACTTGCCCTGAAAGGCATTTCACCCGGGGCGGCGCTGGTGTTCCTGCTTGCCGGACCGGCAACCAACGCTGCTGCAATCACAGTTATCGCAAAACTGATCGGCAAACGTGCCACAGTCGTTTACGTCGCGGTCATCGTCGTGATGTCATTCCTTGCCGGCATTGGGGTCAACGCACTCTACGCATCGCTCGGCATCGGTATCACTGGCTGGCTTTCGGCATCGGCACACGAGGATGGTGGTCCGTTGTCCGTCGTATCGGCACTTGTGCTGTTCGTGCTGGTTGTCAAGGCGATGCTGCCGGTGAAAGGGCATGTCCATTAACTGAATCTATCAACAACAATTGGAGATCGAGAACTTTTTGCGACCTCCCACGACCATAAGTGCCGTTACCCAAGTCAAGAGCACAACAAAAATAAGAGGTCTGATACTGCCTGTCTCTTCAGGGCTGATCTTCAGGGCGCCAGACCAGGTATTGACTGATGCATGAAAAATCATAACAAGTAGAATACTCTCCCCTGAGCCATGATATACCCAGGTAATCAATATGCAAAGCGGAATTGTCAGCAGGGCAAACAGCCAAAAAGGCAGGCTGTGCTGTGCTGAGGCGGAAATGAAAAAAAGCGGCAGATGCCACACCGTCCAGATGATACCCAGAATAACGCTGCCCCATAGTTTGCTGAATCGTGCTTCAAGTGCCGGTAGCAACACGCCCCGCCAGCCGAACTCTTCGCCCAGCGGCCCGCCGATCAGCAAAACAAGAATGAAGTTGACCGCAACAAGTAACCATCGAACACCGAATGGAACATAGTTGGGCACTCTGCCACCCAGTAAAATATGCCCCCCCATAGCCAGCAATATCACCAGAGCCGGGCCGACGATGGCTATCACATACCAGAGTGGAGAGACACGCCATACCAATGCACGGCACAGCAACTGACGCAGTTCAGTTCCACCGGCATATCGCCATGTTAAAAACAAAGCAGTAATGGACGGCGCAAAGGATCCCGACGTGATAAAAACGACGGAAGACACAGGGAGCGAGAGCCTCAAATACTCTGCGACAAGAAGTGGTAACCAGATAAGCCATGCGCTGCCAAAGGTCATCAGCAAATATGCTGTGAGTGGGTGTAGCTTGATAAAGTTAATCACGCAGCTGACTGCTGGTAGAGATGCTTTTGAAAACCAACAAAAGTTGAAAGGATTTTGTCGGTCGTTCCCAGTATAGCCACAGCATCAGGAAGTGCATGGTATTTTAGCCTGAGCAAATGCGGCAATTTTTCCTGGTCGAGCTCCCCTACTCCGGCCTCTACATACTGCGCAAGGACAAACTGGATAAATTCCTTCTGCTTTTCATCAAGTCCCGAGTAAATGCTTTCTTGCGCGTCGGCAACTCTTGCTTCCCTTGTGATTGGACTATGTGCAAAAGAAATGTATTCAAGCACATCAAACAGATCGCTTTTTTCAGCATTGATAATTTTCTGGATGGACTCCAGCTCCTGCTTGCCGTACCCTGCATCAGCCAGTTTTTCCAGCAAAGTCCTCCGAGTTTTCGGGTCCGACCATAGCTCTTTAAGCTCCTCTTCGCTTTTGAAGAATTCCGGCAACACACCGAACATTCCCTGAAGAAACTCCTCCACCGAAATTACCTTCCCGTCAGAACTCCAGAATGAGGTTGCAATCATGTGCTGAATTTCACGCTCTTTGCCGTCACTCAGCTTGATTTTGATTTTTTTACGTTGCTCTGCTGGCGGTTCAGGTTGTTCCTTTGGCGGCTGCGGGTATGGTTCCGGATCATCTTTCACTGTTTGCTCTATACCATCAGTTATTGTCGTCTGATCTACAGGCTCGCCATCCCACTCCACATCCGAAAAGTGGTGGCAGGCATCAACAAAATCGTAGATGGTGAAGTACTCTTTTCCGTCAAAAAGTCTGGTGCCTCGCCCAATAATCTGCTTGAACTCAGTAATGGTGTTAATGAGCCTCAGGAGAACAATATTTCGGATATTGAGGGCGTCAATACCGGTCGATAGCTTTTGCGAAGTGGTCAGTATCGTCGGGATAGTTTTTTCATTATCCTGAAATTCCCGTAGATGCTGCTCTCCCAGTTCGCCATCATTGGCGGTAACTCTCACACAGTAGTTTGTCTCACTGCTGCTCTTGAACTGATTGATCAGATCGCGAATCATTGCAGCATGTGCCTGGTTGGCGCAAAAGATAATTGATTTTTCCTTCTGATTGATTTCGGAAAGTAAAATCTTCACCCGTTTCGCTTCGCGGGCCATTATTTCTATAATGCTGTTGAATTCCTGCTCTTTATAGAGACGACCCTCTTCCACTTCGCCTTCGATGACCTGATCGTCGGAGGTATAGATGTAGTCGTCGATCGTTGTCTTGATGCGTTTAACTCTGAAAGGAGTAAGAAATCCGTCGTTTATGCCCTCTTTGAGGGAGTAGATAAAGACTGGCTCTCCGAAATAAGTATAGGTATCGACGTTGTCAGTGCGTTTCGGCGTTGCTGTGAGGCCGATCTGCACCGCAGGAGTAAAGTATTCCAAAATACCCCGCCAGTTACTCTCGTTGTTTGCTCCGCCACGATGGCATTCGTCAATGATGATGAGGTCAAAATAGTCTTTTGGATAATCGCCAAAGCAGGGGGTATTTTCCGGACCGGTCATGAAGGTCTGGAAAATGGTAAAGAAAATGCTGCCGTTCGTCGGCACCCTGCCGTTTTTGCGTATCTCTTCCGGTTTGATGCGAACAAGAGCATCCGCAGGAAAAGGTGAAAAGGCATTGAACGCCTGATCGGTCAGAATGTTTCGATCGGCGAGAAAGAGAACCCGTGGCCTGCGCTTGCCATCTCGGTTGAGGTTCCATCGGCTCTGAAAAAGCTTCCATACAATCTGGAAAGCAATAAAGGTTTTGCCTGTCCCAGTCGCAAGAGTGAGCAGAATGCGTTGCTTCTCCTGAGCTATCGCATTCAGGGCCTTGTTAACGGCCAGCTCCTGATAGTAGCGCACCTTTTTTGTTCCGCCGATATCCTCGAATGCAATCTTGTTGAAGCTCTCTTCCCAAGGATTCGAGGTAGCAAAGGTTTTATGCCAGAGCTCTTCAGGTGAAGGAAATTTGTCGATCAACCCTTCAGCGCCCGTCTTCATGCATATCTGGTAGATCTCAATACCGTTGGTTGCAAATGTGGTTGCAAGCTGAAGCTTTTCAGCATAGTTCTTTGCCTGAGCTACCCCTTCGCCCACTGCCTGGTCATTGCTTTTGGCTTCTATCACCGCAAGTTTCCTGCCCTGATAAACCAGAACGTAATCAGCCGTCAGTGATTTACCGCGAACGCCGCCAGTCTGAATCTTACCGGCAGTAATCGGATACTCACGCTGCACCTTTGACCCATCGTCTCCCCATCCGCTCGCCTTCAGCTGAGGGTCAATAAGTTCCGCTCTGGTTTCGGCTTCGTTCATAGGGGGAATCTAAATCTGAAATTGACAGCTACCCGAACACCACTTCGGATTGTTTGATGAATTCGATGAAGTTTATGCAAGGAACTCCAACAGTATCCATTGAACATACCAACGGGATTTTGCTCCTGCTTAGAATATCAGGCGGATATTTTTGTCTCCCTTCTTCTGTGACAAGGCAAATGCTATTAACGTTTGCTGTGGCAATTATAAAGATGTCGTTTTCTCCGACTCCTTTAGAATGGTAGCTGTCTCCGACAATCCCAAGAAGATGCTTGATCACTAATGCCTTTTGAATAATCGCATTAGTAACGGGAAACTGCATAATATTGCTATCCTTGAGCCAGGCTGCACATTCAGGTGTTTTGTTATCAACTTCATCAAAAGCAACGCTTGGCATAACAACCGCTTGCTCTACAATCTGCTTTGCCATCCACCCCCATAACCCCGGAAACTGACGAATAGGATAGTTATCCCATGCATGAATAATTGATGAGGCATCAAAGGCCTGCATAGAAGCTCTCCAGGCTATGCAAATCTTTAATTTTTATGCTGTCAAGATAACTGCTCGCCTTAGTCAATGTTATGTGTCGGGCATTCAGGGCATCCAGCACTGTCCGCACATAGGTATCACCGAATAAGTGTTTGGGTTCGCGATAGCGATATTTGCGGCTACCGGTATCTGTCTGCTGGACAATCAACGTAGCTCTCCATTGCCGATAAGCATTGTACTCATTTTGCGGCAAACGACCGGCATCCAATAATCGACGCAAAATCACCTCATAGCTCACGCCCCAGACTTTGCATTGCTGACACAACCAGACATCGTATTCCGAAACATTCAGAGGACGTTCAGCATCATTGATCATTGCAAGAAAATTGTCCGGCACCAGCAGATTACCTGCAAAGGAGTTGGAATCACGCTCTCTGCCTTCGTGAGAGTTCAAGTCGAAGTCGTCATCAATAGAACTGCTCCGATGCAGAAGCAAATGGCCAAGCTCGTGCATTAAGGTAAATGTTTGCCTGCTCTCCGAAGCCTGTTTCTTGACAACAATTACCGGACAATCCGTATCATAAAGGGTAAAGCCAATAATCGGGTTCTCCTTCGGAATCTGCCACTTTCCATTAAAACCATTACTTCGAAAAACCAGAATCCCTTTTTCTTCCAGTGCTCTTCGGTAAGAATCAAAATCATTGCTATCGCCAAGCCCCAACCAGTTGCGAACAATAGAAGCTATTTCAGGTAGTGACTTGCCCTGCAAATCCGGTGGAAAGAACCGAACCCGTTCCGTTTCATCCATATCTTCAAGCAAACCAAGGTAGACTTCCCTCTGTTTTTCCACCCGCTCAATAAATTTTTTTAGCGTTGGAGTAACCTCCGGTTTCTGGTTGGTCAGCGTCCTGAATTGCGCTGTATGCACACCTGCAACATCGACTGGATCTGCCTCCAGAAAAAACAGTATCCCGCGGCCAAAATAGTCAGCCACCTTGCGCAACTGGTTGAAGGTCATGCCATCTTCACCAGCCATAACCCGTTCGATGCTGCTGGGCGCAATGTCAAGCTCGGAAGCAAGATCACCCGGCGTCACGCCATAATCGGCACAGCACCAAGCTATACGTTCCGGATTGATCGATTGAATATGTTCCATGACTTTATTTAAAATATGATGTAGAATATAACGAAATCCTTGCTTCACGGTACCCAAAACTTCATCCTCTCCCGACGCCAGATCCATGAAAATTCATTAACTTGATATTCAGAGTTTTCTCTTAAAATGATGCATAAGGAGAACCGGTGACAACAGCAGAGAAATATATACCGTACCATCAAAGAGCTTCCTGAACCGGCGCTTCGTGAAGTACTGGATTTTGTAGAGTTTTTAAAGGAAAAAAACAAGCGCAGTGCATTATCTGCCAAAAGAATAAGCGAGACTGACAACTATTTTGCCAACCCCAAGGTCATCGAAGCCATTGAACGAAGCAAAGCAGATATCAAGGCTGGAAGAGTTACAACAATTAATGACCCAGATAATATATGGGACAGTATTCTATAGTCATCTCAGAAGAGGCAAAAGAAGATCTCCGATATTGGCAAAAACTTGGTGATAAATCGATTCTTCGAAAAATTGATCGCATTTTTCAGGAGTTAGCGCTTCATCCTGAAATGGGTATTGGTGGTTTTGCTTGATAGTACTGTCGCTGAAATTTATGGGGTTGAAGTTAAAAGAATCAACGAGGCGGTAAAAAATAATCCAGAAAAGTTTCCAGCTGGGTATGTTATCGAGCTTGAGAAAACTGATTGGGATCTATTGAAGTCGAAATTTTCGACTTCAATAAAGGGGGGTAAAGTAAAGCTTCCAAGCGCGTTTACTGAAAAAGGGCTGTATATGCTTGCCACAATACTTAAAAGCCCACAAGCAACTCAAGTCACTATTTCGATAGTCGAGACGTTCTCAAAAATCAGAGGACTGTCCAGAAGCATAAAACAGTTGGCAGTAACCCAAGACAAAGAATTTTGCAGTCCTGAAGTTTAAGCACATAATTACATAATAAAGCCAAATGCTAACTGCAAGCCTTCCCCGTCCCCATCAAACCCGTCTTTATAAGTCATATAGGGCTTATAAGTCCCATTCCCTATCCCTACTATTCCCTGCCCACTATTTTATCTTAACTCTCTTCCCTCCCTTACTCATTACAATTTTCCACTGAATGCCTGATGCAGGATTGACTTTTTCAGAGCATCCAAAGCCTCAATTTTTTTCTGGTAGATTGATTCGAGAAGTTTGGTCTCATTGGATAATTGTTCAATACTATCTACAATCTTTGCTTGGTCTTCTACTTGTTTCGGTATTGCTATCGGAATCGAATTCAGAGCTTTTTGATTCAGTTTCGGCTGCGCCGCCCCGGTTATGTAATCATCAAGCTTGATACTTTCCAAGTAAAACTCTACGAACTGCTGTGTTGCCATATTTTCAAACTTGAGAATATGAGCATGATTGTTAACCCAGTATTTGCCTGAAACTGAAAAGGCAATCGGAGTTGATCTTGCGAGTAAATTGGCACCGTCTTCAGAGACAAGTAAAGTATCGTCTTCAAAAATATAATCAGCCACATAATCAACGATACCTGAAGCGCCATAATAGGGATATTCTCCACTTACTCGGTCGCTTTTGGTTATAGGAATCCGCTTACTATCAAGATTTAAGGATATCTCGTCTAACGTCTTCACCACCCACCCTTCACCTCGCTGACTGAAAACGGAATTCAGATGCGATTCAAAAAGCTGGCGGGCATTTTTGAGGTTCTTTTCGGCATTGGCTTTGGCGGTGGCGATGCCCTCAAATGCTGCGTCAAGAATGGCAACAATACGCTGCTGTTCAGTGAGTAAAGTCGGAAAAAGAACTGAAAACTTATCAGCTAACACTGATCGAGCAAGTTCTGTTTGACCTCCGCAACCTTCCCCAGATTCCTTGATGGCATCCTCAATGTTGATCATCATATAGCCAAAGAAATCCAGATAAAACTGACCTTGTTTTGGTCGAACAATGGTGACATGAGAGTCAACCGTTGTTGGTTCAGGAGGGATATCACGAACCTGAGCAATACGACCAAGGGTTCCTGACCCTGTTGAATTAACCAGGACATCACCAAGTTTAATGAAACGTCCAATATTGATAACCTTGGCAGAAGAATCATGTCTTCGACCTTGCTCATAACTAATGCGATGATCTCTGATACATTTTTGATTGAGTACTGATATACCTCCTTGCTCCAAGTACTTCGGTGAGATACCTCGATGAAGAAAATCGCACACGTCCCCCAGAGTCTTTATTTCCCACCCACTTTTCACAACAGCTTCTTGATATTTTTCAGCACTTCTGCACTCTCCGCATCAAGCGCAGCAATCTCGTCCAAAATATCCTCCGGAGTCCGATGCAAAACCTCCCCGCCATTGTTAGGATTCTTGGTTGAAATGTCAAAAGTGG
>Ga0118677_10007728_pt1 | contig 17613 bp, 8 predicted proteins | sample AliMusrvi5mmetaG_FD_86154 | JGI IMG/M metagenome (GOLD analysis project Ga0118677, IMG submission 86154) | reverse complement strand
GTCACACTCTCGACGAATATGTCGGTGACCCTGGATAACTACACCTCACTCGACGTAGGCGGGCCGATTGCGGGATCCGGCGGCACTCTAGGTGTCAGGGCGGGCGCGAATTCCAGCACCCTGTTCCTGCGGGGAAGCAACACCATCGATGGCGGTGTCGCCCTATATTCGGGTACGCTGAATCTGAACAACAGTTACGCGCTCGGGACCAACACGTTTTTGGTTTACGGTGGCGGGCTCGCCCAGGCTGCCGGCGCGGCACCCCTCAAGGGGATTTGCAGTCAAACCTGGTACAGTAATGTCAACGTGGGGGGCAACGTGGACCTCGGCTCAGCGCCCATCGTTCTCGTCGGCGCCAGGGTGATGGGGGGCAATAATGGTACGTTTGTGATCGGCGGGACCATCGCGGGCACCAATGCCAGCCTGACCGCGCAGGGCACGGCATTCAGCGGGATATTACGACTGCTGGGCTCGAATTCTTTTGATGGCGGCTTCACTGTTGCCAACGGCACGGGCGCCACGTTCACGGTATGCCTCGACAACGCTTACGCCTTGGGAACGGGTCCCTTCACCATCAACCCGTATGCCGGGGACGGGTCAGGCACGGTCCGGATCAACAACGACTCGGGCGGCACCATCACGCTTGCCACGACGAACGTGCAAAACTGGAACACGAAGTTCACGTTTGTCGGCGCCACGAACCTGAACTTGGGCACGGGGCCGGTTCTGCTGGGGACGAACAATGTCACCGTGACGGTCTCCGCGAACACGTTAACCGTGGGCGGGCCCATCGGCGATGGCGGTCACGGCTTCCCGCTGACCAAGGCGGGTAACGGGACGTTGGTGCTGGGTGGCGTGAACACGTATACCGGCGATACGACGGTTGCGGCGGGACGGCTCACGGTCACCGCGGGTGGCACTTTGGGGAGCGGCAGCGTACACGTCATGAACGGCGCTACACTTGACCTGTCGGCCGGTGGGGTCATCGCCGACACGGCCACACTCGAATTGGCGACCAACGCCGGCAGCGTCGGCGTCGCCAGCCTCAGCAACGGCGTGATCGAAGTGGTGCGCACGCTGGTGTTGGGGACGAACATCTACACCGCGCAGGCCACCTATGGCTCTACGAACAGTCCGGCCCGCTATCAGGTCGCGAACTATTTCACCGGCCAGGGCATGGTGTTGGTTGATGGGACCAAGGGCGTGATCTTCACATTCCGGTGACGGCGCGTCCCGGACGCAGGTTTGGAAAGAGAATCTATGCGGGCAATGGCCCGGTTTGCGAGGGAGCGACATGATGACGAACAGAATACTGGCGGGCGTGGCTGAGGCGCTTGTGGTGATGGCGGTGTGGGGGACGGCAGACGTCCGGGCCGTCAGCGAGGCGTGGTCCGCCAGTGCGGTCGACGGCGCCTGGGAGAACGGGCTCAACTGGGCAAGTGGCAATGTCCCAGGATCGACGGTCGATACGACCAACCAGGATGTCGCCACGTTCAGCAGTGCCAGTCCGATCACCGTGGTCATGCCCGACGCCAATCGGAACATCCGAAGTCTCGTCTTCACTAACGTGGCGGCTGCCGCCTATACGATCGGGGCCACGACGGGCAACACGTTGCGCCTGAGCAGCGGGGGCCTGATCCAGATGGCGGCAGCCATCAGCAATAGCATGACCATCAATGCGCCCCTGGAAATAGAAGGGGATGGCGGGAGTTACGCCTTCACGAATAACGCCGGCAGCACCCGGAAACTCAATTTCTTTGGAGCTATCAGTGGAGTGGCAACAACCGGGAACGTCACGGAACTCAGTCTCACCGGCACCAATGTGTCAGCCGGGCTTATCGCCAGTTCGTTGAGTGATGGCCCGAACGGGGGGCGGCTGGCGCTGCGGAAGACGGGGACAGGCATGTGGACCTTGCTAGGTTCAAGCACGTATTCCGGTGGCACGATCCTCGATTCCGGCGGTCTTACACTGGGGACCAACGGTGGCAATCTCGGCGTGTTCGGTACGGGGCCCGTCACGATCAACGGCGGTATACTGTACCCGTCCGGGGGCAACCCCAGCACGATAACGTTAACCAACAACACGCCGTTCATCTGGAATGGCGACGTGACCGTCATCGGGCAGGGCAATCGTACGATCGTGCTGGGCACGAATACGGTCACCATGAACACGAATATGGCGGTGATCCTGGATAGTTACATCGTGCTCAACGTGGGTGGCTCGATCGTCGGGACAGGCCGGACGCTGAGCGTCAGGGCGGGCGCCGCTTCGAGCACGTTGAACCTGAAAGGCAGCAACATCGTTGACGGCGGGGTCAATCTGTACTCGGGCTACCTTGGACTCGGGAATAGTTACGCGCTGGGGACCAACGCGTTGTCTGTCTACGGTGGCGGGTTTTCGCAGACGGCCGGCCCGCTCAAGGGCATCTGTGGCGAGACCTGGTACAGCAATTTCAACTTATCGGGTAGTGTGGATCTTGGGACGGCGCCCATCACACTGATCGGTGCCCGCCGGATTCCATCGGCCGATAACGGCACGTTCACGATCGGCGGGAATATCTCGGGTACCAACGCCAGCCTGACCGTGCAAGGCTCGGCCTACTCCGGAACGTTTCGGCTCATGGGGTCGAATTCCTTCGACGGCGGCTTCGCCTATGCCAACGGCAGTAACGCCACGCTTACGGTATGCATCGACAATCCCTATGCCTTGGGGACCGGGCCTTTCACGATCAACCCCTATGCCGGGAACGGCTCGGGAGTGGTGCAGATCAACAACGATACGACGGGTGCCATCACTGTGGCGACGGCCAACGTGCAGAACTGGAACACACGGTTCACGTTTGCCGGCACCAGAAGTCTTAATCTGGGTACCGGCCCCGTCGTACTGGGAACGAACGCCATGACCGTAACCGTGAGTGGGACGAACATCCTGACCGTCGGAGGCCCGATCGGAGACAACAGCAAAGGCTATCCATTGACCAAGGCTGGCACCGCGACCCTGGTGCTGACGGGAGCGAGTACCTACACCGGACTGACGACCGTGGCGGCCGGCAAGTTGTCGATGGCCGGCGGCGGCTCGCTGGCGGGGAGTGTGAGAGTGATGACGAACGCGACCCTCGAGTTGTTGACCAGCAGCGGGATTGCCGATAAAGCCACACTGCAGGTGGACTCGGCTGTGGTGGGTTCCAATACACTTTACGGCGTCGTGAGTTTGACCAACGGCGTGGTCGAAGTCGTGTCGGTTTTGACGGTGGGCGGCACCAACTACGGCGCCGGAACGTACGGCTCGACCAATAGCGAGGCCTTGAACAAGTTTGTTGGGTACTTTGCTGGTGTCGGGGTGCTCAAGGTTGTACCGACCGGCGGCATGATATTCCAGGTACGATGAATACACTCATTACCCAGGCGGTCGCCTTTACGGAGGCGTATCGCCGCCATGCCGGCGCTCACCCGGCAATCCGTGAAGCGGCGTGCCTCAAAACGCAGTTTCCCGCGCTGCTGGGCGATATCCAGACGGGCGATGCGTTTGCGGGGCGCTTGCCGCGGCGGCGGATCGCCTATTTTGGGACAATGATGTGGGCGGCTTTTCCGCCTGAACCTGACGGGTCCCGGTCTGAAGGCAAACAGGGCGGCTATGGGTTCGACTTCGCGGCGGCCGAGCGCTATGCCTCGTCGCCCGAGGAGAAGGCGGCGGTCGGCGAGTTGGCGCGCTTCTGGCAGACCGAGTGCAGCGTCGCCAGGGTGCGTCAGGAATGGGACGCCGACTTGCGCACCTGTCTGCTGGCCAGGGCTTCGGCTCCGGTGGGCGGCGGCCTGCCGGTGGGCGGCACCAGCACGGGCTTCTGCGTGGCGGTCGACCTTGAACGACTCGTTACCCGGGGGCTGCCTGGACTGGCCGAGGATATCGGCAAGCGACGCGCCCAGGTTGCGACGCAAGGCGGTGACGCCGCGTTCCTCGAGGGCCTCGGCTTGGCGTTGGGCGTGGTCACGGATGTGTGTCGGCACTACGAGCGTCAGGCCCGGCGGATGGCGGCTGAAACGACCGACACCGCGGAAGGGGCCCGGCTTGCGACGATCGCGGCGAGTTTGGCCACGCTGGTTGATCGCGCGCCTCAAACCCTGCATGAGGCCATGCAACTCGCGTGGCTTTACACCCAGCTCACGTGCACGAATCATCCCGAACTATGGCGGCTCGACGGCGTGTTGGGCGATTTCTATGCGCGTGACATCGACAGCGGCCGGCTGACCGACGACGCGGCCCTGGACCTGATCCTTTCGCTCTGGCGGCTGGTGAACGAAAACGGCGACGCCGCGGTGTGCCGCATCGTGGTCGGTGGCAAGGGCCGGCGCAATGCGGCGAACGCGGACCGTTTTGCGCTCGCGGCCCTGGAAGCCACGCGCCGGTTTCGCAAAGTCACGCCGCAGCTTACACTGCGGTTTCACAGGGACCAGAATCCCGCGCTGATGCGCAAGGCCATGGAGGTTATCGGCGAGACGGGCGTGTACCCCATGCTGTACAACGACGACACGGTGGTCGCGGGCGTGGCCGCTGTGCTCGGTGTGAGCGAGGCGGAGGCCGAGCGATACCATCCGCTCGGCTGCGGCGAGTACATGCTGGCCGGCTGCAGCCCGAGCCTGCTCGACAGTGTCTGGAGCATCCCGAAATCGTTGGAGGCCGCGCTTCACAACGGCGCCGCCTGGACCGGCGCACGCATGGGGCCGCCTACCGGCGCGGTCGAAACGTTGGACACCTTCGAACGGTTGTACGGCGCCTTTCTCGAACAGGCGCGTTACGCGGCGGGGGTTTCGGCCGGCGTCTACCGGGCGCTGTGCGCGTCCTTGCCGAAGAACAACGCCTTTCTCATGGCAAGTCTGCTCACGGACGATTGTCTGGCACGGGGACGCTCACTGTTCGACGGTGGCGTGCGCTATAGGGGCGCCTGCGTGATGGGGCACGGGTTCACCAATGCCGCGGATGGCCTGACGGCCATTCGCGAGGTGGTTTACCGTCAGAAGCGATTCACCCTCGCTCAGGTCGTGGCGGCTCTGGATGCCGACTTTGTTGGGCACGACGCGCTCCGCAAGGCGTTGCAGGATGCACCCAAGTTCGGCAACGACGATGACGAGGCGGACCGGATGCTTGTCGATATGTGGCGCGACATCAACGTGGCGGCTCGGGACGCGGGGGCGCGGGCCGGACTCGACTTCTTTACGGTCAGCAGTGTCAACCCGGGCGGCTACGGCATGGGGCAGCAATGCGGCGCCACGCCCGACGGCCGCAAGTGCGGCGAGGCGTTTGCCATCGGCCACGCGCCGACCGCCGGGTTTGATCGCAAAGGATTGACGGCGATGTTCAACTCGGTCGCCAAGGTGGATGCCGCGAACGGCGGCGCCACCACGAATATCAAACTCTCGCGGGAATTCTTCATGGGGGCTCGCGCCAAAGTTGAGGCACTGTTCAAGGCCTACTTTATGAAAGGCGGGTTGCAGGCGAACGTCACGGTCGTCAACCGGGACGACTTGGAGGCGGCCATGAAGACTCCGGAGCAATACCCGCACGTGCTCGTGCGGCTGGGCGGGTGGTCCGCGCGATTCATCGACCTGGAGCGCAACGTGCAGGAAGAGATTCTGCGGCGGACGCTGTACTAGAATGCGACCAATTCTGAGCACCAATCGCTGGCAGGTCGTAATCGTAATCCCGCTCGTGATCGTAATCCATTGAACGGAGTCGATGACGATCATGAGCAGGATTACGATTACGAATGCAGTCCGGTTGAACCCCGGCACGTGGTGTCTTCCATGATGCCAGGCATTGTTCTCGATATTCTGCGTTGTTCGCTGCATGACGGACCGGGCATTCGGTCGACGGTCTTCCTGAAAGGTTGCCCCCTGGCGTGCCTGTGGTGTCACAACCCGGAGTCGCAGGGCCGTGATCCGGTGCTCGCCTTTGACGCGGCGCGCTGCACGCACTGCGGCGCGTGCGCGGCGGCGTGTCCGAACGGATGCCACTCCGTGGCGCCGGCGCGGCACGACATGGACCGGTCCCGGTGCACGGCCTGCGGGCGATGCGTGACGGCCTGCCCAAGCCGCGCATTGGAGGTGCGTGGCCGGCGCATGACCGTCGCCGAGGTGCTTGAGGAGGTGCTCAAGGACCGCGACTACTACGCGGCCTCGGACGGCGGCCTGACGTTGTCGGGCGGTGAGCCCCTGTGGCAGGCGGATTTTGCAGTCGCGCTGGCGCGCGCGGCCCGGAGCGCGGGGATCTCCGTGGCGCTGGAAACCTGTGGCATCGCGCCAGTTGCCCGGTTCCGCGAGATCAGGCCGTTCGTTGACTTGTTCTTGTATGACTACAAGGGCACGGGTGCGGACGATCACGTGGCGCACACGGGGGTGTCGAACGAGCCGGTGCTCGCGAACCTTGAGTGGTTGTACGCGGACGGCGCCCGGATCGTGCTGCGCTGTCCATTGGTTCCGGGATTGAATGATTCCGAGGAACACCTGGTAGGCATCGCGGCGCTGAGCCGGCGTTATCCGCGATTGGAGGCGATCGAGGTGATGCCGTATCATCGCATGGGAAATGAGAAGGCCCGGCGCGTCGGCATGCCGGTGCGGCTCGACCAGCCTGACGCGGATGCTGCCGTCAAGGTGGAGTGGCGGACCCGCCTGGGCGCGTTGGGGTGTCGGGACGTGGTTATGCAATAGGGTGGAACGATGGCACCAAGAACAATTCAATCGGTGATCGATGCCTTGGTCGCGGCGGTGCCCGGCGCACCATTTGCGAGCACGGTGGACACCTTGAAAGCGGGCGATGCCGCGCAACCTGCGGTCAAGGCGGCGGTCTGCTTCATGGCAACCGGGGAGGCGCTCGAACGGGCCGTGAACCTGGGTGCGAACCTGGTCATCACCCACGAACCGACTTTCTACAATCATCTGGATCAGACGGACTGGCTGAAGGGTGATCCGGTCTATGAGGCCAAGCGGGCGTTCATTGAAAGACACCGGTTGGTCGTCTGGCGGTTTCATGACTATCCGCATCACCTCAAGCCGGACGGGATTCTCACGGGTATGCTGCAAGCCTTGGGTTGGGAAGAATTAACCGCGGCGGGCCAGTCGTCCGAGTTTGTGATCCCGCCGCTGTCGTTACGGGAAATGGCCGTACAACTGCGCGACCGGTTGGGCATTGCCACGGTGCGGTTTGTGGGCAACCCGGATCTGGTGTGCGAGCGGGTCGCGCTGCTTCCCGGCGCCCCGGGCGGCGGGAAGCAGATCAGGGCGTTGATGGGCGGCGCCGCGACGGTGTTGATCACCGGTGAGGTTGCCGAATGGGAAACGAGCGAGTATGTTCGGGATGCGAATGGCGCGGGGCTTCCGCGGGGCCTGATCGTGCTCGGTCATGCGGCCAGCGAGGAAGCCGGCATGCGCTGGCTGACAACGTGGATGCAGGCGCTTGTTCCGGACGTGCCGTTTGTCTTTGTGCCGGTTCGGAATCCCTTTCAGTGGGTGTGATGAGTTGTTCCGTGAAAATGAGACGAAGCAGGAGTGTATGAAGAAGACAATCAGCATTGCAGGCGAGAAGATTTCGAATCTACCCTGGGAGGCGCGCCCCGCCGGTTCGTCGGCCATGGTCTGGCGGTATTCAGGCAACCCCATCATCGACCGGCATCCGATCCCCTGCGCTTACGCGATCTACAACAGCGCCGTCCTGCCCTTCGAGGGCCGCTTCGTGGGCGTGTTTCGCACCGAGTACAATACGCGGATGCCGTATCTGCATCTGGGCTGGAGCAACGACGGCCTCCACTGGGATATCGAACACACGCGCATCGAGTTTGCCGTGGCGCCGCCCGAGATCGCCGCGATGGAATATGCCTACGATCCGCGCCTGACCAAGATCGACGATACCTACTACATTCAGTGGTGCAACGGCTATCACGGCCCCACGATCGGGCTGGCCCGCACCAGGGACTTCAAGCGGTTCGAGCAACTCGAGAACGCCTTCCTGCCCTACAACCGCAATGGCGCGCTTTTCCCCCGGAAGATCGACGGCCGTTTCGCCATGCTGTCGCGCCCGTCCGATACCGGGCACACGAAGTTCGGCGACATCTTCTACTCCGAGTCCCCCGATATGGTCTTCTGGGGCAAGCATCGCCACGTCATGAGCCGGGGCGGCGGCTGGTGGCAGGATACGAAGATCGGCGCCGGGCCCTCGCCTATCGAAACCTCCGAGGGGTGGCTGCTGTTCTATCACGGCGTCCTGAATTCCTGTAACGGGTTTGTGTATTCCACGGGCGTGGCGCTGCTCGATTTGGAGCGGCCCTGGAAGGTGCTCTACCGGTCGGCTGAGCACATTCTGACGCCCGAGGCCCTGTACGAAACGACCGGCACGGTACCGAACGTGGTGTTCCCCTGCGCGGCTGTGTGCGACGCGCCCACGGGCCGCATCGCGCTCTATTGCGGTGCGGCGGATACGTACACGACGCTGGCATTCACGAATATGTTCGAGCTCATTCCGTGGCTCAAGGCGCATTCGACGAACGCGTGAGCGGCGGTTCGTTGACCGGGACGCCGAAAGGGTGACCCGTCACGACAACGGAGCGATATATGCGGAGCATACTGATCGAGGGCGGATGGAAACTATCGTTTGTGCACCCGGCGACGGGTCGGCGGCATAGGATCCCGGCGGCGGTGCCAGGGAGCGCGGCTGCCGACCTCATGTGCGCGAAGGTGCTTCCCGACCTGTATCGGGGCAGGAACGTGCTGGAAGCGCAAAAATGGGAACGCATCGATTTCACTTATACGACCTCGTTCACGGCGCCGACGCTTAAGAAGGGGGAACGGCTCGAACTGCATTTCGAGGGCGTCGACACCGTGGCGACGGTGGCGTTGAATGGGACACAGGTCGCGTCTTTTGACAACATGTTCATCCCGCATTCCGTCGATATCACACAGACGGCGCGAAAGAAAGGGGTGAACCGTCTTGCGGTGACCATTCACAATCCCCTTGATTATGCAGCGGATCGCGCCAGACGCTGGGGGATAGGCGGTTTCGAATTCTGTCATCTGCCATTCTACGAGGCGATCTTCGTGCGCAAGGCGCAGCATATGTTCGGTTGGGACATTGCGCCGCGTATTCTGATGGGCGGCTTGTGGCGCGGCGTGTCGCTCAAGGTCCATGCGCCAAGCGAAATCCTTCCTGACGATCTTTACTTCGCCGTGCGCGCTGTCGATGTTGCCCGGTCGCAGGCCATGGTCGAGATTGCCTATGGGCTTGCGCTCGACCCGCAGACCGATTGGCAGGCCTATGAATTGCATCTTGAAGGGCGTTCAGGTGACCACTCGTTCGCCAAGACGATTCCGCTGCGTTTCACGCACGGCAAGGATCGCTTTGCCGTCGAAGGCGCAAAATTATGGTGGCCGACGGGCTACGGCGATCAGAACTTGTACGATTTGACGGTCGCGCTCTTCCACGGGGGCGAGAAGGTCGACGAATATCACACGCGTGTCGGATTGCGGACGGTCGCGCTCGATTTCAACGCGGACCTGGCGAACCCCGGCAATAATCGGTTTCAAATCGTTGTCAACGGCGTCGGCATTTTCGCGAAGGGGAGCAATTGGGTGCCCGCGGATGCGCTTCATGCCTGCGATGCCGAACGGATACCGCAGATGCTGGCGATGTTCGTCGAAACGCACTGCAACATCGTGCGCTGCTGGGGGGGTGGCGTTTACGAGGGCGATGCCTTCTTTGATTTTTGCGACGCGCACGGCCTCATGGTCTGGCAGGATTTTATGTTCGGCTGTGCGCGCTATCCGCAAACAGACGAGTTCCTGGCCGGGGTTCGGGAGGAAGCGCGAAGCGTGATCCGCCGACTCCGCAACCACCCTGCGCTCGTGTTGTGGGCGGGTGACAATGAGGTCGATTCCTCGTACGCCTGGGCGAACCCGGGGTTTACCCCGCCGTCATTCAACAAGATATCCCGAGTGGTGTTGAAGGAAGCCGTTGCCTGTCACGATCCGTTTCGTCCGTATCTTCCCAGTTCGCCCTGTGTCAGCGACGAAATGCACGCCGCGCACCGGCACGATGCGACGCCCGAGCAGCACCTCTGGGGGCCGCGCGGCTACTTCAAGGACGATTTCTACCGGAAGAACACCGCGCTCTTCGCGAGCGAAATCGGCTACCACGGCATGCCGGCGCGGAAGAGTCTGGAGCGGTTCCTGTCGAAAGACAAGGTGTGGGGCGCCTACAATAACGACGAATGGATTCTGCATGCGGCCAATTACACCGACCGTGTGGACAGCCCCATGGGGGGGCGCAATCTCCTGATGCTGCGTCAGGTGCGTCATCTTTTCGGCGACTCGGTCGCGGTTGACGATATCGACGAGTTCATCCTCGCCTCGCAGATCACGCAGGCGGAGGCGAAGAAGTATTTCATCGAGCTGTTCCGCGCCGGAAAGCCGCAACGCACCGGCATTATCTGGTGGAATATGATCGATTGCTGGCCGCAGTTCTCCGACGCGGTCGTTGACTACTACTTCGCGAAGAAGCTGGCGTATCGTTACATCAAGCGCGCGCAGGAGCCGGTGGCACTGATGATTGCGGAGGATGCCCGCGGAGACCTTGAAATCGTGGCGGTGAACGACACGCTGCGTGCGGCGCGCGGCACCTGGGTCATGACCGATGCGGCCAACGGACAGGTTCTGATGGCAGGCGACTATGGCATCGAACCGAACGGCCGTGCGGCGCTCGGCACACTCGCGCAGACCCCGGGGATGGGATGTCTACTTCTCGAGTGGATGGTCGAAGACGGTGCAAAACGGCGTAATCACTATATCAACGCCCAGGCGCCTTGGGATTTCCGGGCGTACAAAGCGATGATGGTGGCCTTTGATAGCCCGGATGGTTACTTTATCAGATGACGCCCGGCGAAGAGGTCGCGAGGCGCCGAGCTCATGACGCATGCGCATACAAGTCCAACAAGTCAGCGTTCCGCTCGATTACGATGCCGCCGTCCTGCAGCAGCGGGTGAGCGACAGGGTGGCCTGTCTGCCGGCGCAACTTTCGAACGTGACGGTCGTCCGCCGTTCGCTGGATGCGCGCCCCCGCAACCCGGCCCCCGTGTACGTGGTCACGGCGGAGGCCGAGTTGGCCTTGGACGCCCTGCCGAAGAACGCCCGCCAGCCGGGCATTGAATGCCTGACGGAGTCCGCGGACACGCCCGTGGAGCGGCCGGCCCTTACCCGGGCGGTTGAGCCCCGTCCGGTGGTGGTGGGCGCGGGGCCCGCCGGACTTCTGGCCGCCTACACGCTGGCCCTGGCCGGTGCCCGGCCGATTCTGATCGAACGCGGCGAGGAGGCCCTGGCCCGGGCGCCCAAGGTGGCTCGGTTCTGGCACGACGGCACACTCGATCCGGAGAGCAACGTGCTCTACGGCGAGGGTGGAGCCGGCCTGTTCTCCGATGGCAAGCTCACGGCCCGCAGCAAGGAGCGGGGACGAATTCGGGAATTCATGCGATTGCTCGACGCCTGCGGGGCGGACGAAAGCGTGCTGGTGGATGCTGAGCCGCATGTCGGCAGCGATGTCCTGCTTTCGGTGGTGCCTCGCCTGCGCGAGCGTATCCGGGCCGCAGGCGGGGAGGTCCGCTTCCGATCGCGCCTGGACACGGTAATCGTTCGGGACGGGCGGTTGAGGGCCTTGGTGGTGAACGGCCGGGAGCTGGCATGCGAGCGCTGTGTCCTCGCTGTCGGGCACAGTGCGCGGGACGTTTACGAAGCGCTTGCGACGGCCGGGGTCGCACTGGCGGCCAAGCCGTTCGCGGTGGGCGTACGCCTGGAACTGCCGCAGGCTGCCATTGACCGCGCCCAGTACGGCCGCTTTGCCGGAAATCCATTGCTCGGAGCGGCCAGCTTCCGGCTGACCCGGCGGGCCGAACCCGGTGTGCGCGCCTGCTACAGCTTCTGCATGTGTCCGGGCGGGAAGGTGATCGCCTGCGCATCGGAACCTGGCCTCTTCACGACGAATGGAATGAGCTATTCCAAGCGGGCGTTGCCCAGAGGGAATGCCGCCTTCCTCGTGCCGGTAGATCTAACGGATTATCCTGCGCATCCGACTCCGGCCCTGGCGGGCGTGGCCTTTCAGCGCGAACTGGAGCGTAAAGCCTTTGCCGCGGCCGGCAGCCGCTATGCCGTGCCTGCTGTCCGCCTGGTCGACTTTTTGGCCCGCCGCCGTTCTCGGGATCTGCCGGCGGACTGCTCCTGCAGCAACCCGGTCGTTTCGGCCGAGTTTCGCGACATTTTGCCGGATGCCGTCACCCGCACGCTGGAACGCGTCCTGACGCCCATGCTGAAAGAGTTGAACGGGGTGCGGCTTGATGGCTCCGTGCTGTACGCTCCGGAGACACGCAGTTCCAGTCCGGTCTGGATCGTGCGCGGGTCTGACGGGGAATCGGCCGGAACGCGTGGTCTATATCCGGCGGGCGAGGGCGCCGGCTATGCCGGAGGCATCGTCAGTTCGGCGATCGACGGCATGCGGGCGGCGGAACACGTCCTCGACGCCATGGCCGTAGAGACATGATGCGGCAAACGCTGTGTTTATTCTTGCCGTCGGGCGCGAGCCGGCTACACTCCCGGCCAGCATTGAGGTGGGATGGTAAGGAGCCGTTTCTGCAGCTTACATTTTTGAAACGCTGGCGGTTTGGGGCTGACATTTGTGTTGGCGTTGGCGGTTCTTGTATCTGATTACTAATACTGCAAGTTATTATTTATAAACACGTTGTGACTTTTGATCGGCAGGGTGGCACGACTGTTGCTAATTTACGCGCCTCAGCAAGGAACGGCGCACGGGGGCCGGCGGGCTGAGAACGAGTGGATCGGTGAATTGAATGAGTAGCTCAAAACCAAGCTAAGGGAGTGGGAATGAACTGTTGCACTGAAGAGGAGACCATGCAGAGCATACCGGATACGTTTGCGTCTAACGTGTTCAACGACAGCGTGATGCGCGCCAGACTTCCAAAGAACGTTTACAAGAAGCTGCGCGCTACGATCGATGAATGCAAGGAATTGGACCCTTCCATCGCCGACGTGGTTGCCAACGCCATGAAGGACTGGGCCTTGGAGAAGGGGGCCACGCACTACTGTCACTGGTTCCAGCCGATGACCGGGATCACGGCAGAGAAGCATGACTCCTTCATCTCGCCGACCAGCGACGGTCGCATCATGATGGAATTCAGCGGCAAGGAGCTCACGCAGGGCGAGCCCGATGCCTCATCGTTCCCCTCCGGCGGCATCCGCGCCACGTTCGAGGCGCGCGGTTACACGGTCTGGGATTGCACCTCGCCGGTATTTGTCAAGACGGACGGCTGCAATACGACGCTGTTTATCCCCACGACCTTTGCCTCCTACACGGGCGAAGCGCTTGATAAGAAGACCCCGCTGCTGCGCTCGATGCAGGCCTTGAATACACAGGCCGTCCGGGTGCTGCGCGTCTTGGGTAACCACCGCAGCAAGCGTGTCGCCGCGACGCTGGGCGGCGAGCAGGAGTACTTCCTGATCGACCGGCAGTTCGTGGAGAAGCGCGCCGACCTGAGGTTTGCCGGGCGTACACTCTTCGGGGCGCCGCCGCCCAAGGGTCAGGAACTGGAAGACCAGTATTTCGGCTCGCTGCACGAACGCGTGGCGTCATTCATGGCTGACCTGAACGAGGAACTGTGGAAGCTCGGCGTGCTGGCCAAGACGCAGCACAACGAGGTGGCCCCGGCTCAGCACGAGCTCGCCCCGGTCTACGCCACGGTCAACATCGGCGTTGACCACAACCAGTTGACCATGGAAGTGATGCAGCGTGTGGCGCGCAAGCACGGTTTCGTGTGCCTGCTGCACGAGAAGCCCTTTGCGGGCGTCAACGGCTCCGGCAAGCACAACAACTGGGCCATTGGCACCGATGACGGCATCAACCTGCTGAACCCCGGCAGCACGCCGCACGACAACATGCAGTTCCTGGTGTTCCTGTTCGCCGTGATTCGCGCGGTGCACAAGTACTCCTCGCTGCTGCGCGCGACCGTGGCGACCCCGGGCAATGACCACCGCCTCGGCGCCAATGAAGCGCCGCCGGCGATCGTGTCGATCTTCCTGGGTGAGCAGCTCACGGATATCTACAACCAGATCAAGAAGGGGACGGCCAGCCGTTCGAAGCAGGGCGGCGTGCTGAAACTCGGCGTGACGCATCTGCCCGAGATTCCCAAGGATACCACGGACCGCAACCGGACCTCGCCGTTCGCCTTTACGGGCAACAAGTTCGAGTTCCGCATGGTGGGGTCGGCGCAGTCGTTGTCCGGGCCAAATTTCGTCCTGAACACGATCGTAGCCGAGACCCTGTCCGAGATCGCCGACCACCTGGAAGGCGCGAAGGACGTGAACGGCAAGGTGCAGGCCCTGTTGCAGAAGTATGCCAAGGAACATGAAGCGATTCTGTTCAATGGCGACAACTACACCGAGGCGTGGACCAAGGAAGCCGCCAAGCGCGGGCTGCCGAACATCCGCAACTGCGTCGACAGCATCAACACGATGGTCGACGAGGAGAACGCGAAGGTCCTGATCAAGCACGGCACGTTGCCGGCTGGCGAGATCAAGGCCCGCCACGAGATCCTCCTCGAGAGCTACGCCAAGACCATTAACATCGAGGCGAAGACGATGTTGTTCATGGCTCGTCGCGAGATCCTGCCGGCGGTGATGGCCTATGCGGCTGATCTTGCGGGCGGCATCGGCGCGATTACGGCGGCGGGAGCGAAACCGGAATCCCAGATGAAGCTCCTGAAGATCGTCAATGGCGCGGCGGCTGAGATGAGCCTGGCCATCGACGCGCTCGCCGAGGTGACGGCCAAGGCCGCCGCCGTTGGACACGCCCCGGAGAAGGCCGTGGCCTACCGTGACCAGGTGATTCCGGCCATGGTGGCGTTGCGCAAAGTGGCGGACGAGATTGAGCCGGTTATCGGCGCCGATGCGTGGCCGCTGCCGACTTACGCCGACATGCTCTTCTACCGCTGAGGTAGAACGTACGTAACTGATGCAGCCCCCGCCGGACCGACGGCGGGGGCTGTTTTGTAGACGGAACAGAAAGGTCCGGCTTGCCGCGGCGTCGTGATGTCCGTATAATCCTTCCCCCGTTATGGAACAGCAAAGCAAGACGACGAAGAACGGCCTCCCTGTCGCCCAGGGGTTGTACAGTCCCGCCCACGAGCACGACAGTTGCGGCGTTGGGTTTGTAGCCAACATTGATGGTGTCGCGTCGCACAAGATCGTCACGGACGCCGTGGAGGTGCTGAAGAATCTTCTGCATCGCGGCGCGGTTGGCGGCGACCTGACAACCGGCGACGGCGCCGGCATTCTGATACAGGTTCCCGATGTTTTTTTCCGCCGTGAATGCGAGCGGCTGAAGTTCGCGCTGCCGCCGGTTCGCGAGTATGGCGTGGCCATGGTCTTCATGCCGCGGAGCGCCGCGCGCAAGCGGTGCCAGGCGGCCTTTGAGTCCGTCGTGACCGAGGAGGGGTTGGCTTTTCTAGGGTGGCGCGAGGTGCCTACGCACGGCAGCATCCTGGGCGAAAAGGCGCGCAAGGATGAGCCGGTGGTCATGCAGGCCTTTGTGCATGGCAAGGGACGCAAGGGCATCGAACTGGATCGCAAGCTGTACATCGTCCGCAAACAGGTCATGAGCCGCGTGTGTGCCGGCCTTGGCCCCGATGATCGTTTCTATATCGCGAGTTGCTCCAGCCGGACGATCACCTACAAGGGCATGCTCATGGGCGGCCAGGTGTCGGGCTTTTACACGGAGCTGAACGATCCCGCGCTGGCGAGCGCTGTCGCTGTGCTGCATCAGCGCTACAGCACCAACACATTCCCCTCCTGGGAACTTTCGCAACCCTTTCGCTTCCTGGCGCACAACGGCGAAATCAATACGCTGCGCGGCAATATCAACCAGATGGGGTCACGCGAGCAGCAACTGGAGTCGCCGCTGTTCGGGGACGACCTTCGGAAACTGATCCCGATCATCGATCCAAACGGCAGCGATTCAGCCTGCCTTGACAATGCTCTGGAATTGCTCTCGCTGGGCGGACGGACGCTGCCGCATGCGATGATGATGCTCATCCCGGAGGCGTGGGGCCCCAAGTATCCGATGGGACCGGATCAGCGCGGCTTTTTCGAGTACCACTCGGGCCTGATGGAACCGTGGGACGGGCCGGCGACCGTGGCCTTCACGGATGGCAGCGTGGTCGGCACGCTCCTGGACCGCAACGGCCTGCGTCCGGCGCGCTACACGATCACCAAGGATAATTTTATCGTCATGGCCTCCGAGGCCGGCGTCCTGGACATTCCGCCGGACCGCGTGGTGGAGAAGGGCGCGTTGCGTCCCGGCCAGATGTTGCTCGTGGAACTCGACCGGAAGCGCGTGCTCAAAGATGGCGCGGTCAAAGGCCAGGTGGCGCGCCGCCAGCCGTACCGTCGTTGGGTCGAGGAGAATAAGATCAGCGTGCAGGGCCTCTTCGAGGCCATCGCGCCCATCGTGCCTGACGCCGAAACCCTCGCGCGTCGGCAGCGGTTGTTCGGCTATTCGCGGGAAGATCTCCAGGTCATTCTCGAACCGATGGCGACCAAGGCGCACGAGCCCGTCGGCTCCATGGGAACCGATGTGCCGCTGGCCGTCTTCTCCGAGAAGCCGCAACTGCTGTTTGCCTATTTCAAGCAATTGTTTGCCCAAGTGACGAACCCGCCGATCGATCCGATCCGCGAGGAGCTCGTGATGTCGCTGATGACGTTCATCGGTAATCCGGCGAACATCCTGAGCGAGGTTCCCCATCACGCGCGGCTGATCAAATTGCGCCATCCGTTCCTGTCGGACGAGGACCTGGAACGTATTCGCGGGCTGCGGCTCAAGGACTTCGGGTCCAGCACGCTGGCCACGGGTTTCAGCTCGGCAGGCGGCGCCGACAGCCTTCGAATGGCGCTCGAAGCCCTATGCATCCAAGCCGAGGCGGTCGTGAGGGCGGGCAACAACATCATCGTGTTGAGCGATCGGACACTCCCGGCCGACCAGGCGCCCATCCCGAGTTTGCTGGCGGTCGCCGCCGTTCACCGGCATCTGATTCGCGCGGGGCTGCGGACGAGCGTGGGCCTGATCGTGGAGTCGGGTGAGCCGCGTGAAGTGATGCACATGGCATTGCTTTTGGGCTACGGGGCTACGGCCATCCATCCGTACCTGGCGTTCGAAACCATCGCCGATATGGCTCTGCGCAACGAACTCAGCGCCGGGATCGGCGTGGCCAAGGCGCTGGATAACTACGTGGCTTCACTTTGCGAGAGCCTGCGCAAGATCATGTCCAAGATGGGCATCTCGACCTTACGCAGCTATCGCAGCGCACAAGTGTTCGAGGCCGTGGGCCTGAACAGCAGCCTGACGGACAATTACTTCGAAGGGACTGTTTCGCGCGTCGAGGGCGTGGGGTTGGAGGTGATCGCGGCCGAGGCCTGCGCCCGTCACCGGGCTGCCTGCGAGGCCGCGCAGGGACATTCGTGCCTGCTGCCGAGCGGCGGGTTTTATCGGTGGCGGCAGGATGGCGAGCGTCATCTGTGGAC
>Ga0118677_10007726_pt1 | contig 17616 bp, 16 predicted proteins | sample AliMusrvi5mmetaG_FD_86154 | JGI IMG/M metagenome (GOLD analysis project Ga0118677, IMG submission 86154) | reverse complement strand
ACGCGACTGCCGCCACTGCCTTCAGATCGCTGCCCAGGGAGGCCCTCGTCACCGAGAGCCGGCTCTACGACGCCACCGACGACGAGGTGCTTTCGATCGTGGGGGAGCATGCCGGGCTCGGGTCCTCGATCGGCGTCGTCGGCCACAACCCCACGATCGGGCTGCTCATCGATGCGCTGGCACCGCCTGTCGACGAGGCAGCCCGCCGCTGCCCACCGGGCACCCTGGCGGTCATCTCGCTCCCGGCCGGAGATCTTGGGTCGATCGAGCTGGGCACCGGCGTGCTCGAGGTCCATCGGACCCCGTGACGCGACAACGCACCCGCCCTCCGTGGACGGGTGCGTCGTCGAAGCTGCTGCCGGCGTCGCCGGCGCTCGGTGCTTAGAGGGTGCGCAGGATGGCTGCGTCGCCCTGACCACCACCACCACAGAGCGCGACAGCGGCGGTGCCGCCACCACGGCGAGCGAGCTCGTAGAGCGCGGTGATCGCCACACGGTTGCCTGACATGCCGAGTGGGTGACCGAGGGCGATGGCCCCACCGTTGACGTTGACGATCGAGGCGTCGAGGCCGAGCTCGTCGATCGAGGCGAGGCCGACGGCGGCGAAGGCCTCGTTGATCTCGACGATGTCGAGGTCGCCTGCGGTCAGCCCGGCCTTGGTCAGCGCCTGGGCGATGGCCCGTGACGGCTGGGTCAGGAGCGAGGCGTCGGGACCAGCGACCTGGCCGTAGGACACGAGCTCACCCAGCGGGTTCACGCCCAGCTCCTCGGCCTTGGCCTTGGACATCACGATGACGGCCGAGCCGCCGTCGGAGATCTGCGAGGCGTTGCCAGCGGTGATGGTGCCGTCCTTGGTGAAGGCGGGGCGAAGGCCGCCGAGCGACTCGGTGGTGGTGTCACCCCGGACGCCCTCGTCGACGGCGACGACCTTGGGGTCGCCCTTGCGCTGGGGGATCGAGACGGGAACGATCTCGTCAGCGAAGCGGCCAGCCTCGATGGCGGCGGCCGCCTTCTGGTGGCTGGCGGCGGCGAGCTCGTCCTGGCGCTCCCGGCTGATGGCGCCGGCGGCGTAGTTCTCGGTGCTCAGGCCCATCGCGCAGTTGTCGATGGCGCAGGTCAGTCCGTCGTACATCATCGAGTCGACCAGCGTGGCGTCGCCGATGCGGATGCCCGAGCGGGCGTCGGCGAGCAGGTGCGGCGCCTTGGTCATCGACTCCATGCCACCAGCGACGACGATGTCGGCCTCGCCGGCGTTGATCATGAGGTCGGCCAGGTAGATGGCGTTGAGACCCGACAGGCAGACCTTGTTGACGGTGGTCGCAGGGACGCTCATCGGGACGCCGCCCTTGAGCGCCGCCTGGCGAGCGGAGATCTGACCCTGGCCGGCCTGGATGGCCTGGCCCATGAAGACATAGTCGACCTGGTCACCGCTGATGCCGGCGCGCTTGAGCGCCTCGGCGATGGCGGCGCCACCTAGGTCCATGGCGGTCAGCGAAGCGAAGGCCCCTGACAGCTTGCCGATGGGGGTGCGAGCACCCGAAACGATCACGGTCCCACCCATGGGTCCCCTCCTTTGGTCGACCGCCACCGTGGCGGTGCTCACTGCGTGCCCGAAGGTCACGTGCGTCGCTCAACCTAGCGCCTCAAGGCGAGGTTCCCCTCGCTCAGTCGCTGAAACGGGTCAGGATCCGAGACGCAACCGTGGCCATGGCCTGTCGAGGATCCGAAGCCTGCTGATCGGAGCGGTTGAGATCGACCCCATGGCTGGCCACGTCGTCAGAGGTGATCGGACGGGGTCGCATCGTTGCGTCGGCGCTCGGTATCGCCTCGAACCGCTCGACATCGCCGTCTCGCACCAGCTTGGTGGGCGTACCGGCGGACATCCACCGGGCATCATGAAGGCCCCAGGGGTCGGTGCACCACCCTTCAAGGAAGGTCTGCGTCATGTTTTGTTCTCCTAAGTGTCGCTTAGTTCACTTGGAGTTCACTTTACTGACACGAGCGGGCCACGCGTGCACCATCGTCCGGAGGTGGTGTCATAAGGGGTGTGAGGGCCTCGTCGCGGGCGACTGGCGCTCTGCGAACCTGGCGCAAGCGGGCAGTGGATCTGACCAGCGAGGAGCCAGTCCTAGGAATAGCGAGCGGCGGGTGTTCCAGGTGGGTTGAAGACCCCTGGGACAGCGTCAGGGTTTTCGACCACCACTTCACCTTCAAGGCCGTCGGGGTCTCGAAAGAAGATGCTGAGCATCGGGCCGAAATCAGTCACGAAGGCGTCGGCGGCACCTCGATCGATGAGCCGCCGGCGGATCTCCTCGAATGCCTCGAACGAGGCTGCCCTGAGCGCGAAGTGGTCAAGTCTGCCGCGTCCGAACATCGGCACCTGACGATCGGCCTCCGTGTTGCCCTCGATCTCGAACACGTTGAGCTCACAGAACTCGCCGATGTGGATGATCGTCAGTCGTGGACCGCTGCCGTTTGGAAACTCCGTCCCATCCTTCATGATCTCCGCATCGAAGACGTCACGGTAGAACGTCTGGAGCCGATCTGAATCATTGGTGATGGTGGCAACGTGGTGCAGGCCTGTGGTGAGCATGCGTCTCTCCTGGTCGTGCAGCGGTCAGCGGAATGTCAGCCGACTCATCATCGGTCATCAACAGCGAGGTGGCTTGGATGCTCAGGACCGGGGAGCATCCTGGCCCTGGCCCGGCGTCAAGGGCAGTCGCCGCGTGGTCGATCTGCGTCGTCGCTGGTCAGCTCACCACGGGGCCTCGTTGGCGATCAGCGCTGCTCATCGCCACCACGAGCGGGGACTGAGCAGATGGCGCTCAATCGGGGGAATTCCCTCACGGCGACCAATCTGAGGACGGGCATGACGTGTGGAGAGGCGGGGATGCCCGCCTCGTGGGCTCAACTGTTGGTGCCAGCGCCTTCGGACGAGTCGCCGAGGACCCGCAGGGGTGCAGGGACGTAGGCGTGGCGGTTCGACACCGTGCTCTTGATGGTGGCTGAGATCTTCTTCAAATAGGTCATGTCGTCACCTCCGGTTCATCTAACAGACAGACAGTTAACCTATTTGTCACTTTAGCAGGCTGGTCAGCGAAATCGAGCGCGCCCCGGGGGGAGGACGGGATCGCGACCAAAGGACAAGGTCGAATCTGTTCGTCGGCGTCGCCGAGCGACTCGGTCGGCAAAGGACCCATCTCTCCTCGCGTGTGCGATCCATCTACTAGAAACGACCCAACGGCACCCCAGCGGTCGGTGGTGCGAGGAGGTACTCATGACGATTGTCGATTCCCAGACGAAGGGCACCGCTCCAGCTTCGCGACCGGCCGCTGTCGCCACCGACCTGACAAAGGTCTATGGCACCGGTGACGCCGCCGTCAGGGCCCTCGACGGTGTCAGCATCGAGTTCGCCGCCGGCCGCTTCACCGCCGTGATGGGGCCTTCGGGGTCAGGCAAGTCGACCCTCATGCACTGCATGGCCGGGCTCGACACCCCGACGTCGGGAACCACCTTCATCGGTGATGCCGAGATCGGCTCGCTCGACGACAAGGCGCTCACCCAGCTTCGACGTGACAAGGTCGGGTTCATCTTCCAGGCCTTCAACCTTGTGCCGACGCTCACTGCCGCCGAGAACATCACGCTGCCGATCGACCTGGCCGGCGGGAAGGTCGACAAGGAGTGGATGAAGACGGTGACCGACCAACTTCGGATCACCGAGCGCCTCGGTCATCGGCCGAGTGAGATGTCGGGAGGACAGCAGCAGCGGGTGGCGTGCGCCCGGGCGCTCATCAGTCGGCCGGAGTTGATCTTCGCCGACGAGCCCACAGGGAACCTCGACTCGAACTCGTCGACCGAGGTGCTCGAGTTCCTCCGACGCTCGGTCACCGAGTTCGGTCAGTCGATCGTGATGGTCACCCACGACGCGCGCGGCGCGGCCTTCGCTGATCGGGTGGTCTTTCTGGCTGACGGTCGCCTTGTCGACGAACTGGCTGAACCCACCACCGACGCCATCCTCGAGAAGATGAAGCAGCTAGGAAGCTGAGATGCTCCGCCTGACCTTGAAGGGCCTCTTGGCCCACAAGCTGCGCGTGGCCCTGACCGCCCTCGCCATCATCCTCGGCGTCACCTTCGTGACCGGGACGCTTGTCCTGACCGACACGCTCCACAACACCTTCACCTCGCTCTTCTCGAAGATCTACAGCCACGTGGATTTCGAGGTCCGCGGGACCGCTGCCTTCTCGGGCCAGCAAGGAGGGGCAGCGGTGCGCAACCCGATCTCCGACTCGCTGATCGCCACTGTTGCGGCCGTGCCGGGCGTCGATGCGGCCGAGGGGCTGGTGGGTGGCTACGCGCAGTTCGTCGACAAGCAGGGCAAGGCCATCACCACCGGCGGCGCACCCACCCTCGGGACCACCTTCGGCTCGAAGCCCCAGCTCTCAGCCCTCCACCCAGTCTCGGGGCACGGTCCCACAGCCTCGAACCAGGTCGCCATGGACGAGGGGACGGCGACCAAGTACCACTTCCACGTCGGGGATTCGGTCAAGGTCCTGCTCCCGGGACCCCCAGAGACATTCACCATCTCTGGCATCGTGCGATTTGGCACAGCTTCGAACCTCGGCGGGGCGACGCTGGCCGCTTTTACGCTGCCCACAGCCCAGCGCCTCTTCAATGAGGTGGGTCGGGTCGACACCATTGAGGTGGCGACTGCGTCGGGAGCAGACAAGGCCGCGGTCGAGCGGTCGATCGCCAAGGTCCTGCCCAAGGGCGTCGAGGTGGTGTCCGCGCAGACCGTCGCCAACGAGCAGTCCAGCGCCATCAACAACGCGCTCGGCATCTTTTCGACAGCGCTGCTGGTCTTTGCCCTGATCTCTCTCTTCGTCGGTGGCTTCACGATCTTGAATACCTTCTCGATCACGGTCGGCCAGCGGACGAGGGAGCTCGCGCTGCTCCGGATCGTCGGTGCCAGCCGAGGTCAGGTGTTCCGCTCTGTCATCGCTGAAGCCGGGGTCATCGGTCTCCTCGCCTCGGTGGTCGGCCTTGTCGCCGGCGTGGCGATGGCGATGGGCCTCGAGGCGCTCCTCAAGGCGTTCGGGGTCTCGTTGCCCACCGGCTCGCTGGTCTTCGCACCGCGGACGGTCATCGTGGCGCTGGTCGTCGGTGTCGGCGTCACCGTCGTCTCGGCGATCAGTCCGGCTCGCCGGGCGGTGCGTATCGCGCCGATCGCCGCGCTGCAGAGCATCGAGGCGGGGACCGAAGGCAACTCGTTACGACGGACCATCGTCGGCGGCGGTGCGGCGCTCCTCGGTGGGATCGCCCTCGCCATCGGCTTGACCGCTCCACAGATCAGCCTGGTGGGCATCGGTGCGCTGTTGATCTTCATCGGCGTCGGCATGCTCTCGCCGCTGATCGCCCGACCTATGGCGAGCGTGCTGGGCCGCCCCCTGGCACGACTCCGCGGCGTGCCTGGGCGACTTGGTCGGCAGAACTCGATGCGAAGCCCTCGTCGGACCGCGCAAACCGCTGCTGCGCTGATGGTCGGTCTCGCGCTCGTCTCGACGATCGCGGTGTTCGGCGCGTCGCTGTCGCGCTCGGCCACGAGCAGCGTCTCTGAGGCCATCGCCGCTGACTACATCGTCACGCCGTCGAGCCAGGGCGGACCCACCAGTGGCTTCAGCGCATCGGCGGGGACGACGGCCGCCAAGCTGCCCGGCGTGGTCCGGGCCTCCTCGATCTACGCAGGCCAGGCCAAGATCGGTCCGTCGGTGGTCTACGTGGGCGGCCTCGCACCAGCCGACGTCGCTCGCACCGTCACACTGCGCATGACGCAAGGCAACGGCCCAGCCGCACTGGCCTCGGGCGGACTGCTCGTCGACTCGACGACCGCCACCAAGGACAAGCTGGTCGTCGGCCAAAAGCTGCCGGTGACCTTCGCCGAGACCGGCCCGACCAGGCTCCGGATCGCCGGGATCTACCAACCGAACGTCATTCTGGGGTCGTACCTGATCGGCATGCCCACCTTCCACGCCAACTTCGCCCCGTCGACCCTGCCCGTTGCCCTCTTGATCAGCACCTCGTCGCCGGCCAACCCGGCCCTGACCGCCGAACTCACCAAGGGGCTCGCGGGCTACCCGAACCTGAAGGTCCAGACTCGAGCCGAGTTCGAGAAGGCCCAGGAGGCGCAGGTCAACCAGTTGCTCGGTCTTGTCTACGCGCTGCTCGCCCTTGCCATCGTCGTGGCGCTGATCGGCATCGTGAACACCCTCATGCTCTCTGTCTTCGAGCGCACCAGAGAGATCGGGCTGCTCCGGGCGGTGGGCATGAGCCGACGCCAGGTCAGGACCATGATCCGAGCCGAGGCGGTGATCCTGGCCGTGTTCGGCGCGGCGATCGGCATCGTGGTCGGCACCGGGCTCGGCATCGCCCTCGTGTCTGCGCTCAAGGATCAGGGGATCACCGAGTTGGTCGTGCCATGGTCGAACCTGATCGTCTTCCTCATCCTCGCTGGGCTCCTCGGCTTGGTCGCCGCCTCGTGGCCAGCTCGGCGGGCAGCGCGGCTCAACGTGCTCGACGCCATCGCCACCGAGTAGCCGGGGGAAGTCACGAGCAACTCGGCGAGGGTGGCCCACTAGGGTTGGCGCCCATGAGCGAGATCATCACTGCAGCCATCGAGGGAGCCAGCGCCGAGGACCTGGCCGGACTCCCCATGCCCGAGTCGACCCGCGCCGCCTTCGTGCGGCGTGAGGACCAGACCATGTTCGAGGGCCTCGAGTCTGAGGACAAGGACCCCCGCAAGTCGCTGAAGATCGGCGACGTGCCGCTTCCAGAGCTCGCCCCCGATGAGGCCTATGTCCTGGTCATGGCGTCCTCGATCAACTTCAACACGGTGTGGACCTCGATCTTCGAGCCGCTGCCGACCTTCGGCTTCCTGGATCGGCTCGGCAAGGAGTCAGCCTGGGGCAAGCGCCACGCGCTCGACTACCACGTGGTCGGCTCTGATGGCGCCGGCATCGTGCTCAAGACCGGCTCGGCGGTGCGCTCATGGGGCCCCGGCGACCAGGTGACCATCCACTGCAACTACGTCGACGACCAGGACCCGAGCGCCCACGACGACTCGATGCTGGCGTCGAACCAGCGGATCTGGGGCTTCGAGACCAACTTCGGCGGCCTGGCCGAGATCGCCGTGGTCAAGGCGAATCAGCTGATGCCCAAGCCCACCCACCTCACCTGGGAGGAGTCAGCGGTCAACGCGTTGTGCAACTCGACGTCGTATCGGATGCTCGTGAGCGCCAATGGGGCCAACATGACCCAGGGCGACAAGGTGCTCGTCTGGGGCGCCACCGGCGGCCTGGGCGCCTTCGCGGTCCAGTACGTGCTCAACGGGGGAGGGACCCCGGTGGGCGTCGTCTCCTCGGCTGACAAGGTGGCCATCTTGAATGAGCTCGGTGTCGACGCCGTGATCGACCGCAAGGAGAAGGCCTACCGCTTCTGGGCCGACGAGCACACCCAGGACGAGTCCGAGTGGCGCCGGCTTGGCAAGGACATCCGGGGCCTGGTGGGCGAGGACGTCGACATCGTCTTCGAGCACCCGGGCCGCCAGACCATGGGCGCGAGCGTCTTTGTGACCAAGCGGGCCGGGACGATCGTGACGTGCGCTGCGACCAGCGGCTACATGATCGAGTACGACAACCGCCACCTGTGGATGAAGCTCAAGTCCATCAAGGGCTCGCACTTCGCCAACTACCGCGAGGCATGGCACGCCAACCAGTTGGTGTGCGAGGGCAAGATCCTGCCGCCGCTCTCGGCCGTGTTCAGCTTGGACGAGGTCGGCGACGCCGCCTTCCAGGTGCACAAGAACCTTCATGAAGGCAAGATCGGCGTGCTCTGCGCCGCACCCGAGGAGGGCCTCGGCATCACCAACCCTGAGCTGCGAGCTGAGGTCGGCGAGGATCGACTGACCATCTTCCGCCGCCACGACTGAGCACCACACCCGAACGACGAAGGAGAATCCATGACCGAGCTCATGCTGACCGAGATCGACCATGTCGCCATCGCTGTCAATGACCTTGACGGCGCCATCGCCTGGTACGCCGATGTCTTCGGCGCCACCGTGGATCACCGGGAGCGCGTGGACTCTGACGGCGTCGAGGAGGCGCTCCTCAAGGTGGCTGACTCCTACGTCCAGCTGCTCACGCCGACCCGAGATGACTCACCGGTGGCGAAGTACCTCGCCAACAAGGGCGAGGGCCTCCACCACATCGGCTATCGGGTCGATGACTGCGCGGCTGCGCTCGAGAGCGTCAAGGCCTCGGGGGGTCGTGTGATCGACGAGGCACCACGACCGGGCAGCCGAGGCACCACGGTCGCCTTCGTGCACCCGAAGACGTCGTTCGGCACCCTCATCGAGCTCGTCGAGGAGTAACCCCGCCGGGGCCGCACCGGCTCAGATACTGTGCGGCCATGACAAGTTTCACTCTGACTGACAGAAGATTCCTGCGGGGACCACTGGCGCTCGTCGCAGCGGGAAGCATCATCGCTGCGGGCGGCCTGCTCGGGGCATGCGGCACCTCGAGTCACTCCTCCTCGACGACCGTCGTCCAGACCACCTCGCTCGTGGGCAAGCGCTACTGCGAGGTCCTGCTCGTCTCGACCGACGGCGGCCTCCACGCCACCGTCTACAACACCTATCCGCTGAACGCCTGTCCGGCCTCCAAATGGAATGCGCTCGACGCTCCCGAGCTGGCCACGCAGAACGGTGCCGTGGCAGCGCTCCTCAACGGCCCGCGCTACTGGCTCATGGACTCGATCGCCAAGACGACGACCGGTGCCAGGGTGACCGCGACCTTCGGCGGCATCGAGATGATCAAAGAGGCCACCGTGGCGCTCACCCCGGCGGATCTCAGCGCGCAGCGAGCCTCGTACACACCGCACACAGTCAACCGGTCGGCCTCGTTCACCTTCAATGCTGGTCGCCGGGTCTATGAGCTCCACGATCCGAGCGGCCAGCGCTGGATTATGCAGACCTGGAGCCAGCAGGTCGATCCGTCTCTGAGCGAGTCACAGCTGGCCACGCTCGACACTCGCCTCGAGCTCCCTTCCGGGTGGAGCTACACGACTCGGACCCTCGCGACACCATTGGTGGTAGCGACGCAATCCACCGCTGCCCACGTCCTCCAGGACAACCTCGACAACAGCTACTCGCTCGAGACCTCGCACGCGGCGAGGTGAGTTCAGGGCCTTCGTCGCTGCCCATCCGGGTCCGAGCTTGGGTGCTGAGGCTCAGGTGGGCCGGTGCGCCCAGCCTCTTGTAACCTCCACCCCTATGGATCACTCGATGACCGAGAAGCTCGACCAGCTCGCCGAACTCAAGAACCAGGCGCTCCACGCCGGCAGCGAGAAGTCCGTTGCGCGCCAGCACGATAAGGGGAAGCTCACTGCTCGTGAGCGGATCGAGTACCTGCTCGATGAGGGCTCCTTCACCGAACTCGACATGCTGGCCCGCCACCGGGCACACGACGCTGGCCTCGAGGACACCCGCCCTTACACCGACGGCGTCATCACCGGCTTCGGCACCATCGACGGCCGCAAGGTCTGCGTCTTCAGCCAGGACTTCACCGTCTTCGGCGGGGCGCTCGGCGAGGTGTTCGCTGAGAAGATCCACAAGATCATGGATCTCGCCGAGTCGCTCGGCGTGCCGATGATCGGACTGAACGACGGCGCCGGCGCCCGCATCCAGGAGGGTGTGGTCTCGCTGCACTCCTACGGGGGTATCTTCCACCGCAACGTCCAGGCCTCAGGAGTCATCCCGCAGATCTCCGTCATCATGGGCCCCTGTGCGGGTGGCGCGGTCTACTCACCGGCGATGACGGACTTCATCTTCATGGTCAACGAGACCAGCCACATGTTCATCACCGGCCCTGATGTGGTCAAGACCGTCACCGGCGAAGAGGTCACGCTCGAAGAGCTCGGTGGTGCCATGAGCCACGCCTCGAAGTCGGGCGTGGCCCACTTCGTCTCGGCAGACGAGCACGCCTGCTTGGACGACGTGAAGTACCTGCTCAGCTTCCTGCCGGCCAACAACCTGGAGGAGCCACCGCGGGAGGACACCGGCGACGACCCCGAGCGGCTGTGCCCTGAGCTCACCGACATCCTGCCGGACTCGGCCAACCAGCCCTACGACATGCGCTCGATCATCTCGGCGGTGGTCGACGACGGCGACTACTTCGAGGTGCACGCCGCCTACGCCCCCTCCATCACCTGTGGCTTCGCCAAGATCGCCGGCCGGCCGGTCGGCATCGTCGGCAACCAGCCGATGGTCCTGGCCGGAGTGCTCGACATCCACTCCTCCGAGAAGGCGGCACGGTTCGTGCGGACATGCGACGCCTTCAACGTCCCGCTGATCACCTTCGTCGACGTGCCTGGCTTCCTGCCCGGGACCGACCAGGAGTACGGCGGCATCATCCGCCACGGCGCCAAGCTGCTCTACGCCTACTGCGAGGCGACCGTGCCGCGGATCCAGCTGATCACCCGCAAGGCCTACGGCGGCGCGTACGTGGTCATGAACTCGAAGTCGATCGGCGCCGACCTGGCCTTCGCCTGGCCATCAGCCGAGCTGGCGGTCATGGGCGCAGCCGGTGCGGTCGAGATCGTCTACCGCAGCGACCTGCTGGAGGCCGCCGACCCTGAGGCACGACGTGCCGAGCTGGTCGAGGAGTACACCGAACGGCACGCCAACCCCTACGAGGCGGCCGAGCGTGGCTATGTCGATGACGTCATCGACCCGGCCGAGACCCGCCGGGTGCTGACCCGCAGCCTCGAGATGCTCATCACCAAGCGCGAGGAGCTGCCCAAGCGCAAGCACGGGAACGTCCCGCTGTGAGCGACGAGGCCACCCGAGGCGGCTTGTCCGAACGCCCCGCCGTCGATCCAGCGATCACCGCCGTGGTCACGGCTGCCGCGTACTCGATCTTGACCGGTGGCTCAGATCCTGCGCCCGAGACCCCAGCCAACGTCTGGCGCTTCTCGGGCCGCTGGTTCAGCGACCACCAGGTGCGCCGGCGGGCCCGTCCAAGCTAGGACGAGAGGTTCCGCTCCCAGTCGATCCGCCTGGCGAGGAGCACGGCGACGACCAGAAGCGCGATGGTGGCCGGGATGGTCAGCGCCAGCGTGACGCTGCCACCGAACCGGACCACCTCGACCTGCCACAGCGAGACGAAGTAGCCCGAGTGGTGCCACGGGCTCGACCCGGTCGTGATCAGGTGCCAGGTGTTCGACCACACCGTCGGCAGGATCCGCCACTGGCCGAGCGCACTCGGGTGGTTCACCCCAGGATTGAGACGCTCCTGCGCGTCGTAGGGGACCAAGAGGAGCGAGCCTGACCACACGACGCCCACCAGCGTGGCGAGCGGCACGAGCAGCTTGGTGACCTTCCCGAGCGGGAGGGGGAGCAGGTAGGTGGTCAGCGGGATCATCGGCACGAGGAACCGACAGCCCTGTCCCCAGCCGTACCAGGCGTGGAGGAGGTCCTGGGGGAGCGGGTGGATCACGAGGACCGAGCAGAGGATCGCCAGGCTGAGGCCGACCGCGAGCGGGGCTGAGCGTGGCCCATCGCTGCGCCAGCGCCACCAGAGCGACCCGGCACCGACGAGGACGAGCGGGGCGAAGAACACCAGGCCTGAGTCGGTCGAGAAGAAGAGCTCGGTGACGCCCTTCCAGCTGAGCCCGTAGTGGACGAGGTGGTCGTAGCCGTGGCCGAACTTCAAGATCCCGCCGAAGCGCGCTCGGTTGGTGGCGAGCAGGATGAGCAGACCAGCGGCCACGGGCGCGCTCAGCCGAAGCGCAGCACCGAGCTCACGTCGCCGCAGGTGCGGGAGCACCGCGATGATGAGGCCCACCGCGGCCACCGCCACCATCTGGGACCTTGAGAGCACCAGGAGGCCAAGCGCTACGCCGGTCCACAGGTCGTGGCCACGCTGGGAGAGGACGACGACCGCCAGGCACAAGGTGGCCGCCAGGGCGATGTCCATCGGCACCTTGGCCACGAAGACCCAGAGCAGCGTGCCGAAGGTGGCGACGAAGATCACCAACGCCCGGGATCTCGTCGGTGCCGTGTCGCCGACGTCAGCGGCCCACCGCATCCCGAGCGCCACCATAGCGGCGCCGAGCAGGGCGAACTCGAGGATGACGAGGAAGCTCGCCACCTTGAACCCGAAGAGGTCGCCACCAAGGCCTGCTGGCAGCAGGTAGAGCCCCGGCAGGAACGGATAGGGCGAGGCGTGCCACGACGTGCTCAGGGCACCCTTGGCGAAGCCCTGCGCCATCTCGAGCTCACGGGCGAGGTCGCTCGAGAGCGTCGTGCCCTGGCTGATGGCCAGGCAGATGAGGAAGAAGACGAGGGCAGGGCCGAGGATCGGGCTGCGGACGAGACGCCCCAGCCGAGCCGCGGCGGGCGCCATCACCCGGCGCGGTGGCGCTCGACCAGATCGACCATGTCGTCCATGATCTCGATCAGCTCGAAGTCCTTCGGTGTGTAGACGGCGGCGACGCCCTTGTCTCGCAGCACCTGCTCATCATCGGGCGGGATGATCCCGCCGACGACGACGTCGGCGTCGACGCCTTCGGTGCGGCAGCGATCCAGGATCTCGGGGACGAGCTCGAGGTGCGAGCCCGACAGGATCGAGATGCCGATCACGTCGACGTCCTCATCACGGGCTGCCGCGACGATCTGCTCAGGCGACAGGCGGATGCCCTGGTAGACGACCTCGAAGCCGGCGTCTCGGGCGGCCACCGCGATCTGCTCTGCGCCGTTCGAGTGGCCGTCCAACCCGGGCTTGGCCACGAGCAGCCTCGGTCGCCCGCCGTCGCTGGCCGCCATCGCCGCCGTGCGAGCCGCGACCGCTGCCATCGAGGTGCCTCGCTGACCGACGCCGCCAGCCACGCCGGTGGGCGCCCGGTACTCGCCGAAGACCTCTCTGAGCGCGCCGGCCCACTCGCCGGTGGTGCCGCCGGCATGGGCCAGGGCGATCGAGGGGAACATGATGTTGTCGTCCGTGGCGTCGCTCAACGCGACTCGCTTGAGCTCTTCGAGGGCTGCGGCCACTGCCGCCTCGTCGCGGTTCGCACGCCAGGCGGCCACGTCCTCCTTGAGCTGCGTCTCGACGAGCGGGTCCACCTTCATGATCGACTCGATGCCGTCAGGGTCGACGAGCGGGGACTCTGCCGACTCGGTGAAGGCGTTGACGCCGATCACCGTCTGCTCGCCTGACTCGATGCGAGCGATGCGCTCAGCCTGGCTGCGCACCAGGCGAGCCTTGAGCTCGTCGATCGACTCGAAGGCACCACCCATGGCGAGCACCTCATCGAGCTCGGCGGTGGCCGCCTCCATGAGCTCGGTGGTCTTGGCCTCCATGACGTGGCTGCCCTCGAAGATGTCGGGGTACTCGAGCAGGTCGGTCTCGAAGGCGAGCACCTGCTGGATGCGAAGCGACCACTGCTGGTCCCAGGGCCGAGGAAGGCCGAGCGCCTCGTTCCAGGCGGGGAGCTGGAGCGCTCGGGCCCGAGCGTCGGCCGACAGGGTGACGCCGAGGGCTTCCAAGACGATGCGCTGCACATTGTTCTCAGGCTGCTGCTCGGTCAGGCCGAGCGAGTTCACCTGGACGCCGTAGCGGAAGCGACGCTTGGCCGGCTCCTCGACGCCGTAGCGCTCGAGGCAGATGGCGTCCCAGAGCTTGGTGAAGGCCCGCATCTTGGCGGTCTCCTCGACGAACCGGATGCCGGCGTTCACGAAGAAGCTGATCCGGCTGACGACGTCGGGGATCTCGCTGGCGTCGACCTTGCCCGAGTCACGCACCGCGTCGACCACGCCGATGGCAGTGGCCAGGGCGTAGGCGATCTCCTGGGTGGGGGTGGCCCCTGCCTCTTGGAGGTGGTAGCTGCAGACGTTGATCGGGTTCCACTTCGGGACGTGGCGCACCGTGTAGGCGATCATGTCGACGATCAGTCGCCGGGAGGGGACAGGGCCGTAGATGTAGGTCCCTCGAGACAGGTACTCCTTGACGATGTCGTTCTGGGTGGTGCCGGTGAGCACCGCCGGGTCGACCCCTTGGTCCTCGGCGTTGGCGATGTAGAGGGCGAGGAGCCATGCGGCGGTGGCGTTGATGGTCATCGACGTGTTCATCTCGCCGACGGGGATCTGGTCGAGCAGCTGCGCCATGTGACCGAGGTGGGCGACAGGGACGCCGACCTTGCCGACCTCGCCGGAGGCCTCGGGAGCGTCAGGGTCGTAGCCGGTCTGGGTCGGCAGGTCGAAGGCGATCGACAGGCCTGTCTGCCCCTTGGCCAGGTTGGTGCGGTAGAGCTTGTTGGAGGCGGTGGCGGTGGAGTGGCCTGAGTAGGTCCTCATCACCCACGGCTTGGCGCGTCGGTTCTCGCTCATCGGGGCCTCCTTCTCGTCGTCAGGGGTCCACGCACCCAGCCTCGCAGGGCCGAGGCCGGCGCGCGCGGTCGCCTACTTGTTGTAGTCGTAGAAGCCGTGCTTGGTCTTGCGACCGAGACGCCCTGCGGCGACCATCCGGCGCAGCAGCGGGACGGCGGCGTAGTTGGGGTCCTTGAACTCGGTGTGGAGCGCGTCGAGGATCGCCAGCGAGGTGTCGAGGCCGACGAGGTCGAGCAGAGCGAAGGGTCCCATCGGGAAGCCGCAGCCGCCCTTCATGGCGGTGTCGATGCCGTCGCGGCTGGCCACGCCCGACTCGAGGAGTCGGATGGCGTTGTTGAGATACGGGAAGAGCAGGGCGTTGACGATGAAGCCGGCCTGGTCCTTGACCTCGACCGGGTCCTTGCCGCAGCTGGCGGCGAAGGCGGTGACCTCGTCGATGGTCTCATCTGAGGCCGTGATCGGTCGGACGATCTCAACGAGCGCCATCGCCGGCGCCGGGTTGAAGAAGTGGACGCCGCAGACTCGGTCGGGGCGCTTGGTGGCGACCGCCATCTCGACCACCGGGAGCGTCGAGGTGTTGGTGGCGATGATGGCGCCCTCCTTGACGATGGCGTCGAGCTCGGTGAAGAGCGGCACCTTGACGTCGAGGTCCTCGACCACCGACTCGATCACCAGGTCGCAGTCGGCGAGCGCGCTCAGCTCGGTGGCGGTGGTGACGCGCCCCAGGATCTCGGCCTTCTCCTCCTCGGTCCGGCGCCCCTTCTCCACCTGGCGAGCGAGCGACTTCTCGAGCCCGCCCTTCATGGCGTCTGCGGTGGCCTGGCTGCGCGAGCGCAGCACGACCTCGTAGCCATTGGCCGCAGCCACCTCGGCGATGCCCGAGCCCATGATCCCTGAACCGATGATTCCCACACGTGTGATCGACATGGTTGGAGATGCTATCGGTCCGCCGGCTGCCAGGACAGATGAGGAGTCTGTGGGATCCTTGGGTCTATGGAGCCTGAGAGCGGAACGGTTGTCCTCCTTGGTGCTGGTGCGCTCGACGACCCATCGACCAGCCAGCAGCTCGCCGAGCTTGCGTCGGGTCCAGTGGTGGTGCTGCCGACAGCGGCAGCCTTCACCGGCATGGAGACAGCGGTGGTCGAGGTGGCAGGGCGCTTCGTCGAGCTCGGCCTCGAGGTCGAGGGTGTGATGGCGGCGAGTCGGGCTGACGCGCAGAACGAGGAGCTGGTCAAGCGCCTCGACACCGCCGCGCTGGTGTGGCTCGCCGATGGCAACAGCCTCCACTTGAAGACGACGCTACGCGACACGTTGCTGCTCGACGCGCTCTGGGGCGTGCTCGCCCGCGGTGGCGTCGTGGCGGCAAGCGGTTCGGTGGCCTCCGCGCTGTGCGACCCGATGATCGACCCACGAGGTGGTGCGCCGATGATCGGGTTGGGACTCGTGACCTCGGTGTGCGTGGTGGCGGGTGACGAGGCGGCGTCAGGCCACGACGAGATGCGCAACCGAACGCTCGGGCTGGTGAGCCCCACGATGCCAGTCGCGGTTCTGGCACCCGGGACCGGTCTGACGCTCAGCAGCCAAGGTCCCAGCTCGATCGGGGGGATGCCCGATGTCTACGTGGGTGGTCGCCCCGTAGCCGACGGCCTTTCGGCGATCGGTTCCTTCTAGGGCGCTACTCGGACTCGGTGATGACGACCGACTCGATGACGACGTCGGTGACCGGCTTGTCGCCGCGACCTGTCTCGACCTTCTCGATGGCGTCGACCACGTCCAGGCCCTTGATGACCTTGCCGAACAGGGCATAGGCGGGCGGGAGACTGACCCCGCTCGGACCTGAGATGACGAAGAACTGGCTGCCGTTGGTGTTCGGGCCGGCGTTGGCCATCGCCAGCGACCCGATCTCGTAGCGGCCGGGCTTCGGCAACTCGTCAGCGAAGCGGTAGCCCGGCCCACCAGTGCCGGTGCCCTGCGGGCAGCCGCCCTGGAGGACGAAGCCCTGGATGACTCGGTGGAAGGTGAGGCCGTCGTAGAAGTGGTAGCGGGCCAGGAACACGAAGGAGTTGACCGTCTTCGGAGCGGCGATCGGGTCGAGGGCGATGACGATCTCGCCCATCGAGGTCGTCATGGTGGCGGTGTAGCGCTTGTCGACGTCGATGCACATCGGCGGCTCAGCGTCGAAGGTCGTCGTCCTTGGCGACGAGCCGTCAGGGTTAGGGCAGGCGGGCGTGGTCATTGGTGCTCCTTGGGGGTTGGGCTCGAGGCGGTGGCGTGCTCGCCGGTCAGCTCGAAGTGATGGTGATCGAGAGGATCCGGTGGGTGACTGCTGGCGGCACGCCTGCGGTCGTCCCCTGGGAGTTGATCTTCTGGACGATGTCCATGCCCGAGGTCACCGCACCGAAGAGGGCGTAGGTGTTGGGGAGGTTCTCGCCCTCGGCGCCGGTGACGATGAAGAACTGGCTGCCGCCGGTGTTGGCCGAGCCGGTGTTGGCCATCGCTACCGACCCGATCGGGTACTGCGGCGTGGCCTTGGCCGGGTTCTCGTCGGGGATGGTGTAGCCCGGGCCACCGGTGCCGGTGCCGGTGGGGTCACCGGTCTGGTCCATGAACTGCGGGATGACCCGGTGGAAGATCACGCAGTGGTAGTAGCCCTTGTCGGCGAGGAACACGAAGTTGTTGACCGTCGTCGGTGCAGTCTTCGGGTCCAACGTGATGGTGAAGGGGCCCAGGTCGGTGACAACCTTGGCGGTGTAGGTCTTCGACGTGTCGATGGTCATCGCCGGTGCGCTCGGCCACGACAGCGTGTTGACGCGAGCCGAGGTCGACGCCGGGCAGCCAGCTGCCACTGCGACCTTGTTGGCCTGGGCCTGTGCGGCGGCGTTGGCGGCTGAGGTCGCCGAGGAGGTCGTGGTCGAGGCCTGCGTGGTCGACGTCGAGGAGGACTTCGACCCGCCGCGGCTGAGCAGGAAGATGCTCCCGACCACCACGACGGTGATCACGGCGACGATGATGACCCGACGAGTCAGGGTCTTCCTCTTGGCCTGCTTCATCTCCTGCTCGCGGCGCTGCTCGCGCCCGGCACGCTGTCTGGCTCTCTTCTCCGTTGGCCCGGCATCGCTGCTAGCGGGCCGGCGCAGTCGAGCCACCTCGGCTGGCCCCGGTAGTTTCGGGGGTCGTGGCACC
>Ga0118677_10007725_pt1 | contig 17617 bp, 14 predicted proteins | sample AliMusrvi5mmetaG_FD_86154 | JGI IMG/M metagenome (GOLD analysis project Ga0118677, IMG submission 86154) | reverse complement strand
CTTTACAACTCCATTTATAAAAACTGCTATTGATATATCAATAGCAGTTTTTATTTTCGGCTACTCAGAACAGCTGTTGAAAACTTATCTGTAACTATTCCATCAGGGAAATTATTTTCACAATATGGAAATGCAGCAATGTTTATTCTGTGCCCAGATAGTTCAGTTGGTTCATGTACATGGTCACTACCAATGTCCGGTATGTTTTACCAATGCACTTCCCTGTTGCGATGGCGATAATTGTTCTACTAACCACCTGCTCCGTAATCAGGATATACTGATAGCCGAAGAACTACCCGGTAACCCGGAAGAATAGGGTATACAATCAACTACCCATAAAAAAAATCTCCGGCACTCATGGCACCGGAGATCCTCAGTATAGTTATTTTCAAAGTTTATCCTACTGCTTCGCTTTGCATACTCTTACTACTCTTCTTCCTGTCATCTTCATTCAACACTACTTTACGCATACGGATATTCTTGGGGGTTACTTCTATACACTCATCCTGCTGAATATACTCCATACACTCTTCCAGTGTAAACTGCAATTTCGGAACAATACGCACCGCATCATCACTTCCACTGGCACGGTGGTTGGTCAGCTTTTTCATTTCCACTGCATTCACATTCAGGTCGCCTGGTTTAATATGTTCGGCAATCACCTGACCAACATATACCTCTTCACCCGGATCAACAAAGAAACTTCCTCTGTCTTGTAGCTTATCAATCGAATAAGCGGTAGTAGTTCCACCGAATTTTGCGATCAATACACCATTATTTCTTCCGGGAATAGGTCCTTTCCATGGCTTATAATCTACAAAGCGATGAGCCATTACTGCTTCACCGGCAGTATTGGTTAACATTTGTGAACGAAGTCCGATCAAGCCTCTGGAAGGAATCTCAAATTCCAGGTGCTGCATTTCTCCCTTACTCTCCATGATCTGCATTTCACCTTTTCTTTGCGTAACCAGGTCAATTACTTTACCACTGAAATCAGCAGGTACATCTACCACCAGGTTCTCATATGGCTCATGTTTTTTACCATCAATCGTTTTTACGAGAACCTGTGGATTACCCACGGTTAACTCATATCCTTCTCTGCGCATGGTTTCTACCAGGATACCCAGGTGCAAAATACCACGTCCGAATACCAGGAAGCTATCTGCACTATCGGTGTCTTCAACACGTAATGCAAGGTTCTTTTCTGTTTCTTTCATCAAACGGTCGCGCAGGTGGCGTGAAGTAACAAACTTACCATCCTTTCCAAAGAAAGGTGAGTTGTTAATACTAAAGGTCATGCTCATCGTAGGTTCATCCACACTGATAATCGGTAAGCCTTCTGGTGTTTCTGTATCGGCAATCGTATCTCCGATATTAAAGTTTTCCAAACCTACTACCGCACAAAGATCACCAGCAATTACTTCGGTAACTTTACGTTTTCCCATTCCCTCAAATACATACAATTCCTTTACACGACTCTTTTTGATAGATCCATCTGCCTGAACCAAGGCGATTTGTTGATTTTCCTTGATAACACCACGGGTTACTTTACCAATAGCAATACGTCCAAGGAAAGAAGAATAATCCAATGAGGTAATCTGCATTTGCAATGGACCTTCATTCACTTTTGGTGCAGGAACATGTTTGATGATCCCGTCCATTAAAGCGAATATATCTTCTGTTTGTGTTAAACTATCATTGAACCAACCGTTTTTACCACTACCATAATAAGTAGGGAAATTCAATTGTTCTTCAGTTGCATCCAGGTTAAAGAAAAGTTCGAAAACGGCATCGTGCACTTCATCAGGGCGACAGTTTGGTTTATCAACTTTATTGATTACCACTATCGGACGAAGATGCAATTGCAGGGCTTTCTGTAATACAAAACGGGTTTGTGGCATTGGACCTTCAAAAGCATCCACCAACAAGATAACTCCATCCGCCATTTTTAATACCCTTTCCACTTCTCCACCAAAATCACTGTGCCCGGGCGTATCAATCACATTGATTTTTACATCCTTATAGATAACTGCGGCATTCTTGCTGAAAATAGTAATCCCTCTTTCTTTTTCAAGGTCATTACTATCCATGATCAGTTCACCAGTTTCCTGGTTATCTCTGAACACTTTTGTTGTTTGTAATATCCTGTCAACCAGTGTTGTTTTACCATGATCCACGTGCGCAATAATGGCAATATTTCTTATTTCCATGTAAAATTTTAAGTGTGCAAAGGTACGACTTTACAACCGGAGGGCAAAGAGTTAACAGAAATATGACATAAGAGTCTGGAAAACAGGGGGATAGGGGGAGGAGTTACGCGATTTGGGGGACGGGTGACGGATTTTGCGCTATGGGGTTATAAATATCTGGCAGGTTACCATAAGGAGAATCTATAATAATCATATTCAGCATATAACACATAACCCAAAACGAGGAACCCGTAAACTCACTATACCCTTAGATAAATCTTTTTCTTATCCATCCAATACCCCACACTCCAGCATAGCAGCATATAGCAAACGGCAAATAGTAAAGCACTCCAGTAATCGCCAACATGATTAAATATATTTTGATAGATCCAGCTGAACAGGGATTTGTCCCCAATATTAATCATGTATAATACCGTAACCAGTAACTCTGAAACCAGGTATACAGTAAGCGGATTTTTTCCTGCTATTTCAAAAAAACCTGCCCATCTTGTCTTCTGCTTCATATCTATCAGGTAAATAACCGCTCCCAGAATCATACAATCCAATCCAACCGTTTGCAGTACAAAAGAGCTTGTCCATAATTTTTTATTGATTGGGAAAATGAAATTCCAGAAATAGGCAATGATAACAAGTACAAATCCGGCAAGAATCAACTTAGTGATTCCTTCATAAGTTTTTCCGCTTTTCTGAACATGCATCCCAACAAAATATCCGGCAACCACATTTACAATGGCCGGCAGGGTGCTAAGCCAACCTTCCGGATCAAATGCAACCCCTTCTCCATGGTATAAATGATTTTCACCCATCAGCCAGAGGTCAAATTTCAAACCTGCATTACCCAATAAGCTAAGTGGATCATTGGGATCTCCAAACCAGAAACAAATGCCCCAATATAGCAGTAATAAACCAATACTAATTACAATGACTGTTTTTCTCTTCAGGAAATAAACAAGCAGGGATACAAAAAAATAGCAGAGGGCAATTCTTTGCAAAACTCCTAATATTCTGGTATGTGAAATAGGTGATAAAGACCAATGCCCTTCGTCATTATTGAAAAAAGGGAACCAATACATAAGAAATCCTAATAAAAATATAATCAGAGTTCTTTTACAAATTTTACCCAACACTTCTGCCCGCGTTTTCTGCTCCCATTTCAGCATTACAAAACTCATAGCATTCCCTACTGCAAACAAAAAGGAAGGGAAAACCAGGTCGGTTGGTGTGAAACCGTTCCATTTGGCATGTTGCAGGGGGGCAAAGGTTAAAGAGCCATCGCCTGATGTATTTACAATAATCATTAAACAGATGGTAAGCCCTCTAAAAACATCTAGGGCAAGAAATCGTTGGTTAGATGACATGGCATTTGTTTTTGCAGAAACCGAATATACTTATTTTCTTTTAGCGTAAAGGCAGATATACCCACAGTTTTATTCGTATATTAATGCATGAAAAAGGCAGCCCTGATAATTCAATCTTTATTTTATGTTCTGGCCGGGCTAAATCATTTCAGAAGTCCCGGTACATACCTGGGCATGATACCTCCTTATCTGCCTATTCCGGAAACACTCAATATCATAGCCGGTACTGCAGAGATTTTATTGGGAATTGGACTTATGTTTCCTCAGTATCGTAAATGGGCAGCTTATGGGATCATACTCATGTTATTTGCATTTATACCTGCTCATATATACTTTATCCATATAGGGAGTTGTATACCAGGAGGATTATGCGTTCCGAATTGGGTAGGCTGGTTACGATTAATTGCCATTCATCCATTGTTAATGGCCTGGGCATGGTGGTGCAGGAAATAATTATGTAGATTTAAAAAAATATAGTCTATGCGTTTTCTGAAAAGATTACTTGCCGTATTACTGATACTTACCATTGTTTACCTGTTGGGGCCCCATCCTTCCATTCCATTGTATAGCAAGGTGATTCCATCAGTTCCTGCAACAGCTGACTCCCTTGAGAAATACATTTCGAAACTGGAGGCAGAACATAAGATCAAGCCAGACAATGAAGCGAGGATAGTTTGGGCAAATGATTCGGTAAAAGAAAAAACAGAATATGCCATAGTATATCTTCATGGGTTCAGTGCCAGTCAGGAAGAAGGTAACCCCGTTCACCGAAATATTGCAAAGAAATTTGGATGCAATCTATACCTGTCAAGACTTTCACAACATGGTATTGATACAACAGATGCACTAATCAACCTGACTGCAGATAATTTATGGGAATCTGCCAAAGAAGCTTACGCCATAGGAAAACAAATCGGGAAAAAAGTAATCCTGATGGGCACTTCTACCGGGGGTAGTTTGGCTTTACAATTGGCTGCGGATAACCCGGAGATAGCCGGTCTGGTATTATATTCACCTAATATTGCCATTAATGATCCCAATGCCTGGCTGCTCAACAATCCATGGGGTTTGCAGATAGCAAGATTGGTAAAAGGTTCTAAACTGAATACGGCAGGTAGTGGCAGCCCTCAATACAACCGGTACTGGAACCATATTTACCGTTTGGAAGCAACCACACAATTGGAAGAACTATTAGAAACTTCCATGACACCAGGTACTTTCAGTAAAGTAAAACAGCCTACGCTTACTTTATATTATTATAAAGACCAGAAGAACCAGGATCCGGTAGTAAAAGTATCGGCCATGAAGGATATGATGCAACAACTGGGCACACCTGAAGCGCAGAAAAAGATGGTGGCCATTCCCGGGGCAGGCGGACATGTGCTGGCTTCTCCCATCAGTTCAAAGGACATTGTTCAGGTTGAAAAAGAAACCGCCATTTTTCTGGAAACAGTTCTTCAGTTAAAACCGGTTCTGAAGTAAGTCGGGTTGTTTTAATCAATAAACCCCGTATTCAGATATCATTTGCTTTTATAGAAAACTCGGGCAAATAACAGTCTCGCAGTTTCCTTACCTTCATCCTCTCTAATTAAACGATTTGCTTATGCCCCGAAGTAAAATTGCCGGTATTGGAATGTATGTGCCTGAAAAAGTGGTTACCAATAATGAGCTCAAGCAATACATGGATACCGATGACCAATGGATACAGGAGCGAACTGGTATACAGGAACGTCATTATGCTCATCGAACGGAAGAAACCACCACCACTATGGCAGTTGAGGCTGCTAGTATAGCGATCAAAAGAGCGGGAATCAGCGCTGCCGATATTGATTTTATCGTTTTTGCCACATTATCTCCAGACTATTATTTTCCAGGTTGTGGTGTACTGCTACAACGGGCAATGAAAATGAAAGAGATTGGCGCCCTTGATGTTCGTAACCAGTGCAGCGGGTTTTTATATGCCCTGAGTGTTGCGGATCAGTTTATTAAGACAGGCATGTATAAGAATATCCTGGTGGTGGGTAGTGAAAAGCATTCATTTGGACTTGATTTTACCACAAGAGGTAGAAATATTTCTGTGATTTTTGGTGATGGAGCGGGAGCCGTAGTATTGCAAGCCACCGAAAATGAACAAAGCGGCATATTAAGCACCCATTTACATAGTGATGGCGAATCTGCTGAAATACTGGCTATGTATAACCCCGGTACGCATGCCAACCATTGGGCAGAGAAAAATTATGCTGCTTTTGATGAGGCAGAAATTGGTCAGATGTTTATGAGTCATACAATGATTGATCAAGCCCAGAATTTTCCATTTATGGATGGGCAATCTGTATTTAAAAAAGCAGTTGTTAAATTTCCGGAAGTAATCATGGAAGCACTCTATAAGAATGGATACAATCCTTCCGATATCAATCTCCTGATTCCTCATCAGGCCAATTTGCGGATCAGTCAGTTTGTGCAACAAAAATTAAAACTGCGCGATGATCAGGTATATAATAATATTCAACATTACGGTAACACTACAGCCGCTTCAGTTCCCATAGCTTTGTGTGAAGCCTGGCAAAAAGGGATGATTAAAGAAGGCGATCTGGTTTGTCTGGCTGCTTTTGGTAGTGGATTCACCTGGGCTAGTGCTTTATTAAAATGGTAGCACCCAAACTTATTGTTTTTAATAAGTAATATTTTAACTGTTGAATTTTTGGTTGATGAGCGAAAGAAAAATAATTTACCTGATAAACCCTATTTCCGGCACTTCAAAGAAACAGGGTATTAAAAAATTAATTGAAAGAGAAACAACTGCTCAGGGTATTGCATTCGAAATATATTCCACAAACGTGAATGGCGACTACGATCTGTTGAAAGACAAGATACTGAAGGAAGGAATTACGGATGTAGTAATGATAGGAGGAGATGGAACAGTTAACCAGGTAACGAATGCCTTGCGTGACCTGACAGTCCGTTTTGGTATCATCCCCTTCGGTTCAGGTAATGGCTTGGCTTTGGCTGCGGGATTACCTACCAAGCCACAGCATGCCCTTTCTATCATTTTTGCGGGCAAGTCAAGAAAAGTAGATGCATTTCTGATCAATAACCAATACTCCTGCATGCTGAGTGGTATTGGTTTTGATGCCCAGGTAGCACATGATTTTGCTACTAAAGAAACGCGAGGGCTGATGATGTATACGCAACAGAGTATTTTTAATTATTTCAAAGCACATCCTTATCAGTTTGAGATCATACTCGAAAACTTTTCATTTTATTCAGACGCATTCTTTATCAGCATTGCCAATAGCAATCAATTCGGCAATCATGTTACCATTGCTCCACAGGCAAGTTTAAGTGATGGATTATTAGATATAGTGATCGTACAAAAAATGAATAAAGCCAAACTTCCATTTGCCATTCTGAAACATATCCGCGGAAATAATAAACTACAGCAACTGGTTGAAGATATGACCCATAAAAACATATTATATTTTCAAACGTCCTCTCTTACCATTAAAAATTTTAAACTTGCCCCACTGCATATTGATGGAGAACCCAGAGAAACTGCAGAAGAATTTACGATTGAGATATTAAAGGATTGCTTTGATCTGATACAGGCTTGACTCCTTACTCCATGATCTGTTTTAGTTTGGCGAATTGCTGTTGATTGGCTGCATTGTCCAATGCCATACCAATATCTCTTTTTTCTGCCGCCGTCAAATGAAAACTTAAACTGGCCGGGGCATCATTCTTTGAAGGAACATATTGAAAACAGATACGGTAAAATTGAGGCCCATACGCTTCAAACAGATATTCAAGCTGGTCATGCTGTGCATAGTCTTGCAATTTATACCAGTTATTTTGCAATACCAGAAACGGTTTGGTTAACAGACTAATCAATGTATTGGCTTCTGTTGGCTTATCCCAATCACTCAAACTTCTGTCGCGCAATTGTAGCAAAACCACTTTACTGGTATTCTCTTTTAGCCAGTCGCGAAAAACTTCCACAAACCGAAGCGAAGTTTCCTGCCCATAATTATCCCCGATTCCTGCATCCATCACATCAATAATTGGGTTGGTAGGAAGCCATACATTGGGCAAAACATAGGGAAATGTTGCATTCATACGCAAGGCAGAGAGAATGGTCACATTCATTGCACCCTGTTTTCCAAAATAAGAATTGAAATCAATGGCATCCGGATCATATGGAGTAATATGACTTGTATCTGTCTGATGACGCATTAGAAAACGAACTGGTCTGGTGCCCATAATCACTTTCCGGCCATCTCTACTGATTACTGAATTAAATAACATGGTTGGTATCAGGGCTTTTGCCTCAGGGTCTGCATAGTCATGAAGTGTTTTATCCAGAACACCATGCGTATTCTCGTTAAGTTTTTGTTCGAATGCATATCCCCTATCCTTTGCATATTCATATCCGTTCAGTGTAAATTTTTGTACAGGCCCTATCATGTCCCTGGTAACAAACGATGAGAATAAAGGGCTCAATAGATCACGTGATATATCTGCTACATATTTTTTATCCTGAAGATTGATTGACTTACCGCTAATCTTCTCATAATATAATTCCCTGAAATAGGCTGCTCCTAACATTCCACCAGAAGCACCATTGATTAAAAAAGTTTGTTGCATTAACTGCCCATGAAAAATGCTATCCAGTCTTTGCAAAGCATTCATGGTAAAATTGGCGCTCCGGGTTCCCCCCCCGCTGGTATTGATAATATAGAGAACGGGGCGAGGACTTTTTTGCCTGGCTTTCCACCTGTTCAATATAGCTAGGAACTCTTTTTTATCTGCTTCAATATTATTATCGCTTGCCAGTTGTTTAATGCTTTTTCTGCTATAGGATGGCCGTTCTTCCTTATTCAGGTAGTTTAACCCATATAATTTATTTCTTGGGTCAATTACCTCGTTTTGGTAAAGAAAATTCATGCCCAGATATAGAATTACTAATAAAGGAATGCTCCAGCTATGCAGGAAAAGGGAAATAGCCCCCGAAACTGCAATGAGAATCGCAAAGAATACAGTAATACTGGCAGCAGCAGGTAGTTGAAAAAGGCGTGCGTCAGAAATATATCCAACCAATACCAGAAAAATAAAAGCAATCAGAATCGCGATTACGGCTGCAAAATGATGCCGTTTAAAAACAGAATCTAGAAACTCTTCGGAATAATGCCTGACATCCCTGGGTTTTCGTAAACGAAAACTGGCGCTCAAAAACCAGCTAACGGTAAAATCAGATTTTTCTTTTGGCAGGGTGCTGGTTTGTACTATCTCAGCATATCTAGAATTGGCTTTCTGAATTACCGCCGACATACTATAATAAATCGTTTTATCCGCCCCAAAAAAATAAATAAATGAGATAGCAATTGACAGAACGATTCCGCCTGTAAATCCACCTACCAATAAAAATAATTTCATTCCATGAACCAATTCCTGGTAACGGGCATAGTGTACGGCAGCAATCAGATAGGTTGCCAGAAAACAGAGGGGTAGGAGCGCATTATTGATACAATATTTCAAAAAAGGTTGTGCAGTTGTTGCCAGAAAACGAAGACTTTTGCTATGTAAAATGAAAGTGGTGATATTCCAACTCATCATGAAGATACCTACTGCAAAACCAACGATCGCCGTGCTTAGTGCAGTTACCTCTCCGAAATATTCCGGTGCCAGAAACAAGGAGTCGGCGCCGAAAGTCCGCATAAAATTTCCCGTAACCGTAGCCAATAAAATATACCAGAAAACAAGAAATACCTGGTACTTCCGAAAATGCAATAGAAATAATTGCAAAGGCATAGAGTACCAAAATCCTGTCAGGTATTTCTTCATATTTACAAGAGTCAATTTTGGATAGTACCGCTGCGTGCTTTATCAGGTTATCTGGGTTGAGCAGTATGCCTGTTTACATACAGCATGGCAATCAATGACAATAATAACAACATTCCGGTTAACTGGTGTAATTGTGCTATCCATTCAAATACTCCCCAATGACCCGGAACAATGGTGTTGCTGGTTAATAAAGAACTAACACCCAGTATTACCTGAACAAAAAAAATAACCAACGGAATCCATTTAATCCGTTCAAACAAAAAGCTTCCTTTGGTTCTGAACAGTTTTACTGACCAGATCAAAATAAGTACCAATAAAAGATAGGCAATACTTCGATGGATAAAATGAATCAACAATCGGTTATCTATAAAATTAAGCCAAAGAGGAGAATCTTTAAAAAGATCCTTGGGTAGCCATTCTCCATTGATAGTGGGCCAGCTGGAAGCAAAAGCCGCGGCTTTATGACCCGCCATCAACGCACCGTAAAACAATTGAAATACCACTAAAATAAGTATACCGATATTCCATTTCCGCAAAGAGTGGTTTCTACTGATTTGCCCATCCGCAATCCTTAACCGGAGCGCAAACCAGAATGTATAACTCAATAATCCCAATGCAAAAATAAAATGAAGAGATAAACGGGTAGGCTTTACATAAATCGCATCGCCGGTTAGTCCGCTCGCTACCATAATCCAACCAATAGCCCCTTGCAATGCCCCTAAAAAAAATAAGGTTACAAAAGGAATCACCATTTCTTTCCTGAATTGTTTTCTGATAAAGAAGTAGATGAATCCGAAAGCAAAAACCACCCCGATTAATCTGCCCCATAAACGATGAAACCATTCCCAGAAAAAAATAAATTTAAAATCAGCCAGGGAGAACTCAAAGTTTAACAAATGAAACTGGGGTGTTTGCTTATACTTATCAAATTCATTGAGCCATTGTTGCTCATTTAGTGGTGGCAATGCCCCGGTAATTACATCCCACTGTGTAATGGATAATCCGCTTCCGGTTAATCGTGTAATACCCCCCAATGCAATCTGTATGATCGTCATTACCACACCCAGCAGTAACCAATTGGCTACCTGTCTGGATGATTTTTCTGTTATACCCATATCTATTCTTTTGCGAAATTGAGGCAAAGGTACTGGTGCCATTCCAATATTACCCGGGTAGCCATCGCTCATTTCTGGATTTAGTTTGTGTTTGCAAACCTGGCATTTACGGCTAACTGAATGCAAAATCAGTGTATAGATAAATGAATTTGCCTCAGTTCAAACAATTGTTGAATTTTACGATATGTTAGCCTCATTTTATCAAAACAATGTTTCTGAAGCCGGCTCGGATGAAGCCGGCCGAGGATGTTATGCAGGTCCGGTTTTTGCAGCAGCAGTTATTTTACCAGTTGATTTTTATCACCCATTATTAAACGACAGCAAGCAGGTAACCGAAAAAAATAGATCTCTTTTACAGGAACTGATCTGTTCGGCTGCAATTTCCTGGGCCGTTGCCAAAGTAGATAATACAGAAATTGACCAGATCAATATATTACAAGCCTCCTTTAAAGCCATGCACCTGTCGATTGGTAAGCTAAACCCTGAACCGGAATTATTATTAATAGATGGCAATCGTTTTAAACCCTACAAAAATATTCCGCATCATTGTATTATAAAGGGGGATGGGAAATTTGCCAGTATTGCAGCGGCGAGTATATTGGCTAAAACGTTTCGGGATAGTTATATGCAGGAGTTACATAAAGAATTTCCGATGTATGGATGGGATCGAAACAAAGGTTATGGAACACTTGAACACAGACTTGCCATTGAAAAATATGGATTATGTAAGTACCATCGAAAAAGCTATCGAATTAATCCGACTGAGAGCAGTTTATTTTAAACGGATTGTATACATTCTGAAAATAAAAAAGTAAAGCCGGTATTCTATACAATTACTCCTCCCATTTACCAGCACCTTCCCTGATCACTTCGTAACTGTCTTTTGTACAATCAATAATAGTAGAAGGAATCATTCCGCCAATACCTCCATCAACTACTATATCTACGAGTTTATGAAAACTATCATATATCCTTTCAGGGTCAGTATACTCTTCTACCATATTACCGGGAAGAGACGCAGATAATAATGGATGACCCAGCTCATGTACAATCGTTCTGGCGATAGTATTATTGGGGATTCTAAGACCGATTGTATTTTTCTTGCTATGCAAAATCTTCGGAACTTCTTTACTCGCTGGTAAAATAAAAGTATAGGGACCGGGTAAATAGTTTTTTAGTAAGCGGTAAAGCGGAGTGGAAATACTTTTCGTGTATTTACTCAAATCACTCAAATCATAACATACAAAACTGAGTTGAGCTTTTGCCGGATCAATTTGTTTAATTCTGGCAATACGTTCAATAGCTTTGGGCTGATAGATATCACAACCCAATCCATAAATAGTATCTGTTGGGTAAATGATTATGCCCCCCGAAAGCAAACAGTCAACGATGGTTTTCAGATGACGAGGATTAGGGTTATCCGGATGAACCTGTAAGAACATAGTTAAAAGTAGACCGGAAAACGCAAAAATGGAAATATTAATAACAGCTAACCCCACCAGCATACATAGTTCTTATTATTCATTTCTAAATAGTCTACTCTTATTCTTGCCGGTAAATCCGGCAACTTATGTTAACATAAAGGCGGCCTTGCGCCGCCTTTTGTTTGTAACCCTCTATGAAACCTGGATTCTTAAAACAGCCGCTCAAAACTGTTTTATAGACGCAAAATAGAAAGTGCCAGGGAAACAAAAAACGTTAGTACTACTCTTCCGGTACGGGTATTTTAGCAGCAGAAAATTGCGGCAAATACCTATTTTATTTTTTAGGATAATTAACGAATTTGCCTGGTCAGCTATTTATTAACCCGGATAATGTTCCTACTGGTTATTTATGATACCTATTGCAATTGTAGATGATCATATTTTAATAAGATATGCACTTGCCAAACATATCAATACATTTTCGGGATACCAGGTAATTTTGGAAGCGAATAATGGGAAACATTTTATCAGCCAGCTAAATACCCGGCAATTCCCGGCACTAGTACTGCTTGATATCCATATGCCTGAAATGAATGGCTTTGAAACTGCAATCTGGATAAGCCGTCATCATCCACAAATTAAGATCATTGCGGTAAGCATGGTAACTGATGAAACAGCCATTATACGGATGCTTAGGAGTGGCGCCAGGGGTTATCTCACAAAAGATGCTGAGCCGGAAGAATTACAGCTTGCTTTACAAACAGTAATTGATAAAGGTATTTATATGAACAGGCTGTTATATACACATGTAATGCCCACCATCTATCATAATCCCGTACAAACTGAAGAAGGTTATTTGAAAGTAATCACTTTGAGTAAAAGGGAAAAAGAGTTTTTACAATGGCTTTGTACAGATAAAGCCTATAAAGAAATCGCGGTAGCCATGTGCGTCAGTATCAGAACGGTGGATGGCTATCGCGATTCGCTTTTCGAAAAATTAAAAGTGGCTTCCAGAATTGGTCTGGTCACTTTTGCCATCAGGAATCAGATTGTACAAATCTGAAATGACAATGAATATATACCAGACTCTGTTTATTTTATCTCCCATACATCTCTGCCATGTAAAAGCTTATCCAAGTCTCCCCTGCCTTTACCGGCAATAGCTTCTTCAATCTGCATAGTCATTACATCTTCATAACAGGCACGCTGCGTTTCATAAAATACACCAAATGGTCTTGGGAAATGTCCCCCTTGTTTATTCGGGTTATCAAACATTCTTACCAATATCTGTGCTTTATAAAAATCAGTTTCATCATGTATCCAAAGATCTTCTTCTGTTACACCATTGCCCAACTCTACCACAACCGGATGTAAGCCATCCAGCTTAATTCCTTTTTTACGGTCTGCCCCAAATACCAGCGGTTTTCCTTGTTCCAGGAATAAAGTTTCTTCCAGCTTGGTTCCTTTTTCTGTAAATATTTCAAAAGCACCATCATTGAAAATATTACAATTCTGGTATATTTCTAAGAAAGAAGATCCTTTATGCTGGTATGACCTGGTAAGCATGGATTGCAGGTGTTTGGGATCACGATCCATACTTCTTGCTATAAAACTTGCATCAGCACCCATGGCCAATGCCAGAGGATTGAAGGGATGGTCAATACTTCCCATCGGGGTACTCTTGGTGATTTTATGTTCTTCGGAAGTAGGTGAATACTGTCCTTTTGTTAAACCATAAATCTGGTTATTAAACAACAATACGTTCACATCAAAATTCCGGCGTAATAAGTGAATCGTATGGTTACCCCCAATACTCAACCCATCCCCATCACCAGTAACTATCCAAACACTTAATTCGGGTCTGGCTGCTTTCAACCCACTGGCTACCGCTGTAGCACGACCATGGATTGAGTGCATTCCATACGTATTCATATAATATGGAAAACGGCTGCTACATCCGATACCACTAATAATCACAATATTTTCCTTGGGTATTCCAATACCCGGCATAATTTTTTGTACCTGGGCTAAAATAGAATAGTCGCCACAACCAGGGCACCAACGTACTTCCTGATCAGTTGCAAAATCTTTAGCAGTAAGCTGTGGGGCAATTTGAGTAAGGGTCTCTGACATAAAACTTGATTAGTAATGATCAATTAATAATTAGTAATAGAACCGAATCACCAATTACTAATTCCTGCAAAAATCGTAAATAATTAGTAATTATGGATTACTAATTCTGAATTATTCAACACCGGGTACTATAATTGGTTCAATTCCTCCCAATATTCTGCCGCCCGCCTTGTATGAGGTATTACAATCGTTCCCCCCACTATATTGGCAACCGCAAAAATTTCGTAGATCTCATCGGTATTTACCCCTAATTCAAAGTTCTTACCAAGATGGTATTTGATGCAATCATCGCAACGAAGTACCATACTGGCTACCAGACCCAGCATTTCCTTGGTCTTTTTATCCAGTGCACCCTCTTCATAGGTATTGGTATCCAGGTTCCATAAACGCTTCATCACAAGATTATTCTTACTTAAGATTACTTCATTCATTTTTTCCCTGTAAGAATTGAATTCCTTAACTAATTCACTCATAATTTCAGATTTTAGGTGCCAAAAATACAAAAGCACCTACTGAATGGCTGTTTTTGTTTGTATTTTCCGTTTTCAAATCAGTTATTATGACTAAAAAGTATTTTTTACTATTTCTTTCCCTGATCAGCCTGTCTGTTCTTCAAGTAGCAGCTCAAAGCAAAAATGAGTTGATTAAGGTGACCGATATGCTTAAGATCAGGCAATTAAGCGGTGTTACTGTAAATCCTGCCGGTACAAAAGCTGCATTTGTCGTTAATTCTATCGAACCCGAAGGGGAAACGAAATGGGAATACAGTTATAATAACCAGCTTTACCTGGTGCCTACCGATGGTTCTTCAGCACCCAGAATTCTTACAGCCAAGGAAGGCGCATCACAACCCGCCTGGAGCCCCGATGGTAAACAACTGCTTTTTGTGCGGGCCGTAGAAGGTAAGCCACAGATATTTCTTCTGTCATTTGATGGAGGAGAGCCCCTGCAACTTACCCGATTCCGGTATGGAGCCAGTTCTCCGAAATGGAGCCCGGATGGGAAAAAAATTCTTTTCTCATCTAGCATCACACTAAAAGAATTGCTGAAAGATGTTCAGTTGAATCCAAAAAAAGAAATACCCGCCTGGCCATATGAAAAACCCGGTTTTGAAAAAAATACCCAGTTTATTGCCAGTAATGCCAAGCCGGATCCCGATGGAAATATCGAAGAAATCAGGGCCTATCTGGAAAACAATGCAGCAGATAAAAAAGCCAAAGTAATTAATAAGCTGAATTTTCAGGAAGAAGCTACCACCAGTTCAGAAATCTCTTTCGGTCATTTCTTTATTATGTCTGCCGAGCCAGGGTCGCAACCTGTTGCTGTTACACATGGCTTTTATCGCTTTAGTGCTGCTGAGTTTACTCCTGATAGTAAAAAACTAATTATTACGGGAGATATCGATTCAACCACGCACCCCGATCGTTCCCTGGAATCGCAAATATGGATAGGAGATGCCGATGGCAGTAACCTGACATTATTATTAGGTGCTAAAGGAAGAACCTATACCAGTGCCAAACTTTCCCCTTCCGGCAAATGGCTGGCATTTCAATACGGCAGTACTTCTTTTGTAGATATTCCAACGCTGGCCATTATGCCTTTATATGGAAGTGCCAAGGATATAATCAATTTAAATTTCGACAGAGCCAAGTCTAATATTACCTGGAGTGCCGATGAAAAACATTTGTATTTTCTGGCGCAAAGCAACGGTGGAGCGCCTATATACCGGGTAGATCTGAAAACACAAAAGACGGAAGCTTTATCGGGTATCAATGCAGGTATCAGTAGCTTCGATCTGAAAGACAATAAACTCGTTTTTGTAAAAACGGAAGTTGCCAACCCATTTGAACTGTATGCTGCGGATGCCAATTGTAAAAATGAATTGCGGATTAGCAGTTTTAATAATGAGTGGCTTGCCAACAAAAAACTCAGTTTTCCCGAAAAGAGAACCTTTGTTAACGAAAAAGGTTTAACTGTAGAATATTGGGTAATGAAGCCTACCAATTATGAACCCGGAAAAAAATATCCTGCCATTCTTGATATTCATGGAGGACCGACTGCTATGTGGGGGCCTGGGGAAAGTTCTATGTGGCATGAGTTTCAATATTATTGTTCCAAGGGCTATGTAGTGGTTTATGGAAACCCACGCGGCTCAGGCGGTTATGGAGCTGATTTTTTACGAGCCAATATCAACGATTGGGGAACCGGCCCAACCAGTGATGTTCTTACCTATCTGGATAAAGCAGTAGCTGAAGGATTTATTGATAGTACTAAATTAACAGTTACCGGTGGTTCTTATGCCGGTTACCTGGTAGCATGGATCGTTGGTCATGACCAACGTTTTAAAGCCGCCTGCTCACAAAGAGGTGTATATGATCTGGCAACTTTTTTTGGAGAGGGAAATGCCTGGAGACTGGTGCCCAATTATTTTGGCGGTTACCCTTGGGAGCCTGTCACCAAAGCCATTCTTGTTCGTGAATCACCGATTACTTATGTAGAAAATATTCATACTCCGTATATTATTTTTCATGGTGAGAATGATTTGAGAACAGGTACCATCCAGGGAGAAATGTTGTATAGGAGTCTAAAAATATTGGGGCGCCCTGTTGAATATGTTCGTCACCCCGGAGGCACCCATGAATTAACACGCAGTGGCAATAACCGGCAACGAATTGATCAGATGTTACGTACCATTGAATTTTTTGAAAGGTATATTACGCATTGATCAAATGCCAATACATAATAAAAGCGTTATTTCAGTGAATATGCTGCAATAACGCTTTTTTATTTTGCTGAAACAGAACCAACTGGCATTCAATCTATGAAAAGATCATCTCAGCGTTTATTTTACCAGTTTCAACCAATCCACAATTCCTAAATATAATTTCTGGGCTACTGCGGCCTGAAATTCAGCATTAATAATTCTTTTCTCATCATCTTCATTACTCAGAAATGCAATTTCTACGAGGCTATTAGGAAAATCAGTAGGCGCATTCAGGGTAAAATTGAAATTACCCACATTTCCAAACTCATTCAATTTCAGGTCAAGCATCCTGGTCAGTAAAGAAGTGGTTAAAGAACGGAATCCGATATGTTTATAATAAGTGCTCACTCCCCTCACCTGTGCATTGGCACTTGAATTAAGATGCAGGCTGATCAGGATATCCGGGTTTTGTTGTTGCAGAAAAAGCACCCTGTCTTTATTATCAAACGTAGTATCGGTTGTACGTGTCATAATAATTTTTTTCACCCCTTTTTTCTTCAACAGCTTTTCCAATGTTTTTGCAAAAATTAGTGTGTAATCCTTTTCTTCATGTTTGGCATGCACACCGCCTGTACCGCTATTGGTTCCGCCATGACCAGCATCGATAGCAATGACAATATTGCGTATATCGAGTTTTTCAGGTTGACGCTTTACCCTGATAACTAATATTTTTCCTTTGTATCCAATGGTATATCCCCAATGTTGGCGATGCAATAATTCAATGGTTACCCGAACCACATCATCTTCTACCTGGTTGTAATAAATATTTTTAATC
>Ga0118677_10007724_pt1 | contig 17620 bp, 14 predicted proteins | sample AliMusrvi5mmetaG_FD_86154 | JGI IMG/M metagenome (GOLD analysis project Ga0118677, IMG submission 86154) | reverse complement strand
TGAGGTTATGATGCCGATGCGTTTCATAATGGGTTTTGTTTGGGGGGGGCAACTCGAACATTCACGAATGTGACGTCTTGTTGGGGAGGTGGGAAATCATAAGGCAGCTATTTTATATAGCGACTCCTGAAACAAGGGAGGCAATCGGTCAACGGATCGAACGGAAGGGAAACCTGTGGATCCGGGAGGTGGCGAGCCTTTCATAGTTTTCATCCGTTCCTGGTACTGCCCGGAGTCAGATCAATTGTTATCGGGTTTTACCGATAACCTTGAATTCGGCCCAAGTCTTCCAAGAATGAAAAATAATCGCGGGGAGGGGGGAGTTAGCGATGATTTATGAAATGAATTTCTGAAAGACATCGTTGGCTTCCACGAGTGTCTCTTTGCTGCCGATGTCAAACCAAGTTCCTGGCACATCCCAGGTGCCTACCTTGACTCGCGGATAGAGCCACTGGATGAGACGCCCAGGTTGGTCGGTGTTGTTCCCTTCGGCGACATAGGTATCGATAAGAGGAAGGACGTCCGAGCGGTAGTAGTACAGTGCAATGCCTGTCTTGGTTGTGGTTGGATGTTCGGGCTTCTCTTCGAAGTGTGTGATCACCCCCTCAGAATCTGTGGAAACGTTATTGTACTTACGGATCTCCTCAAGGTTGCCAACATCGTAGAGGGCTAGGGTCGCGGGGTGTTTTTTGGCGGCTTCGGCAAAGCCGGGAACGGGTTGGCTGAACAGGTTGTCTCCGGCAACCACAAGCAGATCCTGATGGTTGATGTTTTGCGTCTTGAGTACGTAATGGATGTCACCAATGGCGCCGAGCTTGTCGGCATCGCTGGTCGATCCATCGTTCACGATGGTGAATTCGATTTTGGCATGGTGCGCCTTATAGGAGGTTGACCAATCCTTAAAGGATTCTGCAAATCGGTTGTTCGTTACGACAAAGACCCGGTCGATGTCGGGGATCGGTTCTAGATTGTCGAGCACCCACTCGATCATCGGCTTTCCAGCAACCTCAAGAAGTGGCTTGGCCTTGTTTTCTGTAAGTGGATAGAGGCGGGTGGCGTAGCCGGCGGCGAGTATAAGAATATTCATAAGGGATTGGCTGGTTCTAATGCACTGGCAATCGAGAGCCAAGCCCCTTTTCATGTTCACTTGGGGAGACTCAATATCCGCACCATGACTAACGACTTTGAGATTCAATTGGTGATCGCCAGGTTCAACGAAGATCTGCGATGGGTGCGCCGAGTTCCCTCCTCGATACGTGTGACCGTCTACAACAAGGGGGACGATTCGAAAACAGCGGCACTGCAAGAGGCTCTTGCTGGTCGAGTCGGGGTGGAAGTGGTAGCCCTTCCTAATGTGGGACGAGAGGCCCATAGCTATCTGACTCATCTGAGCCACCATTATCAATCACTTGCCGGGGTGACCGTGTTCTGCCAAGGACACCCTTTCGACCATGCGCCTGAGATGCACCGACATCTGAAATCACTTGCCGATCACAGTAATAAGGAAACTCGGCAAAGACCGGATCACTTTCTTTGGTTCGGATTCCTTGATGAAACCGATGACCAGTATGGTCGCCGACTTTTCGTCCCTTGGAATAAAAATCCCGAGGGGAAGGAGCTTTTGACAGGGACCTTGCACCGGCATCTTTTCCGGAAAAATGGACCGGAATTTTTCCACTTCAGGGGAGGAGCACAGTTTGCCGTAACCCGTGAGGCTGTGCATCGTCGCCCGCAGGCATTCTATAAGCGGGGGCTACGACTATCGACCGCGATCCCTCTGGCTGCTCATTCATACGAACGGCTCTGGGACAGGTTATTCGGTGATCCTGTCATTGATCCGTCAACCTTGGGACCTGATGGGGTCAGGTATCTTAAAAGAATCCGACGGTTGGAGGAAAGATCCAGATAGATTTGGTCAATATGCAGGAGTCAGGTATACCATTGACCGGAAGCACGCTTGGGATCGATATAACCAAGCACCAGATTTTCGCATGCCATTTTTTAACTACAGGTCGCTTGACGCAGCGGGCCGTCAGGATAGCGGACGAATCGAGGCTATCTCTGGTGCTGAGGCCTATCGCAAGTTGCGTGAAAGAGGCCTCCAACCCAGCAAGGTCGAGGAGGAGTCTGTCGCACCCGTTGGCGGGGCAAAGAAATGGGGCGTCGGAAGGGGTCTTACGGGTAAAGGGAGAGAAAGGACAGATACAAAAGGGGCAAACTCAGGGAATGAGGAGTTGCAACGGTTGACGACTCCACAACTTTTGTTTTTTACCGAGGAACTTGCGGAGCTTCTGGAGGCAGGCCTGCAGTTGGAGGGCGCACTTAAAGTCATCGAGCAGCGTCAGGAACGTTCTGCCGTGAAAGTGGTGGCAACCCATCTTAGGCGACTGGTACGGGAGGGAGTCAGTTTTTCCAAGGCGCTCCGGGAATGCGGCAGGAGTTTCGACCCCCTCTATTGCAACCTCGTTGCCGCAGGAGAGGCGGGGGGGGTGCTCCCTCAGATTCTAAAACGTCAGTGTGCCCATCTCGAAATGGTGGGTGAGTTGGGAAAGAAGGTGACTTCTGCCCTCGTCTATCCCGCAATCGTCTTTTCCTCTGCGATTCTGCTGATGTTCATTTTTCTTACCTTTCTAGTGCCTCAGCTGTCTGTTCTTCTCGGAAAATCGGGTCAGAAACTTCCGGCAATCACGCAGGGCCTCATTACGGTAAGTCTATTCTGCGGTCACTGGTGGTGGGCAATCTTGGCATTCATAGGAGCGGTGGTCACAGGAGTCCGTTTGGCCTTTGCCACTCCCTCGGGTCGCGAGTGGTGGCATCGTACCCAGCTTGGTATTCCCGTGGTCGGGCCTGTTCTTAAGGCTAGGTTTTACGCGGAGCTCATGCAGAATTTATCCACGCTCGTATCTAACGGCGTGCCGATGCTCTCTGCTATGGAACTGATGCGTTCCGCAACGGGGAATGTCTATTTGAAAGGATTGATTGGTCAGGTTGCGGACCAGGTCCGCGAGGGGACGTCCATCGCGTCCGCGATGCGACGCACGGGATTCTTCCCCCCAGTTCTGCTTGATATACTTGGTGTAGGCGAGCAGACGGGAGATCTGGCCGGATCACTTGCCCGCGCCGCAAAACGATACGATCGCGAACTAACTTCCCGCATTCAGGTGCTCACGACCCTCATCCAACCTGCGGTGATCCTTATCGTTGCCCTCTTTGTAGGCGTGGTTGCCTATTCAATGATCTCTGGAATCCTGACAAGTGTTAACGCGCTGAAAGCTCGCTAGAGCGTAAACAACCCCGGCTCTCACTGAGAGGGAGATAGACCAAACTCTGTCAGGGCTTACTCTTCCTGCCGCCACTAGGTCTGCTGCAGGAAAAATGGGGGATTTTCTAAATATTCCCGAGACTTCTTTTTCTCTCTTTTGATGTTGACCGCATTTTGAATTAGTGGGAAAAAGTGGGGCGTAGTGGGAAAAAGTGGATCTTTCTCCCGCCACGACTCGAATGCCCAACCCAACATCCAGTGCAATTAGCTATGCCGGGACCTTTGAAAGATCCATGGACGCGAAGAATCGTATTACGATTCCGGCTGCTTGGTTGAGTGGTGGTCCCAGTGGGTTTCATGCAATCCCTGCACCATCCGGTGACTGCCTGATTGTCATGCCACCTGAAGAGTTTGATTCAATCGAGTCGCGGATCGAGCAAAGCGGCGCTCCTGCTGGGGAGCGTCGAAAAGCAATTCGGCAATTTTACGGACAGGCGCGTGCCATATCAGCAGATAACAACGGCCGCATCCTCCTTCCGGAGGAGCAATGTGACTCGGTTAACCTCAAGGGAGAAGTCGTTCTGGTGGGTGGGCGCAGCCGTTTTGAGATCTGGAATGCGGGACGCTGGGCTGAGGTCTGCGCCGAGGAATCCGCATCCTATCGTCAGGTGGCTGAGTTGATCGGGCTCTGAAGCGGCATGAACCGATGACATCCCTCCAAAACACATCTCAAGGAAACAGATTCTACCGAGCCCACTACGATCTGGAATCGCAAGCTTTCGCCCCCCTCCTGATGACACCCGCCTTCCTCCATAAGCCGGTTCTCGCTGAGGAAATAGTCGCTTTTCTGCGCCCTGCAGTCGGTCGGATCATCATGGACGGAACACTCGGAGGGGGGGGGCATTCCGGACTCTTGCTAGCAGCCGGGTCGAGTGTGATCGGATTTGATCGAGATCCGGAGGCGCTTGCTCACGTTCAGAGAATATTGGGGCCGCATGGTGCGCGTTTCACTGCCCTAGAGGGAAACTTCGAAGACGCTCCTGAACGACTTTCTTCCATCGGAATCATGAAGCTGGACGGAATAATCCTGGATCTAGGCGTTTCATCCCACCAACTCGACACAGCGGAAAGGGGGTTCTCCTTCCAGCGTGAGGGTCCACTAGATATGCGGATGGGAACAACCGGGCCAACTGCTGCTGATCTTGTCAACACTGCCTCAGCTGAGGAACTTGCGGCGATTTTCAGGGACTTCGGAGATGAGTCAAGGGCGATGAACTATGCCTCCCGCATTGTCCGTGCACGCGAGAAGAAACCCCTGGAGTCAACGACCGAATTAGCCGATTTGATCGCTGCAGGTCGAAAAGGGCCCCGTCATCCCGCAACCCGGGTCTTTCAGGCACTTCGAATAGCGGTGAATGACGAAATCGGCTCATTGAAGAGGGCTCTTCCACGGCTCGCCTCGCTGCTGGCTCCCGGAGGTCGCATGGCAGTGATCACCTTCCATTCGCTTGAGGATCGGTTGGCCAAGCATTTTTTCCGTCGGCACTCCCTTGTTGAAATCGATCATCCAACCTGGCCCGCTCCCCGCCCTAACCCCGATCGGCTCTTTAAAATACTGACTCCCAGATCGGTCACTGCCTCCGAAAGGGAACTTACAGAGAATCCCCGCTCTCGCAGCGCCAGGCTACGCGTTGTGGAGCGCCTCGCCAACGTGCAACCCGAAGTCCGACCATGAACGGAAATCGCCGCCGCACCACCAACCTGATCGAGGTGAATTTTTTGGCTCGATGGCTCGGGGTGATGTTTCTCTTGGGTCTGACGGGACTATTTTTCGTTTACATTAAAAACCAGCAGCACGCTGTCGGGAACCAGTCACGCATGATAGAGTCGGCTATCGCAGAACTCGAGGCAAGGAATGAGGCCCTCAATGCAAGAATTACAGCGCTGACCTCCAGAGGGGCTCTTCAGCGACGGGTGGACGAAGGGTTCATTCATTTGGAACCCATCCGTGACACCGCGATTGCCCGCATCACACCAGCTCTTCCAGCGGAAGCTGACGGGGTATTGCGTACCGCCTCGCGTGATCCGGAGAGCCGGCTCACAGTTGGGGTGCCCCAGCGCATCCTCAGCAGATGAAAGGGATAGGGGCTCGCATAGGCCTCGTATGCGGTCTTTTGGTGCTCATATTCACGGGCTTTGCATGGCGCTTGATCGATCTGCAGGTTTCCCAGCACTCCTATTTCGCGCACGAGGCAGCTGAAAAACATTGCATCCGGCTTCCGATTCCCGCACAGCGCGGCAGAATCCTTGATCGCAACGGCGAGGAACTGGCCGTCAACATTCCGGTGCGTACTGTCTATGCAGACGGAACCCGAATCCACGATGCCAAAGCTGTGGCGACTGTGGCTTCCCCCTTCCTCAAGATGAGCGAACCGGATCTTCAGGAACGGCTTTCCACAAAGCGACCGTATGTGGTCATTCGGAAGGGGGTTAGCGAGGAGGACGCCCAAGACATGATTCGGGCAATGGATAAAGCCGGCTTACACGGCCTTTATTTACAAGAGGCCACGGTGAGGAGTTATCCCAATGCAGAGATGCTCTGCCATGTTTTGGGCTATGTGGATTGCACGGGTCATGGGGCCGATGGCATCGAGAAAACAATGGATGAAGAGCTGACTGGTCACGATGGATTCCGTCTCATCGAGCATGACCGTAAGGGACGTGAAATTGTCATTTACCGCGGCCAGGAACAGTTGCCGGAAAATGGCTCGGACATCCGACTGAGTATTGACATGGGGCTTCAGGCACTCGTTGAAAAGGAAATAGACACGACCTACAAGGACTTGCACCCAGCTGCAGTTACGGCCGTCCTCGCCGATCCGAACACAGGAGAAATTCTGGCGATGGCATGCAGACCCAATTACGATCCCAACAAGTTCAACGAGGCGAAGCCGGAGCAGATGCGCAATCGCTCAATAACCGACATGTATGAACCTGGGTCGGTGTTCAAAATCGTTGTCACCTCGGCTGCTTACAATGAGGGGATTGTTAATGAAAACACGCGCATTTTCTGTGAGAACGGACATTTTTCATACGGGGGCAAGATCATCAAGGATCACCATGGGTTTGGGGATCTGAGCGTCCCGGACATCCTGATGAAGTCCTCAAATATCGGGGCCGCAAAAATTGCTCTTCGAATGCCCGACGCCATGTACTACGACTATGTTCGTCGCTTCGGTTTTGGTCAGCGTTCAGGGATCCAGTTGCCTGGAGAGATCAGTGGCATGGTAAATCCGCCCCATCGCTGGGATATGTTGACCAAGACCCGCATGGCTTACGGTCAGTCGGTGGCTGTCACACCGATTCAGATGATCATGGCAATGTCCACTGTGGCAAATGGTGGAAAACTAATGAAACCGCGCCTTGTCCTGAACAAGGGTGAGGGAAATGCAGTTCAGGAGGCGGTTCCAGTAGGGCAAGTGGTTTCTGCGAAGAGTTCCAATTTCATAGCCTCCTCCCTCCTGAAGGTAGTGAGTAGCGAGGGGACGGCTCCACTTGCTCGAATCGATGGGTTCAAAGTCGCCGGAAAGACCGGAACAGCTCAGAAGATCAGCCCGAACGGAGGATATCTTGCCAACCGCTACATTGTCTCCTTTGCAGGGTTCTTCCCCTCCGAACATCCCAATCTGGCGGCCATCGTGATTGTGGATGATGCTCCCCTTGGGGATTCAGCCAATTATGGGGGGCTTGTTGCTGCGCCTGTTTTTTCTAGGATCGGCAGCAAGGCAGCACGGTATCTCGATATGGAGCCCGAAACAGGTACGGTAGCGCAATCTGCGCAATCCACCTCGGTTTCATTAAATTCTCGGGTGCCATGAGGGCTTCATTCCCGAAGCTCGAAGACCTGATTCAAGCAACTCCTGTGCTCTCATGTTCCGGCAAAGCAAATCCAGAAATTACCGGACTGGGTTACGATTCCCGAGGGGTTTCCCCAGGAGATCTTTTTTTTGCAATTCAGGGAGAGAGGGAAAAAGGCAAGCGATTTTCAGGTGATGCCGTTTCAAGGGGAGCTGCAGCCGTACTCTGCGATGAGGAGATCTCCGATTTGGAAGTGCCGATCGTGCGAGTCAATGATGCCCGTGTCGCCATGGCGGATTTGGCCGCAAGCTATTTTGGATACCCATCCTTGTCACTTGCGGTGGCAGGAGTGACCGGCACTAATGGCAAGACAACCACTGCTTGGATCATCCGTCACCTCTGTGATTCAACGGGACGGTCCTGCGGGCTCATCGGAACGATCAGGTACATTCTCCCGGGTGTTGACGAACCGGCCGTGCGAACGACTCCTGAATCGATCGACATTCAGCGCATGCTCTCCCTCATGCGAGACGGTGGCTTCAAGGCCGCCGCCTTGGAAGTTTCAAGCCACGCACTTTGCCAAAAGAGGGTGTGTGGAATCGAGTTTGACGCGGCAGTCTTCACGAATCTTTCGCAGGATCATCTGGATTACCATGGATCTATGGAAAAATACTTTGAAGCAAAGGAAGAGCTTTTCTCTCTTCTGGGGTCTCAGACGCGAAAGAAGGGCCGGGCGATCGTCAATGCCGACGATCGGTACGGCCATCGCTTGCTCGACCGCATCGGAACCTTGTCGGTAATAACCTATGGGCAGGGAAGTAACTGCTCATTCCGGGCAAGCAACATCCAATATTCATTGAACGGCACGACCTTTCGACTCGACGCAAAGAAGAGGAGTTATCTGGTGCGGACACCTCTCATCGGACTGTTCAATGTATACAATACTTTGGCAGCACTTGCAGCAACCTCGGCAATGGGTCTGGAGCTTCGGAGGGCGGTGACCGCGGCTGCGACCATCCCGCAGGTGCCAGGCCGTCTGGAGCGAGTGCCTGCACGGAGGAATTTCCAAGCGTTTGTCGATTACGCTCACACCCCTGACGCCCTGGCCAATGTTCTTGAATCCATCCGGCAACTCGCCCCGCGACGCATCATCACGGTGTTCGGATGTGGTGGAAACCGTGACCGCTCCAAGCGACCAATGATGGCTTCGGTGGCGGAACGTCATTCCGATCTGGTTATTGTGACCACCGACAATCCACGCGCCGAGGATCCCCTAGAGATCATTCGTGAGGTGGAGAAAGGCTTCCGAGGATCCGAACACGAGAGTTTTGTGGATCGGGAAAGTGCTATTCGCCGAGGGGTGGAAATTGCTGGACCTGGCGACGTGCTTCTTATCGCAGGCAAGGGTCATGAGACCCATCAGGAGACCGCCACGGGATATCAACCCTTTGACGATGTCTCGATCACAGCTAGGGCAATGGTTGATAAGCCAATGTTGGAGAGCCGCTAAGATGGATCCTCTTTCCCTTGAAACAATTGCTATGATGAGCTGCGCAACGCTCTTGGCGGGGGATCCTCAGGCTGTTGCCCTTCGGGTTAGCAAGGACACCAGGACCCTGCGTCATGGGGATCTTTATGTCGCACTTCATGGCGAAAAGTATGATGGGAACCTGTTTCTACAGGAAGCTGCGTCACGCGGTGCCATTGGGGCTCTTTGTGACGGAGAGCAACGAACAGGACTTCCGGCACACTTTGGAATTCTCTCTACCCCTGATGCTTATTCAGCGCTGACTCTGCTCGCCTCTTCTTGGAGGAAGCGTCTGGATCTTCGTGCCATAGTCGTCACTGGAAGCAGTGGGAAGACATCGACCAAGGACTTTGCATCAACTATTCTTCGTAGCCGCTTTCGAGTTACATCGACAACGGGCAACCTTAACAACCACATCGGTCTTCCCCTTTCGATTCTCGAAGCGGGTTCCAAGGCCGGTTCGAACGATGAAATAGCAGTTTGGGAAATCGGAATGAATCATCGTGGCGAGATCGCGCCCCTAGCCGGCCTCGCACGGCCGGAAATTGGCATCATCACCGGGATCGGAACGGCACACATAGAGCATCTTGGCAGCCGTGGGGAGATAGCCAGGGAAAAGGGGGATCTCCTGGAGAAGCTTCCAAGTAACGGATTTGCCATCCTACCCGCCCATGATGATTTTGTCTCGGAACTCGAGTCGCGAACCGACGCAACCGTACTGAAGGTGGGATTTGATTCGGGTGACGTTAGGGCTACGGATATCATAGCGGAAAATGGTGGAAGCAGGTTTGTCATCCATGCGGAATCAGGAAGTGCAGAAGCCTGGCTTCCTGTACCCGGGAGACACATGATCGGCAATGCATTGTTGGCCGTGGCAGCAGGGCTGATCTGTGAAATTCCAATTGAGGAGTGTGCGGCCGCGCTTTCCTTGGTGGAGCTTCCATCTGGCCGGCTAGCACGTGTGCAAAGACGGGGCGTTACTTTTCTCGACGACACGTACAATGCCAATCCCGAATCCATGATTGCAGCAATTGAAACTCTTTCGTCGCAACCTGCAACAGGACGCAGAATCGCTGTTTTGGGTCGCATGGGGGAACTCGGCATCCATGCAGCGGCTGGATACGAAAGGGTCGGCTATGCTGCTGCAAGGAATGCGGACACCCTGATTTGCGTGGGTCCAGAAGCGGCAAGCATTGCCGACTCTGCTAGGAAGGAGGGACTCAATGACATCCTTCAGGCAGAGGACAATGCAGCTGCCGCCAAGCTTCTTTCGGATCTTGTCCAGGATGGAGATCTTGTGTTGCTAAAAGCCAGCAGGAGCGCGCGAATGGAGCAAATTCTCCAAGTACTCACATAATGCTATACTATCTTTCCCAACTTGGATCGGTGCTTCACGGATTTGCCCTCAACAAGGCGCTCAATGTATTCCAGTACATTTCATTCCGTGCCCTCGGAGCTGGACTAACCTCTTTTCTTTTATGTCTGTTATTCGGAAATACAGTCATCCGCCGCCTAGTAAAACTGAAGCTGGGTCAACCCATCCGCAGCGCAGAGGAGGTTCAACGGCTAAACGAGTTGCATGGGGGGAAAAAGGGGACGCCAACCATGGGAGGCGTCCTGTTGATCGGTGCCGTTGTCGTCTCAACCCTGATTTGGGCGAAACCTGACAATTCGTTTGTCTGGCTCTGCCTCATTACGGTGGTCTTTCTTGCAGCTCTTGGTTTTTACGATGACTGGCTAAAAGTGACAAAAAAGAGCTCGGACGGAATCAGCAGCCGCTTGAAATTTCTCTTACAATGCATTCTGGCTGCAGGGATCACTGCATTTTTTCTACTTAACCCTGCCTTTTCCAAGCAGGCACAAGAGCTTTACATCCCGTTCATCAAGGGTCCCGTACTAAGCTTGGGCCTCTGGACATATCTGTTTTATCTCCTGATCATCGTGGGAGCTTCCAATGCCGTGAATCTTACCGATGGATTGGATGGACTTGCTTCGGGATGCACCGTGATGGCCGGGGTCTGTTTCGGCATCTTTACATATTTGGCTGGGAATTATAAGGCGGCTCTCTACCTCCAGATCCCATATTATGCTCCCTCGGGGGAATTGGCGGTGGTGAGTTTTGCTTTGAGCGGCGCGGCACTTGGCTTCCTCTGGTGGAATTGTCATCCCGCAAAGGTGTTTATGGGTGACACAGGCTCCCTTGCCATTGGGGGGCTACTTGGAATTCTAGCGATTTGCTGCAAGCAGGAACTCCTGCTTGCCATTGTCGGAGGCGTCTTCGTAGCAGAGGCCCTTTCGGTCATCCTACAGGTCGCCAGTTTTAAACTCACTGGAAAGAGGATTTTTAAGATGTCCCCACTTCACCATCATTTTGAACTCTCCGGCTGGAAGGAAAATACCGTCACGATCCGTTTTTGGATTCTGGCGATTGTCTTTGGATTGCTTGGAATAGCCACCCTCAAGCTGCGCTAATAGGACATGAACAGCACTCCAATCTCTTCAGATCTGTATAGAGGCAAGAAGTGCATCGTCTTCGGTTTGGGACGCAGCGGTCTGGCCGCAGCGCGGTTGCTTCTCCGATCCGGTGCCAGAGTCACCGTATGTGACAGTTCAAGTTCGCCAGCAATTCAGGAAAAGGCCGCGATTATTCGAAAGGAGGGAATTCTCGTACATACGGGAGAGGAGGTGGAGAGGGTGGCTCTTGCAGCGGATATTTCCTACGATCTGGCCGTGCTGAGTCCTGGCATTGAGGAGACTACACCGCCTGTCGCCCTTGTCACTTCCAAGGGCACCCCTCTTATCGGTGAATTGGAACTGGCGTTCACACTTTGTGGCTGTCCTGTGGTGGCGATCACGGGAACCAACGGCAAGACAACGACCACCGAATTGGCAACATGCATGCTTCAGGGGGCGGGTCTGCGCACGGTCTCCTGTGGAAACATCGGAACTACAATGTCAGAGATGGTGGCGTCTGGTAAGACCTGGGATGTGCTTGTGGTGGAGGTGAGTTCCTTTCAATTGGAAACAATAAGGAGTTTCCGGCCCAAAGTCGCCGTCTGGTTGAACCTAAGTCCGAACCATCTCGATCGATACCCATCCATGAGCGAATACCGGGCTGCCAAGCTGAGGATTTTCGAAAACCAGACAGGGGAGGACATAGCCATACTACCTTCACAAGAAGATTTGCCTGGGGTTAAGTCGCGAAAAATCACATTTAGTCCGACTGATCCAGGAGCAGATATTTTCCTTGATGGAGGAGTCATCACCTATCATGGAAAGGCACTTCTGCCCCTTCAAGAGACGAGGCTTAGGGGAGCTCACAATACCTCCAACCTAATGGCTGCTCTGGGTTGTGGCATTGCACTTGGTGCCGACCCCGAGCTTATGGCAAAAGCCATCCGTGATTACTTGCCTCCGGTCCACCGCTGCGAATTGATATCAGAGAGGGGTGGGGTTCAATGGGTTAACGACTCCAAGGCAACCAACCTTGATGCAATGGAAAAAGCCATCTGTTCGGTATCTGGGCCACTGGTGCTCATAGCGGGCGGAAAAGACAAGGGTTTTGAATTCGCTCCGATTGAGCCGCTTGTTCGGGAACGAGTTTCTTTCGCTATTCTCATTGGCGAGATGAAGGAGCGGATAGCAAGAGACTGGTCACTGACCCCTTGCTGCATCTCGGAAAGTCTGGAGGACGCGGTGGCTCTAGCAGCAGTAAAGGCAACTCCAGGAGGAACCGTCCTTTTTTCGCCGGGCACATCGTCCTTCGATATGTTTCGGGACTATATCGAGCGCGGGGAAATGTTTCGCCGTCTAGTCCTTCGCCTTCCTGAACAAGACTAATGCACTCACGAACCAAGGTTATAATTCCCAGCGTTTTTTACTCCGACTTTTTTCATCCAGCAGCCAAACTCACATAACAAAAAAAATAAAACCATGATACCGAAACGCACACGCAGACTACGCGCTCGGGCCGCCACGGCGAACACCGCACACGATGGGGACTTCGAGGATTACGGCCCCGAGCCGAACATGAAGCTCTCGCACGCCTTTCTTGTTGTCCTTCTGCTACACGTTGTTGCCGTTGGGGGGCTCTACGCATTTAACTCCATGAAGGCCGGAAAAGTCCCCAAATTGGCGGTCGCCCAATCATCCTCTCCTTCTGGGCATTCAGAAGATTCCTCCCCGCAGGGGGAGCCCCCGCTAGGGGGAGGGAATGCGCGACCACCACAAGATGGACAGCCGCCGATTGTAGCTAAACCAACAGGTTTGACGAAGCCCACCCAGAGCGACGTGGCAAGGCAGCCCCATACTTTGTCAAAACAGGCACATGAGACGTCCTTGTACGGCTCATTTCTGAAAAAAGCAGCCGCGATTACGGCGGGTCTAGCAGGAGGATCCTCCAAGGCAGGCGCCGAGGCGGCACCTGGCTCCGACACCACGTCTTCGCTTCAGCAATCAGTGCCTTCTCAGACTGTTCCTGCGGCGGTACGACCCAAGACCTACACGGTTGTTTCGGGGGACACCATCACACGGATCGCATCCTCGCTTGGAGTGAGCATACCCGACCTCGAGAAGGCCAACTCGATGACGGGAAATTCCGTCCTCAGGGTCGGACAGATCCTGAAGGTTCCTGAAAAACCGATCCAGCAGGAGAGTCAGGCTACCGTCGCGCAAGGAGATCAAACTGCTGGGAGTCAAGTTGCCGGGTCAACCGACTCCGCCGTCGGCACCACGACGATGGCACCCACAGGTTCTTCATCCCCAAATCCATCCGCTCCCTCACCTGCAGCCGCATCCGTTTCAAACGCCGCCTCAAACGCTGCTTCCGCCGAATATACGGTAGTGAAGGGGGACAGTCCCTACAGAATAGCAAAGCACTTTAAGATCACACCCGATGAACTCATGAAGGCTAATAACATCACCGATCCAAAGAAGATCCAGATTGGTCAAAAACTCATAATACCGGCATCCAAGAAGTCCACCCACTAGAAGGGGGGAACTTAATAGCACAGACCAATTCGGAGATACCCCGGCACGGCATTCCATGCAGCGCAGCAGCATCTACATCCTTCTGCTATCAGTGGTGGGGCTTGTTACGCTCGGCGTGGTGATGCTCTTTAGCACGAGCGCCTTCGCACAGGACAGTCATGGGGACATCTACTACTTTGTCAAGAGGCAGGGGATCTGGCTAGTCATCGGTTTGGGTAGCTGCATGGCGGGCGCACTGACCGACTACCATCTCTGGCGCAAAAGCTGGGCAATCTGGTTCGGCGTCTCCGCTCTACTTCTGGCGCTCTGCTTTGTGCCCCATGTTGGAATGAAGATCAATGGGTCGCACCGCTGGATCAACCTGCATCTTGCACCTTTTCAACCTAGCGAGGTGGCTAAGATTGCCTCTATTTTTTTTCTTGGCTGGTGGTTCTCGAGGCAGCAGACGAATCCAGGGAAGCTTTTGCACGGATTCGTAATTCCAATTTTTTGCGTCTGCCTGTTGGTGGGATTGATCGCCCTAGAGGTCGATCTGGGAACCAGTGCCCAGATCGGGGCCATGGCACTGGTTCTCTGCTATGTAGCAGGTGCCAACGGGTTCCTTCTCTTTGGACTCTTTGGAGTCGGCCTTGCAGGCCTTATCGGGATAGCACTGTTGATTCCGGAGAGGGCCGCCCGTATGACTACCTTCCTTCACCCCGCAAGCGACAAGCTCGGCAAGGGATTACAGCAGTGGCAGGCCCTGATAGCTTTCGGTTCGGGGGGAATCGAGGGATTGGGACTCGGAGAGGGTCGCCAGAAGATGCTTTACCTGCCGTATGCACATACCGATTTTATTTTTCCGATGATCGGTGAAGAACTCGGCCTGAGATTCACATGGCTTGTCCTTATCGGCTACATTCTTATCATCTTGAGCGGTGGACTCATCGCCGCCAATGCCAAGGATAGGTTCGGAAAACTTCTGGCCGTAGGTATCATCCTATTGATCTCCCTCCAGGCTGCGGTCAATATCGGTATGACAACCTCGTTGCTTCCAAACAAGGGCATGCCCCTTCCGTTTATCAGCTACGGGGGAAGCAATCTTGCAGTCTGTCTATTTATGGTAGGAATTCTCGTCAACATTCACCGGACCGGCATCCCGATCAACAGGGTACCCGAACGCCATGTTGTGCTCGCCGCGCGTTCGGTTCCCCGTATTTAGGGATATCTTTACCGAATGCCTTCCTCGAAACAGTTTGTGATCGCATGCGGTGGGACAGGCGGACACCTGTTCCCCGGTTTGGCGGTCGCCGAAACGCTCCATGATCGCGGTCATGAGGTTATGTTGTTTGTCTCCGAGAAGGAAATCGACACGGTGGCGCTGCGGGGTCATACGGAGTTTCGTACCGAAAAACTTCCTTCGGTTGGCATGCCCGCAGTTCTATCTCCTGCTTTTCCTAGGTTTCTGAAACGTGGTTGGGAAAGCTTCAGCATATGCCGGCAACTTTACGGTCGTTACATGCCTTCAGCCGTGCTTGGAATGGGGGGGTTCACCTCCACTGCCCCGATCCTCGCCGCCAGTACGATGGGAATCCCTTCATTCCTACACGAATCCAACGTAGTAGCGGGGCGTGCCAACCGTCTGGCTTCGCGATGGACCGACAGGGTTCTCATCGGCATGAAACCATGTGAATCGTCCTTTCCCGGCAGAACTTGCATCGTAACCGGGACCCCGGTGCGGCGCGATCTGGGCAACCCACTCTCTAAGCCCGAGGCGCGTTCGGCTCTTGGTCTTGATGCCGATAAGCCTACTCTACTCGTCATGGGTGGTAGTCAGGGTGCCGCTGGTATTAACCAACTCCTCTTTCGTTCGGCTCCATTTCTTAGGGAATCCAATGTTCAGATCATCCACCTTACCGGGGAGCGGGATGACAACCTAGCTGCGATTAATTATCAGAGAGAGGGACTTTCTGCCCATGTTGTTCCTTTCCATCATCGCATGGCAGAGGTCTATTCCGCTGCGGATCTAGTGATTTCTCGGGCTGGTGCTGCCAGCCTTAGTGAAATCTCCCAATTTTCCCTTCCGTCGATTCTTATACCGTTTCCTTTTGCGTCAGAACATCATCAACATCGAAATGCTGAGGCATTTCGAGATGCTGGTGCTTCTGAGGTGCTCGAAGAGAAGAATACAGATCCAGAAGCGCTGGCCCTGCTTGTGAGCAATCTACTCATTGATGATCGCCGCCGTGAGCGCATGTCAGCGGCTGTTTCGACCATCCTGCCACGGGGTTCCTCCGGTCTAGTCGCCGATGTTCTGGAGGAAGCGGCCCGATGAAACATAGTGATCTTTCCTCCCGTCTTCTCGGAAGTGAAAGTCTTCGCATCCACCTTATTGGTGTAGCCGGATCTGGCATGAGCGGCATTGCCGCACTTCTTCTGGCGCTCGGACACCGGGTCAGTGGATCGGATAAGGTTGACTCCGAGGAGGTGCAGCGACTTTGTCGCAAGGGGTTGCGGTTTGAGACACCTCACACCGCTGCGCAGATCAATGACGCGGAGTTGGTTGTTCATTCCTCTGCTATTCTTCCAGGCAACCCTGCATACGACGCTGCAATCCAGCTCCGCAGACCGTTGGTTAGAAGGTCCGAGGTTCTAGCAGCTGTCATGGCGGGCAAGGAAGGAGTGGTTGTCTGTGGAATGCACGGCAAGACGACCACCTCTGCAATGGCTGCTCATGTTCTCAGGGCGGGCGGACTAAAACCCTCCCATTATGTCGGCGCGGAAATCCCCCTTCTCGGAACCAATGCCCGATGGGACTCAGAGGGGATCCATTTGGTTGCCGAGGGAGACGAAAGTGACGGAAGCCTTGTCCATTATCACCCCCGTCATGCCTTGCTTCTCAATATTGAGCCCGAGCACCTCGACTACTACAGCGACATTGACGCAATCGACGCAGTTTTCACTAAACTTCTCACACAGACATCAGGCGGTGTTTACTACTGTGCCGACGATCCCGGTGCAACGCGAGTATGCTCAAGATTTGAAAATGCAATTGCCGTTGGAACTGGTAGTCACTGTCGCTACCGGCTTGAAGAGCTTGAGCAGGAGGGTTTTTTGACAAGATTTGTTGTCTCTAAGGGAGATGAGCTTCTCGGCGAAGTCCGCTTAGGCATCCCCGGAGCCCACAACGCCCATAATGCCATGCTAGTGATTGCACTCGCCTCTGATCTGGGGATTCCGTTTTCCACGATTGCGCAGGCGTTGGAAACATTTCGCGGAGCTAAAAGGCGCTTCGAGTTGAAATACCGCGATTCCGACAACCAGATCTTTGATGACTACGGGCATCATCCTACTGAGATTGTAGCGACTTTAGCCTCGGCCCGAAAAGCCCTCGGTGGAAAGGGAAGGTTGGTAGTTCTTTTTCAGCCCCACCGATACAGCCGTACAGCTGCCTTGAGGGACGCGTTTGGCCGTGCGTTCCGGGAAGCTGACCTTGTGATTGTGGCTCCAATCTACCCTGCCGGTGAATTACCCATTGAGGGAATTGATTCTGAGAGCATCGTGGCCTCTTGTGCCGAGTCAGGACATAATGCGGTGTGTCGTGTTGACTCGGTGGCAGGCGCGGCCCAGACCGCGGCTTCTGCCATCAGGGAGGGAGATCTTATCATCACGCTGGGAGCCGGTAATATTCACGAAGCTGCAGTCATCCTTGCACGTGATCTCGCCCTTCGTTCACGTCTTATCGAGGCCATGGGGCCTGGCCTCGTACGACTCTATGAACCGCTTTCAAAGCATACAACCATGAGGGTAGGTGGCCCTGCCCGTTTCTGGGTCGAACCGGAGACGGAGGAAGGATTCTCCGAACTCATTCGAATTTGCCATGACGGAGCGATCCCTTTCATGGTGATGGGGCGGGGATCAAATCTTATTGTTCGTGATGGAGGGTTTCCCGGGGTTGTGGCCCATCTTTCCCGGGGTTGTTTTGGAATGCACAATATAAACGG
>Ga0118677_10007721_pt1 | contig 17625 bp, 6 predicted proteins | sample AliMusrvi5mmetaG_FD_86154 | JGI IMG/M metagenome (GOLD analysis project Ga0118677, IMG submission 86154) | reverse complement strand
GCCCAACCGTTCATTCTCGTAGCATCTCCCGCATCCCGCCGCTGGGCGGCCATTCATCATGTCCGACCGCAGCGCCTTCATGCGCGGAGAATTCCACAACTCCGCGAACGATGCCGAGCGGACATTCCCCAGCGGCGGCCCGCTCCACATGCAGCAGGGGCAGGTGGAACCGTCCATGAAGACATTCAAATGCGTCCAGGGCAGCAGGCAGAACACTTGTTCCCGCCTTTGCCCTGTTGAGATATCTTGCGCCAGACCGGGCGAACTATTTCCGACGAGTCCCGTGCGGCCCGGATCGCCGGTGCAGGCCCAGGCGTTACCGGGATTGATCGCCGAGGCCTTTCTTGAGACCGCTTCGGCATCCGCCGTTCGCCCCTGGCTGCTGTAGATCGCCCATAGGCCCATGTGGGCCCGGTCATTTTCCGGATTGATGTCTATGGCTTCCTTGAATTCTGCCTCAGCCTCACCCCATCGGCCCTGCAGACGATAGACATTCCCTAGCTGGAAATGAGCCCCGCCATTGCGCGCACCGCAGGCTATGGCTTTCCGAAACGCAGCCTCGGCCTCTGGGAATTTCTCTCGGTCTTTGTAAAAGTCGCCTAATTCCAAATATATCCAATCGATCCGCGGGTCTTTCGCCAGGGCGCTTTGGAACGCCGCCTCAGCCTCGAGCCAGCGCCCTTGCTTGCGATAGATCCTCCCGAGTTGGCAATGCGCCCCGCTGTTGCGCGGATTGACGGCTAGCGCCTTCTGGAATTCCGCCGCGGCCTCGGGGAATCGGCTCTGGCCTTCATAAAGAGCGCCCATTTCCATGCAAGCGCCGTCATCGCAAGGATCGAGCTCCCGCGCCTTGCGCAACGCCGCCTCGGCATCAGACCATCGCCCCTGCTTACGGTAGATCCGCCCCAGCTGGCATTGCGCCCAGCCATTGTCCGGTTCCATGGCTACCGCCATTCCAAACTCCGCTGCAGCGTCCGATAATCTGTCTTGGTCCAGGTAAAGGGCGCCTAATTCTACACGGGCAGCTCTATTCTGTGGAGCAAAACACAGCGCCTTTTTCAACACCGCCTCGGCATCAGACCATCGCCCCTGCTTACGGTAGATCCGCCCCAGCTGGCGATGGGCCCAACCATGGTTCCCATCCAGGGCGATGGCCTTTTCAAACTCCGCCGCGGCCTCCGCAAGTCTGCCTTGATCCAGGCAAAGGGATCCCAATTCTATACAGGAGCAGATGTCTTTGGGGTCGAGTTCCATCGCCTTGCGCAATGCCGCCTCAGCATCGGAGGAACGCCCTTGCCTGCGGTAGACCCGCCCCAACTGGCAATGCGCCCAGCCATTGTCCCGATTCAGAGCTATGGCGCTCTCGAACTCCGCCGCGGCATCCGAAAACCTCTCCTGGTCCAGGAAGAGAGCGCCCAATTCGATGCAGGCCCCATCGTTGCGTGGGTCGAACTCCAGCGCCTTGCGCAATGCCGCCTCGGTCTCGGACGGCCGCCCCTGCCTGCGGTAGATCCGCCCGAGCTGGCAATAAGCCCAGCTGTTGTTCCGATCCAGGGCTATGGCCCGTTCAAACTCCGCCGCAGCATCAGGTAATCGGTCCAGATCCTGGTAAAGGGAACCCAATTCGACGCGGGCACAACAATCATCTGGATCGCGCTCCAGCGCCCTGCGCAATGCGGCCTCAGCCTCGGGCCAGCGATCCTGCTTGCGATAGATCCGCCCGAGCCGGCAATAAGCCCATCCATTGTCCCCTTCCATGGCAATGGCTTTCCCCAATTCCACCTCGGCCTTCGGGAATTGCTCCTGGTCTTCGTACAGAGCGCCCAATTCGATGCGAACCGAGCAGTTCTGCGGCTCGAGTTCCAACGCCTTATGCAATGACGCCTCGGCCTCGGGCCAGCGCCCTTGCTTGCGGTAGATTCTCCCCAGTTGGCAATGGACCCAAGCATTGTCCCCATCTATGGCCAGGGCGCTTTCATATTCCGCCACAGCCTCCGGGAGCTTGCCTTGATCCAGGTAAAGAGTGCCCAATTCCATGCGGGCGCCGCCGTTCTTCGGGTCGAACTCCAGGGCCTTGCGCAACGAAACCTCGGCCTCGGGCCAGCGGCCCTGGCCGCGGCACGATTTCCCAAGCTCGAAGCACGCCCCGGCATCCTGCGGATTCACGCCGAGGCCTCGAAGAGCGCTGCCAGTTCAGGAAAGACCTCACGGCAGTCTTCCCCGCGCATCCGGTCCAGGCGGCGCGTCATGGCCACGAACTCTGGCAGCAATTCGCTGCGATCCTGAGCTTGCAAAAAACGCGCTGCGGCGGCGAAATTACGCGCCGTCGTTCCCTCCGCATCCATAAAAGATTCTTGATGCCTTCGGTAGGCCTCCAGAACACGCTCCTTCAGCGTCAGCGGCAGGACCTGCATGCGATATATCGCAGGTTCCTCGAGCATGGGTAGCGTGAACCCATTGCGATTGATGTACCCACTCTCTACCCATTCCCGATGGAAATCAGGGAGATGCAGCGCGTTGAAGATGCTGAGGGTCGCAGAAACCCCGAACACGACATCGGGGCACCGGCGCAGCATCTCCTCCCGGTTGGCCACTACCGCATCCCAGTTCAGGCCCTTCCTCAAATACTCGCCGCGCCGGCCGGAACCGTCGAGACTGGCGGTGACCTGGACATTGCGGAAGCGGGACCACAGGTCGATCACATCGCGCCCCAGGAAGCGCAGGGTCGAGAAATTCGTTACGTAGTTCAAGCGCACATCCGTGAGGCCGCGCTTGATGAGAAAATCCAGAATCCGGTAGTGCTCCTCCATGATGAGAGGTTCACCGCCCGCGAAGAATATCTCTTCGAGCCCTTCTTCCAGCAGCGGCCGCAGCTGACGCCAGAGGCTGTCCCAATCATCATAGAACTTGCGTATGGCTCCCCCTTCGGTCGGCGAACCCAACGCCCGGGCATCCGCCGCCCAGGCACTGCTTTTCATCGGGTTGCATATCCGGCAGCGCAGATTGCAGGCATTGGAGAAGCGGAGGTCGAGCAATGGCACCGGGAGCCGCGGCAGCGTCCCATCCGGCGCGGTCAACTGCTCGCGGCCGCGATGGCGTGCCAAATCGTTGTTCTTCCTTTGCCGCATGCTCCAAAAGCCCGAGTGTTCATCCTGATAGCATCTCTGGCACCCCGCCACCGCGCGCCCGCACATCATATCCGACCGCAATGCCTTCAGGCCCGGAGAATTCCACAACTCCGAGAACGATGACGAGCGGGCATTCCCCAGAAGCGGCCCGCTCCAGGTGGCGCACGGATGGCATGAGCCGTCCGTGAGGATATGCAGATGCGTCCAGGGCAGCAGGCAGAACACCCGTTCCCGCATCGAGGCATTGCGGTCATCAGCGCCGGCGCACGAACCGGCCGAATCCGCGTCCTTGCCGATAGCCTGATCCAGGTCGCGACGCTCCGGCCACGCGGTGGCGGCGAAGGCGCTATTGGGGTTTATCTCCATGGCCTTGGACAGAGCCGCCCGTGCCTCGGGCCATCGCTCCTGGCTGCGATAAATCGCCCAAAGCCCGACATAAGCCCGGTCATTTGCCCGATCGCTGGCGATGGCTTCCTCGAATTCCGCCTCGGCCTCGCGCCATCGTCCCTGTCGGCGACAGACATTCCCCAACTCCAAATGCGCCTCGCCGTTGCGCGGATCGATGGCTATAGCCTTTTCATACTCCGCTTCGGCCTCCGAAAATCTGTCCCGATCCTGGTAAAGGGCGCACAATTCCATGCGGGCGCCGTCGTTGCGCGGATCGAGTTCCAGCGCCTTGCGCAATGCCGCCTCAGCCTCGCGCCAACGCATCTGTCTGCGGTATTTCCGCCCGAGCTGGCAATGAGCCCCACCATTGTTCGGTTCTACAGCGACAGCGCTTTCGAACTCCTCCGTGGCTTGTATGAATTTTCGCTGGTCTTCGTAAAGAGTGCCCAGTTCGACATGGGCGCAACCGTTCTGCGGATCCAGCTCGATCGCCCTGTGCAATGCCGCCTCAGCCTCGGACGACCGTCCCTGCCTGCGGTAGATACGCCCGAGCTGACAATGGGTCCCGCTCCGTGGGTCGAGCTCCAGCGCCTTGCGCAATGCCGCCTCGGCTTCAGCCCACCGCTCCTGCTTGCGGGAGATCCGCCCGAATTCACAATGAGTCCCGCTATTGTTCGGTTCTATGGCGAAGCCGCCTTCGAGCTCCGCCGCGGCCTCCGCGAACCTGCTCTGGTCTTCGTAAAGGGCACCCAATTCCATGCGGGCGCCGCCGTTCTTCGGGTCGAGCTCCAGCGCCTTGTGCAAAGACGCCTCTGCCTCAGGCCATTGGCCCTGCCTATGGTAGATTCGCCCTAGCTGGCAATGCACCCCACTATCGTTCCGACCCATGGCTATGGCTTTTTTAAATTCAATCGCCGCCTCCGACAACTTATCTTGATCCAGGTACAGAGTGCCCATTTCGATGCGGATCCAACCATTCTCAGGGTTGAATTCCAAGGCTTTCTTCAATGCCGCATCAGCCTCGGGCCAGCGGCCCTGACCGCGGCACGATTTCCCCAGTTCAAAATACGCCCCGGCTTCCCGCTGATTCATTCCGCGGCCTCGAAAAGCCCGGCCAGCTCAGGAAAGACCTCGCGGCAGTCTTCCCCGCGCAGACGGTCCAGGCGGCGCGTCATGGCCACGAAGCCCGGCAGCAACTCGCTATGATCCTGAGCCTGCATAAAATGTGCCGCGGCCGCGAAATCATGCGCCGCCATCCCGTCGGCATCCAGGAACGATTCCTGATGCCGCCGGTAGGATTCCACAACCCGCTGCTTCAACGCCGCCGGCAAAGCCTGCGCGCGATAGATATCAGGAACCAATAGGATATTGAGCGCGAACTCGTTGCGATCGAGGTACCCCTTTTCGCCCCATTCCCGGTGAAAATCAGGCAAATGCAGCGCATTGAAGATGCTGAAGGTCGCCGAAATCGAGAACGCGACATCAGGGCACCGCCGCAGCATCTCCTCCCGGTTATCCACCACCGCGTCCCAGTTCAGGCCCTTCCTCAAATACTCACCGCGCCGGCCAGAGCCGTCGAGACTGGCGATGACCCTGACATCGCGGAAGCGGGACCACAGGCCGATCACGTCCCGCCCCTGAAACCGCAGAGTGGAGAAATTCGTGGTGTAGCGCAAGCGGACATGCGTGAGCTGGCGCGCGATGAGGAAATCCAGGATGCGGTAATGCTCCTCCATGATCAGCGGTTCCCCGCCGAAAAAAACGATCTCTTCAAGCCCTCCTTCCAGCAACGGCTGCAACTGGAGCAGCAGCGTGTCCCAATCGTCATAAGGCCTAAGTACGGGACCGCCCTCCACCGGCAAGCCTAAGGCCCGCGCGTCCGCCGCCCAGGCGCTGCTTTGCGTCGGGTCGCACGTACGGCAGCGCAGATTGCAAACGTTGGAAAACCGGATGTCCAGAGAAGGCACCGGAAGCCAGGGCAGCATCCCGTCTGGCGTGGTCAGCCGCTCGCGGTCGCGATGGCGGCCCCATTCGATGTTGTTTCTTTGCCGCATGCTGCAAAAACCCGCCCTTTCGTTCTCGTAGCATATCGAGCATCCCGCTGCTGGACGCCCGTTCATCATGTCCCTACGCAGAGCCATCATGGTGGGAGAGTTCCAAAGCTCCGCTAGCGATGACGAGAGGGCATTCCCCAGAGGCGGCCCGCTCCACATGCAGCAGGGGCGGGATGAGCCGTCCGCGCGGACATGCAAGTAAGTCCACGGCAGCAGGCAGAACACCTGGTCCCGAGCCGCATCCGCGCCGACAGCCCGATCCCCGTCAAGGCGCTCCGGGACCCCGGCGCAGGCCCAGGCGTTCCTGGGATTGATCGCCAAAGCCTTCTGGGAAGCCGCGTCTGCCTCGGTCTTTAGCCCCTGGCTGCGGTAGATCGCCCACAGACCCATGTAGGCCCGGTCATTCTTCGGTTCTATGGCTAGTGCTTTCTTGAACTCCGCCTCGGACTCGCGCCATCTCCCCTGTCGGCGATAGACCCCCCCCAGCTCGAAATGCGCCGTGCCATTGTGCGGTTCGATGGCGATGGCCCTCTGGCACGCGGCCTCGGCCGCCGTGAATTTGCCTTGGTCTTTGTAAAGGGCGCCTAATTCTACGCAAGCCCAGTCGAGTCGCGGGGAGATGGCCAAGGCCTTCTCAAGGGCCCCCTCCGCCGCGACCCATCTCCCCTGCCTGCGATAGATCCGCCCGAGCTGGCCATGGGCCTCGCTATTGTCACGATCTATCGCTATGGCTTCTTCAAATTCAGCCGCAGCCTCCGCAAATCGGTCCTGATCTCGATAAAGAGCACCCAACCCGGTGCGGGCGCCGGAATTGCGAGGGTCAAGAGCCAGAGCCTTGCCAAACGCCGCCTCAGCCTCGGACGATCGCCCGCGCCTGCGGTATATCTTCCCCAGCTCACAATGAACCCAACCATTGTTCCGATCCATGGCTACGGTTTTTTCAAATTCCGCCTCCGCCTCCTCCCATCTGTCCTGATCTCGATAAAGAGCGCCCAATTCCATGCGGCAACGGTCTTTCCGTGGTTCGAACTCCAAGGCCTTGTTCAACGCCGCCTCAGCCTCGGGCCATCGCCCTAGCCTGCGGTAGATCCGCCCTAGCAGACAATGGGCCCAGCCATTATCCGGGTCTACGCTTATGGCTTTCTCAAGCTCGCCGGCGGCCTCCGATAGCCTGTCTTGGTCCAGGAAGAGAGTTCCCAACTCGATGTGGGCTCCGGTGTTCCGGGGGTCACAGTCCAGCGCCTTGTGCAATGCCGCCTCGGCTTCAGACCCTCGTCCCTGCCTGCGGAAGATTTGGCCTAACTGGCAATGCGCCCAACCGTTCCTCGGGTCTATGGCTATGGCCCTCACAAACTCCGCCTCGGCTTCCGAGAATCTGCCTTGATCCAGGTATAGAGCGCCCAGTTCGATGCAGGCGCCCTCGTTGCGCGCGTTGAGTTCCGACGCCTTGCACAATGCCGCCTCGGCCTCAGACCATCGTCCCTGCCTGCGGTATATCCTCCCGAGCTGGCGATGGGCCTCGTCATTGTTCCGATCCAGGGCGATGGTCTCCTTTACCTCCGCCTCGGCCTGCGGGAATCTGCCCTGTTCTTCGAAAAGAGCGCCCAATTCAATACGAATAGAGCTGTTCTGTCGATCGAGTTCCAGCGCCTTGAGCAATGACGCCTCAGCTTCAGACAGACGCCCCTGCTTGCGGTAGATTCTCCCCAGCTGATGATGGACCCAACCATTGGTCCCATCCCTGACCATGACTATTTCAAATTCCGCCGCGGCCTCTGACAATCTCTCTTGGTCCAGGAAGAGAGCGCCCAACTCGACGCGGGCGCCTTCGGCGCGCGGGTCAAGCTCCAGCGCCTTGCGTAATGCCGCCTCAGCCTCCGGCCATCGGCCCTGCCTGTGATAGATCCGGCCCAGCTGGCAATGAGCCCCCCCGCTGTTTCGATCCTTCGCTATAGCGCTTTCAAATTGCGCCGCGGCCTCCGACAACTTGTCTTGATCCAGGTACAGAGTGCCCAATTCGATACAAACCCAACCATTCTCGGGTTCGAGTCCCAATGCCTTCTTCAATACCGCCTCAGCCTCGGCCCAGCGCCCCTCGCTGTGGCAGACTTTCCCGAGATTGAAATATGACCCGTCAGCCGGCGGATTCATTCGGAATCCTCGAAAAGCGCGGTGAGTTCCGGGAAGACCTCTCGGCAGTCTTCCCCGCGCAATTGGTCCAGGCGACGCGTCATGGCCACGAACTCGGGCAGCAGTTCGCTGCGATCCCGGGTCTCCATAAGCCTCGCCACGGCCGCGAAATCGCGCGCCGTTCTCCCATCCGCATCCAGGAACGATTCCCGATGCCGCCGATAGGCTTCTTGGACCCGCTCCTTCAGCGCCGGCGGCAGGATCTGCATGCGATACATCGCCGGGGACACCAGCACATTGTTCAGCTCGAAGTTATTGTGATCGATGTACCCCTTCTCGACCCATTCCCGGTGGAAGTCCGGCAAGTGCAGTACATTGAATATGCTGACGGTCGCCGCGATCGAGAACCCGACATCGGGGCACCGGCGCAACATCTCCTCCCGGTTGGCCACCACCGCGTCCCAGCGCAGACCCTTCCTCAGGTATTCACCCCGCCGGCCGGACCCGTCGAGGCTGGCGCCGACATAGACCTGGCGGAAACGGGACCACAGGTCGATCAGATCCCGGCCCTGGAACCGCAGAGTGGAGAAATTCGTGTTGTAGCTCAGGCGTACATCCGTGAGGCCGCGCGCGATGAGGAAATCCAGTATCCGGTAGTGTTCCTCCATGACCAGCGGCTCCCCGCCCGCGAATCGGATTTCTTCGACCCCCTCTTCCAGCAGCGGCTGCAACTGGCGCCACAGGCTGTCCCAATCGTCATAAGCCTTCCGTATGGGCCCGCCGCCGACCGCCAGGCCGAGCGCCCGCGCCTCAGCCGCCCAGGCGCTGCTTTGCAACGGGTCGCAGGTCCGGCAGCGCAGATTGCAGGCGTTCGAAAAGCGGAAATCGAGAAACACCACCGGAAGCCGCGGCAGTGTCCCATCCGGCGCGGTCAGCCGCCCCCGGCCCCGATGGCGGTCCAGGGCGAGGCTCGCTCTTTGCCGCTGGCTGCCGAGGCCAGACCGTTCATCCTCGTAGCACCTCCAGCATCCCACCACCGCGCGCCCAGCCACCATGTCCGAACGCAGAGCCTTCATGGTCGGAGCGTTCCACAGCGCAGCGATCGACGACGAGCGGACATTCCCCAGAGGCGGACCTTTCCAAAGGCAGCAGGGCAGGGCTGTGCCGTCCGGACGGACATGCAAGTGCGTCCAAGGCAGCAGGCAGAACACCCGTTCTTGCATCTGCTCCCCGGCGCAGTCGCCAACGGCCCTATCGCAGTCAAGGCGATCCAGCAATTCAATGCCTGCGGAAACGCTATCCGGATTCATCGCCAACGCCTTGGCCATAGCCGCTGCGGCATCGGCCGATCGCCCCTGGCCTCTATAGACGGCCCATAAGCCGATATAGGCTTCTTCATTGCGCGGATCTAGCGCCGCGGCTTTTTGAAACCCAGCCTCGGCCTTGCTCCATCGCTCCCGACGGAGGTGGATACGGCCCAGATAGAGATGGCCGCCGGCATTGTGCGGATCAATGGCCACGGCTTTTTCAAACTCCGCCTCAGCCTCCAAGAATCTGCTCTGGTCCTCGTGAAGAGCGCCCAATTCGATGCAGGCGCAGCAGTTCTCCGGATCGAGTTCTAGCGCCTTGCGCAATGCCGCTTCTGCCTCAGACGGCAGTCCTTGCATGCGGCAGGCTCGCCCTAGCTGGCAATGAGCCACGCCATTGTCCGGATCCATGGCAATGGCTCTTTCAAACTCCACTGCGGCATCAAAGAGCCTGCCTTGATCCAAATAAAGAGAGCCCAATTCGATGCGAGCACCTTCGTTCCGCGGGGCGAGCTCCAGCGCCCTGACCAATGCCTTCTCGGCCTCGGACGAGCGCCCCTGCCTACAGTGGATACGCCCCAGTTGATAATGGGCCATGCCATTGTCGCCATCTATGACTATGGCCTTCTTTAGCGCCGCCTCGGCCTCCGGCAATCTCCCCTGGTCTTCGTAGAGAGCGCCCAATTCGATGCGGGCGCAGCTGTCCTCCGGATTCAATTCCAGCGCCTTGCACAATGCCGCATCGGCCTTGGACGACAGTCCCTGTCTGCGGTATATCCGCCCGAGCTGGCCATAAGCCCGGCCATTATCCGGATCCCTAGCTATGGCGTCTTCAAACTCCGCTGCGGCCTCCGAGAATCGGTCTTGATCCAGAAAAAGAGAGCCCAATTCGACGCGAGCTCCCTCGCTCTTTGGGTCGAACTCCAGCGCCTTGTGCAACGCCGCCTCGGCTTCAGACGATCGCCCCTGTCCACGGTAGATGCGCCCAAGCTGGCAATGAACCCAGCCATTGTTCGGGTCTTTAGCTATGGCTCTTTCAAACTCCGCAACGGCCTCCGAGAGTCTGCCCTGACCCAGGCATAGAATGCCCCACTCGATGTGAGCCCAGCCGTCCTGCGGGCCAAGCTCTAGCGCCTGGCGCAACGCCGCCTCAGCTTCAGGCAACCTCCCCTGCTTGCGGTAGATCCGCCCCAGCTGACAATGCGCCCCGACGTTGTTCCTATCCAGGGCGATGATTTTCTTTACCTCCGCCTCGGCCTGCGGGAATTTACTCTGGTCTTCATAAAGGACGCCCAATTCGAGGCGGACGCTTTCGTTCTGTGGGTCGAGCTCCAGCGCCTTGTGCAACTCCGCCTCAGCTTCGCATGGTCGTCCCAGCCTGCGATAGATCTTCCCTAGCTGGAAACAAATCCCGCCATTATCCCGATCCATGGCTTTGGCTTTCTCAAATTCCGCCGCAGCCGACGAGACTCTGTCTTGATCCAAATAGAGAGCGCCTAATTCAAGACAGGCGCCGCTGTCCCGTGGGTCGATCTCCAAAGCCTTGTGCAAGGCCGCCTCGGCCTCGGGCCAGCGCCCCTGCCTATGGTAGATTCGTCCCAGCTGGCAATAAACTCCCCCATGGTCCCCATCGATGGCCGCGGCCTTCTTCAGTTCCGCCTCGGCCTCCGAGAACCTGGATTGATCCAGGTAGAGAGCGCCCAATTCGAGGCGGACCCAGCTGTTCTGGGGAGCGAGCTCCAGTGCCTGGCGCAGCGCTGCCTCGGCCTCGGGCCAGCGCCCCTCACCGCGGCGGACTTTCCCTAATTGAAACAATGATCCTGCATCCGGCGGATTCATGTCGATGCTCTTGGCCCGCCCCGCCTCAGTGACAAGCCATCCGTCCAGGCTGCGCCAGCATGGCCTTGATCGAGGTCGGTGTGCGGACTGAGGCAGGAAAAGAACTCTTTACGACGCACATCATACTCTGTAATTTATCAAATTTAATAGGGGTCCTACGTGATGGAGAATGCCGTCCCGTAGACTCCTCTCCGCGCGGAAAATTGACTGCCCTTGCGGCAGATGGTATATTCAGTGGCCGCCTCCAATAAGGCAATAGATGCTAGAAATCCTCGGCTATGCCGGATCCGTCCTCGTGGCCGTGTCCCTGATGATGAGCAACGTCTGGCGCCTGCGCTGGATCAACCTGCTGGGCGCTTCCCTCTTCATGGTCTATGGCATCGTGGTGCGCGCCTATCCCGTCGCCCTCGTCAACGCCGTCATCGTGGCCGTGGACGCCTATTTCCTCGGCCTCCTGGCCGGCAAGAAGGACTACTTCAGCCTCATGCCCGTGGCCAGCGCCGACGAAAGCCTGCTCAAAGGCTTCATCGACTATTATCAGGCCGACATCCTGCGCTTCTTCCCCGGCTTCACCCTGCGCGGCCTCGGCGACCCCCGCTGCATCTTCACCCTGCGCAACCTCATGCCCGTCGGCCTGTTCGTGTGCGAGCCGCTGGACTGCGAACGGCTTGCCATCCGCCTCGACTACGTCATTCCCGAATACCGCGACCTGCGCAACGCGCGCTACCTTTACTCGACCCAGGCGGGCATATTCAAGGAGCAAGGCTTCCGGGAATTGCTGGTGCGGACCGGTTCGCGGGAATTCGAGACCTACATCCGCGGGCTCGGTTTTGCGGCCGTGCCGGGAGAAGTCGGCTCCTATACCAAGAAACTATGACCCTTCTCGCGGCCGGCCCCGGCTTCGAATTACCCGCATAAATGGAGAACGCCATGATCGATGACACCGTGCGCAAGATGGAAGACGCCATCCGAAAGATCCAGGCCGGCGCCGACGCGGACAAAGCCGGACTCCTGTCCCTGCTGGCGACCCTGAAGGCCGAGGTCCAGCGGCTCTCCCTGACCCACGAGGAGCAGGCCCACAGCATCGCAAGCCTCGCCGACATGGCCGCACACGAGGTGACGCGTCGCGCCAAGTCCCCGGGCCTCATGCGCCACTCGCGCGACGGCCTGGCTCTGGCAGGCGAGGGATTCGAGGCCTCGCACCCACGCCTGGTGGCGACCATCAACGAGATCTGCGTCATGCTGGCCCGCATCGGGATCTAGCGGCCGCCCGCCGGAGCACACATGAAAAACATGCCCTTCGCCGTTCTCGCTTGCCTGCTCTGGCCATTGTCGGCCCTCGCCGCCGCGCCCCAGGCGGCGGCCTCCGCCTCCTGGATGCCCGCCGCCCCGGAACCGATCGAGATCCCTCTGCCCACGGACGCGACGCGCACGACCGTCCACCGCCTGCCCAACGGCCTGACCGTCTACCTAAGCCCCAACCACGAGGTCCCGCGCATCGCGGCCCAGATCGCGGTGCGAGCGGGCAGCAAGATGGATCCCGCCGAAGCCACCGGTCTGGCGCATTATCTGGAGCACATGAATTTCAAGGGCACCTCCGCCGTCGGCACCTTGGATTACGCTAAAGAGAAGCCGCATCTCGACCGCATCACAGAGCTCTACGAGGAGCACTTCCGCGCCACGGACCCCGCGCAGCGGGCGCGTCTCTACCGGGAGATCGATCAGGAGAACATGGCCGCCGCACGCTACGAGATCCCCAACGAGATCAGCAAGATATACCGGCGCCTGGGCGCCAAGGGCTTGAACGCCTTCACCTCCAACGAGGAAACGGTCTACATCGTCGATCTCCCGGCCAACCGCGCCGAGGCGTGGGCCAAGCTCGAGTCTGAACGCTTTTCTCATCCCGTCTTTCGGCTCTTCCAGAACGAACTGGAGGTAGTCTACGAGGAAAAGAACCGCAGCCTGGACAACCTGGAGAGGCCTCTCGACGAGGCCCTCAACAAGCAGCTCTACAAGCGGCATCCCTACGGCACGCAGACCACCATCGGCACCATCGAACACCTCAAGAACCCCTCGCTGGCGCGCATGTACGAGTTCTTCAACCGCTACTACCACCCCAACAACATGGCCATCATCCTGTCCGGAGACTTCGATCGCGACGGGATGCTGAGGCTGGTCACTCGCTACTTCGGAAGCTGGCGACCGCAGGCGCTGCCCGCGCCCCTGGCCTGGCCCCTGCCCAAGCCCCAAGGCCGGGAATTCGTCGAGGTCAAGCACGAGGGAGAAGAGAAGGCCATGATCGCCTGGCCGACGGTGCCGCGCCTGCATCCTGACGCCGACGCGCTCCGGGTCATGGACATGCTCATGGACAATTCCGTGGCCGGCCTCGTCAACCTCGACCTCGTGCAGGCCCAAAAGGTCAAGGCCGCCGGCTCCGAATTGTCCTTCTACAACGAAGCGGGCGACTGGGGGCTCTGGGCCGTGCCCAAGCAGGGCCAGAAACTGGAAGAGGCCGAATCCCTGCTCATGGGCGAGGCGGCCAAGCTCAAGGCCGGCGGATTCAGCGAGGATGACCTCCGGGCGGTCATCACCAATTACGAGATCGCGGAGAAGGCCAAGCTCGAATCCAACGAAGCCCGCGCCTCGGAGATGGCCGATTCCTTCGTGCATTTCGAGCCCTGGTCGGTCACGGCGGGAAGGCTCGACCGTTTGCGCCGGGTCACCAAGGCCGACGTGGTGCGCGTCGCCAACCTCTACCTGGGTTCCGGCCGCGTCGCGGCCTTCCGCCGCAACGCCAAGCCGGACATCCCCGACATCGCCAAGCCCGGCTTTTCCAAGGTAGAGATCGACCCGTCGCGCGAATCGCCTTTCGCCAAGGAGCTGCTGGCCTTGCCGGCCCGGCCCCTGGAGCCGCGCTGGCTGGAGGCGGGACGCGACTATACGCTCACGCCCCTGCCTTCAGGCCGCCTTTACGCCGCGAAGAACCCGTTCAACGACCTCTTCGAGCTGACCTGGGTCTTCGAGCGCGGCCGGCGTCAGGAGCGCGGCCTTTGCGCCGCGCTCGACCTCCTCGAGCTTTCGGGCGCCGGCGCGCTCGGCGCCGAGGAGTTCAAGAAGAAGCTCTTCGGCCTGGGCACCAGCCTGAGCTACTCCTGCGGCGAATGGCGCGCGAGCGTCTCGCTGGCGGGGCTCGACGGAAACCTCTGGCCCTCGCTGCAGCTCATGAACGAGCGCTTCGCCTCTCCCGACATCGAGCCGGATATGCTGGCGCGGTTGGTCGCGGTCCAGATCGGCGCCCATGCGGACGCCAAGAAGGATCGCGGGGCCGTCTATGCGGCCTTGGGCGACTACGCTAGGCTGGGCCGCCAGAGCCCGGTGCTCAACGATCTCTCCGACGCGGAGCTGCGCGCTCTCAAGACCGCGGACTTGCGCCGACTGATGCGTGGCTTCATGGCGTGGCGCAGGCGTACGACCTACATAGGCAATCGCGAGCCCGCGGAGATCGCCAAGCTCCTGGATGAGCCGGGGCGCCGCTACCGCAGCATCCCGGCGCGCCCTCCCCTCCGCTATCAGAAGCCGGCGCAGCCCCGGGTGCTCTTCACGCACCGCGGCATGGTGCAGTCTCTGGTGGGCCTGTTCGCGGCCGATGGCATCCTCGACCTCGACCATGTCGTCGACGCCTCCTTCTACGACAATTATGTCGGCGGCGGCATGAATTCCGTCATCTTCCAGGAAGTGCGCGAAGCGCGCTCGCTGGCTTACTCGGCCGGGGGCGGCTACGCCTTCGGCGGACGCAAGGGCGACGACAACCTAGTTTACGGCGCCCTCGGCTGCCAGGCCGACAAGACCATGGATGCCGCCGCCTTGCTGCGCGGCCTGGTCCAGTCCCCCCCTTGGTCCGAACCGCGTTTCCTCGACGCCTCCAAGGCCCTGGAGGAACGCTATCGCGGCAATCCCATCCCCTTCCGCTCCATACCTGGCGCCCTCCTCGATTGGGAGGATCAAGGCATCACGGGCGGGGACCCGCGGCCGCAGCGCTTCGCTAAGGTGCTCAAATACCAGCTGGAGGATCTTAAGGCCTTTGCCCGGCACCTGAAGGACAGGACCATGACCATCTACGTCCTCGGTGACCGGGACCGCGCCGGCCTTGATGGCCTCAAGCGGTTGGGCGGCTTCGAAGAGAAATCCCTCGATCAGATATTCCCGTACTAGGAACGCCGGCGCGCCCGGCGTCTTCTACTTCCCTGGCAGGGAGCGCGGTTCGTAGCCTGCGCGCAGGGCGGTAGTTATCTTTCGCGCGCCCAACAGCAGGAAGTCCCAGCCGCGCTTCGGCTGGGACCCCGGGCCCCGCCCTGTCCTTACGGTTGCGACGCAGCCGCCTGATTGCTGGCGACAGGAGCGCCGCCGCTATCGGCGACGGCCGCGGCAGGGACGCTGCCCCCGGGCAGCATCTGGATGATGCTGCCGACGGTCGATGCCAGGTTATCGAACGCGCTGTAGAGGCCCGACTTCTTCGGAGGGGCTCCGTTCTGCTGGCGGACGAAATCACGATACGCCATCAAGTTCGTCTGCGCGGTCTGGATAGCCGCCTCGTCCGGAGGATTGCTGGCCTGCGCCTGCTTTACGGCCTGCTGGTAGCCGTTGATATTGAGGAAAGTCCCGCTCGGCTTCAACGGCGCCGCGCCGCTGGTGTCCGGAACCGGAGTTTCCATGTCACGGGGATTCGCCGGCACCGTCGCGGCATGGAAATTCTTCACGTTGTCCCTGGCCGTCACCATGTCCGTATTGAACGCGGTCAAGTTGGAGACCGCGCTATTGAGCCCGGACCATGATTGCTGCAGCGACTGCTGTTGGTCCTGATACTTGCCGCGCCAGGCCTGGATACAATCGAATATGGCGGAGGCTTGGCTGGTAGGACCCAGATCGGCCGCCGTCTTGATGCTGGCGGCGGACGCGAGCTGGCTCTGCGCCGAGGTCAGCAGATTATCCGCCTGGTTCAGAAGGTTATTGGCCGTCCCGTCATCGCTGCCGACGGTCCGCAGGACGCCGACGGCGGACTGTTGAGCCTTGTCCGCATCCGCCTTGGCGTACGGCTTCCAAGCTTGGTACTGGTCATCGCCGGCCACGGTCCCGTCATTGTTGGGCTGGACGGCGTCCAGGTAAGCGGCGGACCCCGCGAGGTCGCTCTGCGACTGCGGCACGATGCCCGCGTTCATCGCGCCGGACTGGCCGCCCGTGCTGACGGTTCCGGATTGGCTGGCCGCCGGAGCGCCGGTTCCCGTGACCATGTTCCCAACATTGCGCAGGTTGGTAACCACGTCCCCGTTGGCGGCGCTTGCGCCGAAGGCAGCGTTGCAACTAGGGTCGCTCTCGGTCCCCGCTTGGAAGATATTAGCGGCCTGCGAGATGGCTTGGGCCGCGTTGAGCATGGCGGTCCTTTCGGGCACGTGCCCGCCCAGACCGGTCATCGCCGCAGAATTGAGCTGCTGGCAAGCCCAGGAAAGCGGCTGGGTCGCGCCATCAGGCGGGGTGCCGCCTCCGCCCTGGTTGTTGGCCGTGCTGGAGCTGGTGTTGTTGCTGCTACCGTCGCTACTCCCGCATTGACCGGCCAACACCACGCTACCGCTGCCGCCCCCGAAGATGCACATGCCCGTATAGCCGGACCCAGGCGGGCAGGAGCATTCCTGATATTGCTTGCCCGTCCCCGCGGCCTGCGAATTCTGGCTCGCGCAATCAGTGTCGACATCAGCGGACTTGTACGTCACGTATCCGCCGCTGCCGTTGCGGCAGATGATCTCCCCCGGAGTCCCGGATCCCATGTTCGCGAGTTCGTTCGCGAATCCTTGGGCCAAAGTCTTGACCGGCGTCTCCACGACATCGCCAATCAGTTTCTCCTGCAGATTTGGCCACAACATGGCCTTCTTCTCCTGCAGCTTCCAGTACAGGCTCCGCGCTTGCTGCTGATTGTCCTTCTCGGCCAAGAACGCGAGGGAATCGCTCATCGTCTTCCCCTCCTTGTTCTGGTTGCCGCCCGGCCCCTTTTCGCCCGCCCCTGAGCCTCCCTGGCCCATGCCATCATTCCCTGAGCCGCTAGGCATATTGCGCGAGGCCGCCTCCACCAAATTGGTCGCGGCCGACCCCGTTCGGTTCATGTCCGTTCCCGCCTTCGCCGCCATGCCCTTCAAAGCGTCCAGGGAAGCCTGGCTCGTGCCCTGAGGGCTCCGGGCCCCGACGCCCTGGTAGCCCGGGGCTTTGATCACCTGCGTGAGGGAATTGCTCGGCGCCGCCTCGTTGCCCGCGTGGGAGGCTGCGGCGCTCAGAGGAGCCAGGCTGAACGAGCTCCCGCTGCTGCCGGAAGCCACGCCCAAGCCGCGCAGTCCCGCATTGGTCAAGCTGGCCTTGGGCACGGGCAGGCTCGCCGCCTTGGTCGCCGCGGAAGCGCCCTTGGCCGCCGCGTTGGCGATGGCGTCCTTCCAGTCGGAACTCTCCTTGACCACGGGAGGGGTCGGAGGAGTGACGGAGGTCGCCGCCGCCTGCTGCTGGGCCGCGGGCCCCATGATCAAGGCGGAAGGGTCGCGCACGTTCAAGGGCGTGATCACGTCCGTGCCGCCGCCGGCCACGCCGCCGGGAGCCATGCCGTTGACCCCGGTCTCATACGGCGAACTGCCGCTGCCGAAACCGCTGCCCGCGGCCTGGAAGCCCCAGCCCGGTTTGAAGCTGGAGGAATCCGAGCTCTCCGGACTCATCATGAAATGCTCAGCCAGCGGCGCCGTGAACAGC
>Ga0118677_10007720_pt1 | contig 17626 bp, 13 predicted proteins | sample AliMusrvi5mmetaG_FD_86154 | JGI IMG/M metagenome (GOLD analysis project Ga0118677, IMG submission 86154) | reverse complement strand
GTTTGAAAAGAAGTACGGTTACAAACCGACAAAAATCGGTGTGGCGCTCGATTCACTGGCGGTTTACGTCAACAAGGACAACCCGATCAAGAGCCTGTCGCTTGACGAGGTGGACGCCATCTTCTCCAGCACCCGCAAGCGGGGCGTCGCCGAGATCACTACCTGGGGGCAGTTGGGTGTGACCGGCAAATTGGCTGCCATGCCGATCAGCCTCTACGGTCGTAACTCCGCCTCCGGCACCTACGGTTATTTCAAGGAGCACACCCTGAAGGGGGGCGATTACAAGAATACCGTCAAGGAGCAGCCCGGGTCCGCTTCGGTAGTGGAAGGTGTCGCCCATGATATCTCCGGTATCGGCTATTCCGGTATCGGCTATGCCACATCCGGTGTTCGCGCCATCCCGCTCTCAGACAAGAAAGGGGGCAGCGTTGAAGCCGCCAATTACCAGAATGTTCTTTCCGGCAAGTATCCGCTTGCCAGAATGCTATACATCTATGTCGCCAAAAAGCCGGGCGAACCCCTGCCCAAGGTAGTGGAAGAGTTTCTGAAATTCGCACTATCCAAGGAAGGTCAGGGGATCGTGGTGAAGGACGGCTACGATCCTCTGACGGCCAGGATGGTTGAAGACCAGTTGAAGGCTCTCAAGTAATTTTTCTCTGATGCACCCCCGACTGCTATCCCCCTCCCTCCGGGGAGGGGATTTTTTAATATTTTCAGGTAAATAATGGTAAAAAACATTATCGACAAATCCAGACGTAACGACCGGATCGCTGAACTGCTGATTCGCATAGGCGGGTTCCTGGTGATCGTTTCGGTGGTCTGGATCCTGGTAATGATCTCCCGGGTCGCCCTGCCGCTCTTCTACCCATCTTCTGCCAGAATTGCCGCCACGATGAAAGTGCCTGCCACCATTCCGGACGGCACGATCTTGGCTATCGGGTCTGAAGAGGAGCAGCAGGGAGCTTTCATTCTTGATCAAAGCGGCACCTTTCATTTTCTGAAAATTGCCGATGGTTCCGTCTCTGCCAGTATCACGGCGCCCGTCATCCCGGCGGGAGCCACTCGCGTCGTTTCAGTGGAATATGTCGGTAAATCGGCCTATAACCTGCTCTGGAACAGCGGCGCGATCACATCGGTTACAATTGTGCTTGCTTCTGCCAAGGCTGCCGATGGTTCAATTTCACTCACCCATGATGTCGCCCCAAGGGATGACCTTTCTTTTCCCGCATCTGCTGGAGTCATGCAGTCCTTTGCCCGCCCGGTTGAAGGCAAGGGGGTAATGCGGATTGACCGTCTGATCGGAGACCGGTTACGTATAACCCATCATCTGCTGGAAAAGGATTTTCTCGGCAATGAAAAACGGAATAATGCTACCGCTGAACTCAGCGAACCTTTGCCCGGTCGCCTGTCTGCAGTCACCGTCGATTCAAAAGGCCACTATCTTTATGCAGGCACAGACAACGGCTGGCTACTGCGTTGGGACGTCTCTGAACCAGGGAATATCCGTCTTGTGGACAGTGTTCCAACCTCGGAAACACGTCAGGCAATAACTTCACTGGCTCTTGTGTTGGGTGATGTATCAATTGTTGTTGGCGACGCAAAGGGTGAACTCTCGACATGGTTCCCCGTTAACACGCCAGGCAGTAGTGGCGATAAACGCCTGACCCGTATTCATAAGTTACGTTCCGATAATGGCGCGGTGGCGGTTATCTTGCCCTCGCCGCGGGACAAAACTATTTTCTCGATGACTGCTTCAGAAATCCATGCCGACCACATGACCTCGGAGCGTAATCTGTTGTCTCTCAGGAGTGCCGCTCCGATCGCCCTGACAGCCCTGTCACCCAAGGGAAACACTCTCTGTGCCCTTGACAGCTCACGGACAGTGACGCTCTGGAAGTTACATATCCCCCACCCTGAAATTTCGTTTGGCGCCCTGTTCGGCAAGGTCTGGTACGAAGGGTACGACAAACCCGAATATGCCTGGCAATCATCGTCGGCAAGCGATGATTATGAACCCAAGATGAGCCTTGTACCGCTGGTGTTCGGCACGATCAAAGCGACGCTGTTTGCAATGGTATTCGCCGTACCGCTGGCACTTTTGGCAGCGCTTTATACCAGCCAGTTCATGTCGGCAAAGCTGAAAGGGCGCATCAAGCCGGTCGTTGAGATCATGGCCGCCATTCCTTCGGTAGTTATCGGATTCCTGGCCGGACTCTGGCTGGCCCCACTGATCGACAAGAGTGTCCTGACCATATTTCTAAGCCTGGTTATCGTTCCATTGATGCTGTTGATCACAATATTTTTCTGGAAACGGATCGGGACCTCTTCTCTGCTTCAGAGAGCCGCTCGTGGCCGCGAATTCATTGCCATGATCCCTGTCGTGATCCTGGGCATCTACATGGCCTTTCTCCTGAGCGGACTGGCCGAGGCGAACCTGTTTGCGGGCGACTTTAAACAGTGGCTTTTCAGCACAATGGGGGTGCGCTACGACCAGCGCAACAGCATCATCATCGCCATTGCTCTCGGTTTTGCCGTGATCCCGATCATCTTTACCATTGCAGAGGATGCTATCTCCAATGTCCCGCGCAACCTGACCGCCGCCTCACTGGCTCTGGGTGCCAGCCGCTGGCAGACAGCCTGGCGGGTAGTGCTCCCCTCGGCTCTGCCGGGCGTATTTTCGGCGGTTATGATCGGTTTTGGCCGTGCCATAGGCGAAACCATGATCGTGCTGATGGCCACCGGCAATACACCGATTATGAGCTGGAGCCTGTTTAACGGTTTACGTTCTCTTTCGGCCAATATCGCGGTTGAGATACCTGAAGCGCCCCTCAACAGTTCACTCTACCGGGTGCTTTTTCTTTCGGCAGTGCTGTTGTTCATCTTCACCTTTATCATCAACACTGTGGCTGAAGCGTTGCGGCAGAGGTTCCGAAAAAAGTACGGACGGTATTAATTTTCCCCCCTTTATGAAAGGGGGCCAGGGGGGATTTGCTTTTGAAGTTAACATCGAAATCCCCCTCAATCCCCCTTTGGTAAAGGGGGACTTGCAACCGAGAGGTTCATTAATGAAACTGTTCTGGAAAACAGGCGAACCATGTGTTCTGGCAACCGGTGCTGCCCTGGCAATCATACTTGTCATGAGCCTCACGCTGGTCGTGACCGTCATGTCGAACGGGTTGGGATATTTCTGGCCGCGAGCGCTCGTCAAGTTCGACCTGAGAGACGGCTCTTTTGCGCTTGGCCAGATCACACAGTATGAAAAAAATCCGATCAGCGGTATCCGCCGTCTCCAACTGAAAGTCGGCAACCGTGAAGTATTCGGTCAGGATTTCCGCTGGATCGATGAAAAAGATATCACTTCCCGCACGCTGCCTGCCGATGCGGTGCTGCTGGAGAGGCGTGAACATGGCAACTATTTCGGTTTTTTGACCGGCGTTACGGCGGAAGGGCTCTCTCTAACAACTGCATCGCCGCTGGAGACGCTGCGACAGGCGCTGAAGCTGGTAGCGGACAAGTTGGACAACACCGGAAAAATCAAACGACAGATGTCGAACCTGAACAACAGCGCCGAGCGTCTAAGACTGAAACTGTTGAAACTCGAATATGGAGGCGCCGAAAAAAACGCCGCTGAAATCGGGGAACTAACCGCCCTCCGGGAAAAAACTCTGGCCGAATTCACCCGCCTGAACGAGCAGTTAACCGCTACCCTGGTCGGAATCGGCAGTTTAACCGCACAATTCAAAGATGTAACCGGAGCAGATAAGCAGATCGCGCTGGCGGATATCGTCACTCTGCAGCGCCCCAACAGCATGTCTTTCATCGCCAAATGCGGGGCTTATCTTGAGCGTGTCCGTGAACTGCTGCTCGATGACCCGCGCGAATCCAATACCGAGGGGGGGCTCTTTCCAGCCATCTTCGGCACTGTCATGATGGTACTTTTGATGAGTGTCTTCTCGCTTCCTTTCGGAGTTATCGCCGCAATCTACCTGCGCGAATACGCACGGGACGGCCTGGTGACCCGCCTGGTGCGCATCGCCGTCAACAATCTTGCTGGAGTTCCCTCCATTGTTTACGGCGTCTTCGGCCTCGGTTTCTTCGTCTACGGTATCGGCGGTAGCATCGACAGCCTGTTCTTCCCGGAGCGACTGCCAACCCCGACATTTGGCACCGGCGGCATCCTCTGGTCGAGCCTTACCCTGGCGCTCCTGACCGTACCGGTTGTTATTGTCGCCACTGAAGAGTCGCTCGCCTCGATTCCGAAAGGGATCCGCGAGGGGTCGCTGGCGCTCGGTGCTACCAAGTTTCAAACTTTGATGAAGATTCTGCTCCCGATGGCAACCCCCGGCATCATGACCGGCCTTATCCTCTCAATGGCGCGTGCGGCCGGCGAGGTAGCGCCGCTAATGATTGTAGGCGTCGTCAAACTGGCCCCTACACTCCCCTTTGATACGAATTTTCCGTTCTTCCATATGGATCGAAAATTCATGCACCTTGGCTTCCATATCTACGATGTCGGCTTTCAGTCTCCAAACGTAGAGGCTGCCAAACCGATGGTCTACGTTACCACCTTGCTGCTGCTGGCAATCGTCATCATAGCCAGCAGTTCAGCAATTTACCTGCGCAACCGGATGCGCAGAAAATATACGACTTCGACGTTTTGAGAAAAACGGCGATTTGCCGCAGAGGCACGAAGAAAATGCAGGAGAAGATTGATCCGGAATAGTTTCAGGATAAAACCCGTAAAGCCATTGTTTTGAACGTGTTAATGCCTTTTTTAACCTCTATTGAAAATTTTGCCTTCTCCGTGTCTCCGTGTCTCTGTGTCTCAGTGGCAAATGCTTTTAAGATTAACGTAACTATTAAGGAATGAACATGGCACAAACCAATGAACAAACAGGATACACCCCTATTCTCTCAGTCTCGAAACTGAATCTCCATTATGGCGAAGCTCAGGCCCTCAAAAACATAGACCTTGACATGGCCCGCAACCAGGTTACCGCCTTTATCGGCCCCTCGGGCTGCGGCAAGTCAACGCTGTTGCGCTGTTTTAACCGTATGAACGATCTGGTGGAGAGCGCCAGGATAGAGGGAAGTATTCGCTTTAACGGCGATGAGGTCAATGAATCTTCCACCGATGTTATTTCGCTACGACGCAGGATCGGTATGGTTTTCCAGCAGTCCAATCCTTTTCCCAAGTCAATTTACGAGAACATTGTCTATGGCCTTAGAATCGCAGGTGTCAATGACAAGGCAACGCTGGACGAGGCGGTCGAGCGCAGCCTTAAAAGCGCTGCAATCTGGAACGAGGTCAAGGACCGGCTGAAAGATTCAGCGTTGGGGCTCTCCGGCGGACAGGCCCAGCGCATCTGTATCGCCCGCGCAATAGCGGTCAACCCCGAAATCATTCTGATGGATGAACCCTGCTCCGCGCTCGATCCGATCTCGACCTTAAAGATAGAAGAGTTGATTGAAGAGCTCAAAAACAAGTATACTATTGTCATCGTCACCCACAACATGCAGCAGGCTGCACGGGTGTCGGATATAACCGCCTTCTTTTATCTTGGAGAGTTGATTGAAGTTGGGGGAACCCGCAAAATATTTACCAACCCGGAGAAGAAGCAGACGGAAGACTACATCACCGGAAGGTTCGGTTAGGAGATATAATGGAGCGTGAACACATCAGTACGGCATTCGACATTGAGTTGAATGAATTGAGACAAAACATTCTGATCATGGGCGGCAAGGTTGAGTTGATGATTGCCAACTCTGTCAAGTCGCTTGTGGATAGGGACACACCACTGGCCGAGCGCACCATTGCGATGGATCACGAGATCAATGCGGCTGAGGTTTCGATTGATGAGCGTTGCCTGGAGCTATTGGCGCTGCGATGTCCGGCCGCCCGCGATCTGCGTTTTATCACGATTGCGCTTAAAATTGTTACCGACCTGGAACGTATTGGCGATCAGTGCGCCAACATATCCAAACGTACCCGAGAGTTGAATGAAGAACCTCCGCTCAAACCCTATATCGACATCCCCCGAATGGCTCATTGGGCCGAGGTGATGGTCAAGGAGGCATTGGACGCATTTGTACGCGGTGACTCGGATCTGGCCGTAAAGGTCTGCGAGGATGACAGTTTCGTCGATGATCTTAACATCCAGATCCAGAGGGAACTTCTTACATTTATGATCGAAGACCCGACTACGATCTCGCGCTCCATGAAACTCAACTATATCTCAAAATCATTGGAGCGGATCGCCGATCATGCCACCAACATCGCCGAGATGGTCATCTTCATGGTCAAGGGGAAGGATATCCGTCATACTATCGCCTGAAGGGGCGCTCCAATTTCTCTAATGACACCTGCTCTGAACTGTGTTATATGTTCCGGCCTGGGTAAATAAAGCATCTTTGACCACGTCTCAAGGCGTGCCATAGCGTGGTTTGCAGGCTCAGATGATAGCCGGGCCCTGCGCAGCGGCAAGCCGTGAACTCCGCCAGGTCCGGAAGGAAGCAACGGCAGCGGTTCCTGTTGTGTGCCGCGGGTAAACCCGGCTATCATCTGCGTCTGCAAACCATATCTACCCTGGTTTCCTCCCGGAAGCCGGACATAACCCATCCGGAATATCCGGATGCACTCTACCCACACCTTTTCCTGAACGGATTACCGCCCCAGCCTGGATTATACGGGGTGTCAGGTTTCCTGCGAGGTTTTACCACTTGTCCAACGGCACGCACTATGAAGTCCTGGCAAGGAAATACCGCCCACAGACATTTTCCGAATTGGCCGGCCAGGAACACGTCAGTCGTACGCTCCAGAATGCCATCGATTCCGGCAGGGTGGCTCATGCTTTCCTCTTCACCGGTGCCAGGGGAGTGGGTAAGACAAGCACTGCCCGCATCATGGCGAAAACCCTCAACTGCGAAAAGGGAGTCACCCACGAGCCTTGCAATGTCTGCCCGTTGTGTATCGAGATAACCAGGGGCACATCAACTGATGTATTCGAGATAGACGGCGCCTCCAACAACGGAGTAGACGATGTCCGGGACCTGCGCGACAACATCAAGTACCTCCCCTCCCATAGCCGCTACCGCATCATCATCATCGATGAAGTCCATATGCTTTCTAACAACGCCTTCAATGCCCTCCTGAAGACACTGGAGGAACCGCCTGAGCACGTAAAGTTCATATTTGCCACCACCGAACCTCATAAGCTGCCGGTCACCATACTGTCCCGCTGTCAGCGGTTTGATTTCAAAAGGGTTACGCTTCCAAAGATCATTGCACGTTTGCGTGAAATATCGGACCGTGAATCCGTCACAATCAGCGATTCATCCCTGGCGCTGATCGCGCGTAAAGGTGACGGCAGTATGCGCGACTCCCTGACAGCTTTGGATCAGGTGCTGGCATTTTGCGGCGATAACGTCAACGATGAGGATGTTGGCACATTGCTCGGAACAGTTGACCGTCGCCTGCTGGTGGAAATTTCGGCGGCGGTTTTTTGCGGCGACACCCAGGCAGTGCTTGAGTGCGTGAAGCGGGTTGACCTTGTAGGTTACAATATGCGTCAGTTCTGTCAGGAGCTGGTTGAGCATTTCCGGAACCTGCTGGTAATCCGCTCGGTCGGCAGACCCGAAGATATCCTCGACCTGACCGCAGCCGAACTTGATGAACTCCGTACACAGTCCGGAAACATCTCTGCCCAGGATATTCAACGGCGGTTAACGTTGCTGATAAAGGCCGATACCGAAATGGCTCATGCCAGTTTTCCGAGACTTTTGCTGGAAATGGCGCTGCTTAAAGGGGCTTTGTTGTCGCCGGTCATATCAATTCAGGATCTGATCGAGAAAATAAAAACTCTGGAAACCGGCTCAGTCCATACACCCTCACTTCCGTGGGATAGCCAGAGGATAAAGGCTGATCCTCCGCAAAAGCATATCGAATCGCAGTTAAAAACTCATCAACATCAGCAGGCGCCACCTCATCCGGCTGCGCCCGTGGCAGCGCATTCAGACGCCGACAGCCACACGGCCTGGAGTCGCTTCGTGGCTTTTGTAAATGAGAAACGTCCCTCCATAGGTTCAATCCTGGAACATGGCAGTCCGTTAAAACAGGAAAATGGCCTGATAGAGATCGGTTTCCCATACGGAGGCTACTATCTTACAGCTGCGCAGGATGCAGAATTTGCCGCAGAGGTACAGACACTGGCAGGCAAATTTACAGGAATAGATACATTAATCAGGGTGAAGTCGATTTCGGCTGATTCAGGTGACACACCAATTTCCATGGCCGAAAAAAAAAAGTGCGACCATGAAAAACAGATGGATGAATTGAGGCTGGAAGTACAAAAACATCCGGTAGTGTTGAAGGCACAGCGGGTTTTTGGTGCCGACATCAGCGAAGTTATACCGGTTTCAAATCAAGAGTGAAATCAAGGGGGGAAACGATGTCAAAAGGATTAGCCAGCATCATGAAACAGGCCCAGATGATCCAGCAGAAGATGGCCAAACTGCAGGAAGAGGCCACTCTTAAAACTGCCGAAGCCACGTCAGGTGGTGGGGCGGTCAGCGTCAAGGTCAACGGCAGGAATGAAATAATTTCACTGGAAATAAAAAAAGAAGCGGTTGACCCTAATGACGTAGAAATGTTGCAAGACCTCGTCATCGCTGCGACAAACGAAGCCTTGAAGAAAGTGCATGCCGAAATTGGCGATGAAATGTCCAAGATTACCGGTGGCATGAGCATCCCTGGACTTTTTTAGTTATTATAGATATTTGTGCCTGCTTTTTCACCGTTTATACAACCAATATAATTTAATTTGACTAAATATATAAGTTCGACTTTTACACTAAAAAATAGTTTTATTTGTGTCGGAAATTATGTTAACAAAACCATCTTCGTTGATGCGACTTGTGGGAGAATTGAAGAAATTGCCCGGGGTAGGGGAGCGTACAGCTCTCCGCCTTGCATTTCACCTCCTTAAATCGCCGCATAATCTTACCGCACTGTCTGAGTCGCTCTGCGATGTGCGTGACCGGGTTCGTCCCTGTTCAAACTGCTTTGCCGTTACTGAGAACGATCCCTGCGCAATCTGTTCCGGGAACCGTGATTCAGGTATTATCTGCGTCGTGGAGAACTCTCAGGACCTGATGGCTCTGGAGAGAAGCAACGCATACCGCGGCGTATACCATGTTTTAGAGGGCGCCATCTCACCGCTCGCCGGCATCGGGCCCTCCGCTTTGCGAATTGAGGAACTGCTGGAGCGGATCGACAGGGGGGGCGTGAACGAAGTTGTTATTGCCACCAATTTCACGGTAGAGGGAGAAGCAACAGCGCTTTATCTGACCAAGCTGATCAAACTTAAGGGTGTAAAAGTGACCCGTCTGGCGCATGGCATACCGCTCGGAAGTGATATAGAATTTGTCGATGCGGCCACGGTGCAGTGGGCGCTTCAGGGACGTAACGAATTATAGACAGCAAACATAAATACCACAGAGGAGGCAGTTTATGAGCAGAAACATGGTAACCATTGACGGCAATACCGCCGCAGCACACGTGGCGCACGCCACCAACGAAGTCATCGCCATCTACCCGATCACCCCGTCATCGGTCATGGGCGAGATATCGGATGTCAAGAGCGCCGCCGGAGAGAAGAACATCTGGGGCTCAATTCCGCTGGTGGCCGAACTACAGTCAGAAGGAGGCGCCTCCGGCGCCGTGCATGGCGCGCTGCAGTCCGGGGCCATGACCACGACCTTCACCTCCAGCCAGGGGCTGCTGCTGATGATCCCAAACATGTACAAGATCGCCGGCGAGCTGACTTCCACTGTTTTTCACATTGCTGCCCGCGCCATCTCGGCTCAGGCGCTCTCCATCTTCGGCGACCACTCCGACGTCATGTCCTGCCGCTCCACCGGCTGGGCCATGCTCTGCTCCAACAACGTCCAGGAAGTCATGGACTTTGCACTGATCTCTCAAGCCTCCACGCTGCGGGCGCGTATCCCCTTCCTGCACTTCTTCGACGGCTTCCGCACCTCGCACGAAGTCCAGAAGGTAGAGGAACTGTCCTTTGACGACATGCGCGCTATGATAAACGACGACCTCGTCAACGCTCACCGCCTGCGCGGCCTCTCCCCCGACCGTCCCGTAATGCGCGGCACCGCCCAGAACCCCGACGTCTACTTCCAGGGGCGCGAAACCGTAAACCAGTACTATGCTCCCTGTATCAAAATAGTACAGGAGGAGATGGACAAATTCGGCAAGCTCACCGGCCGCAAATATAGACTGGTCGACTACGTCGGCGCCAAAGACGCCGAGCGGATTGTAGTAATCATGGGCTCCGGAGCCGACACTGTTCAGGAAACCGTCAAAAACCTCGTCGAAAAGGGAGAGAAGGTCGGCGTCGTCAAAATCCGTCTCTACCGTCCCTTCCCGTTGGACGCATTTATTAAAGCCCTGCCCAAAACAGTCAAAAGCATTGTCGTTCTCGACCGAACCAAAGAGCCCGGCGCGCTCGGCGAACCACTCTATCTGGATGTGCGCACCGCCATCGGTGAGGCCATGTCCGACGGCAAATTCAGCTTCAAAGGCTATCCGGTGATTGTCGGAGGACGTTACGGACTGGGTTCCAAGGAATTCACCCCTGCCATGGCCAAGTCCGTACTGGACAATCTCAAAAAAACCAAACCAAAAAACCACTTCGTAGTCGGCATCAAGGAAGACGTCACCGGTTGCAGCCTCGACTACAACCCATCCTTTCGCACCACCATGGACGGCACCTACGAGGCCATGTTCTACGGTCTCGGTTCCGACGGCACGGTCGGCGCCAACAAAAACACCATTAAGATCATCGGCGAGACTACCAAAAACTTTGCCCAGGCCTACTTCGTCTATGACTCCAAAAAAGCCGGCACCATTACTATTTCGCACCTGCGTTTCGGTAAAAAGCCCATTCACGCCCCCTACCTGATCGACAACGCCGACTTCATCGCCTGCCACAATTTTTCCTTCCTGGAGAAATATGACATGGTCTCTAAAGTTAAGCCGGGTGGCACTTTCCTGCTCTGCTCCCCTTTCGAGCATGATGATGTCTGGGATAAGATGCCCAAAGAGGTTCAGCAGCAGATCATCGACAAAAAACTGAAATTCTACGTCATCAATGCCATCAAGCTGGGTGAAGAGCTCGGATTGGGGGCACGCATCAATGTCATCATGCAGACCGCCTTCTTCAAAATTTCGGGAATTATCCCGCTGACCCTGGCAATCAAAGAAATCAAGGATGCCATCAAGAAGAGTTACGGCAAATCTGGCGACAAGGTCGTCGCCATGAACAACGCTGCTGTGGACGAAGCTCTCAAGAACATCTACGAAGTCAAAGTCCCGGCCAAAGCTACCAGCAAACTCATGCTGCCGCCGGTCGTAGCCAAGAATGCTCCCAAGTTTGTTCAGGATGTCACCGGAAAGATCATAGCCGGCTTCGGTGACGATCTGCCGGTTTCTCTAATGCCGGCCGACGGCACCTTCCCGACCGCCACCTCGCAGTATGAGAAACGCAACATCGCGGTTGACATACCAGTCTGGGACGAGCAGCTCTGTATCCAGTGCGGCATCTGCTCCTTCGTCTGCCCGCATGCCGTCATCCGAATGAAGGCATACGATGAAAAACTGTTGAAAAAAGCTCCCAAGACCTTCAAATCTACCGATTGCAAGCTTCCCGAATTTAAAGGCATGAAATATACTATTCAGGTAGCCCCTGAGGACTGCACCGGTTGCGGCGCTTGTGTTTATAACTGCCCTGCCAAGAGCAAGGAAGATGCCAGCCACAAGGCGATCAATATGAAATTCCAGCCGCCTTTGCGGGCTGAAGAAGCAGTTAACTTCGAGTTTTTCCTGTCACTGCCCGACATCGATCCGGCCCTCCTCAAGCTGGACACCCTGCGCGGCAGCCAGATGGTCCGGCCTATCTTTGAATTCTCCGGCGCCTGTGCCGGCTGCGGCGAGACACCCTATCTGAAACTGCTGTCGCAACTGTTCGGCGATCGGGCCATGATCGCTAACGCAACCGGCTGCACCTCCATCTACGGCGGCAACCTTCCCACCACCCCCTGGGCTCAGCGCGCTGACGGCCGTGGCCCGGCCTGGTCCAACTCGCTATTCGAAGACAACGCCGAGTTCGGATACGGCATGCGCCTGGCGGTGGATAAATTCACCGAATCGGCCCGCGAACTGCTGACAGAAATCTTGACCTGCAGCTGCAAATCCTGCAAGCCGGTTCTACCGGTAATGAAGGATATTCTGGCTTCCTCTCAGTCCAGTCAGGGTGAAATTGAAATTCAGCGTGGAAGGGTCGACAAACTGAAGAAGGCTCTCAAAGGATGCAGGGAAAATGCTGCTGTAAAGCTGCTACCGCTGGTTGACTATCTGGTTAAAAAATCGGTCTGGTGCGTGGGTGGTGACGGCTGGGCATATGACATCGGTTACGGCGGTCTCGACCATGTCATCGCCTCCGGCAAGAACGTAAATATTCTTGTACTGGATACAGAGGTATACTCCAACACTGGCGGCCAGGCCTCCAAGTCCACACCAACCGGTGCCGTGGCACAGTTCGCTGCCGGGGGCAAGGCAATGGCCAAAAAGGATCTGGGCATGATGGCCATGGCTTACGGCAACGTCTACGTAGCCAACGTGGCTCTTTCCAACCCCGCCCAGGTGGTCAAAGCATTCATCGAAGCCGAAGCTTATGAAGGACCATCGATCATCATCGCCTACTCACACTGCATCGCCCACGGCATAGACATGACCAAGGGTGTTGACGAAAACAGGAAAGCGGTTTCCTCCGGATACTGGCCGCTTTACCGCTACAATCCATCCCTGGCCACCGAAGGCAAGAACCCGTTGCAGCTGGACAGCAAGTCGCCAACCACCTCATTTGAAGACTACGCTTACGGCGAGAATCGCTACAAGGTGCTGCAAAAGACCAAACCAGAGGCAGCAGCCATCCTGATGAAGAAGGCGAGCGCCTGGACCGCAAGCCGCTTTGAGTACTACCAGAAACTGGCGGCGCTGACTTATGAGAAAAAGTAATTTTTGCTGTAAGCAATAATTGACTTCAACCCCGCAGAGCAATCTGCGGGGTTTTATTATTATATCATCCGGAGATAAGTATGCTGAGAAACACTGACCTGGGAGCCGAACTATTCAAAACCTGGACCGAAGAGCAGCGCTGCAACGAGATTGAAAAACTTGTACGGGGATTTCGCAACGGAGTGCCGGTCGGCGTACTCTGCAAAATGGCCGAGACAATAGCCGGAGACCGGAAGAAGGCGAAGAAATACCTCAAACAGTTCATGACGGTGGCGGAACGCAAGACAGCCGTCGCTTCGGCAACAGGCGGAATGCTTCCGTTGGCTAAATTTTTTTTGGCATAGAAAATAAAGGAGAGTGCCGTGCGGAAGGTATTCATCGCCGGATGTGGTTACATCGGAGAGCGGATAGCGCGCACATATCAGGAATCCGGTGCGGACGTTACCTGTATGATCAGGTCCTCTGAACACGCGTCCCGGCTTGAGTCTGCAGGCTTTGCCACTATTACCTCCGCTCTTGACGATTTGACCGCACTTCCGTTACTCAATTTAACCGACAAAATCCTTTTCTACCTCGTTCCGCCACCGGGTGGCGGTTTTATCGACACACGCGCCAGAAACTTCCTCGCAGCCCTGGAAAATAACAGGCCACCAGTAAAGATCATCTACATGAGCACCACCTCGGTTTACAGCGAAACCGGTGGAGGCGTAGTGACTGAGGAGTCCCCAACCGCGCCGGCATCGGCCATGGGAAAACGCCGCCTTGATGCCGAGACAGCCTTTCTCGCGTACGGAGCAGCGAATGATGTTCCGGTTATTATCCTGCGGGTGAGCGGAATCTACGGTCCGGGCAGACTTCCTCTAATGCAGATCAGCCAGGGGCAGCCGCTTTTGCTGGAAGCTGAATCCGGACTCAGTAACCGCATCCACGCCGACGACCTGGCTGCAATATGCCTGGCAGCCGCCGAGCGTACTGTGGCGAATGATATTTTTAACGTCAGCGACGGGAACCCCTCCTCCATGACATCCTACTTCAACGCCTGCGCTGATCTGCTCGGTTATCCCCGCCAGCCGCAAGTAAGCATGGGTGAGGCCGGTCGGATCATGTCGCCGCTGATGTTTTCATACGTCACTGCAGCGCGGAGCGTTGACAACTCCCGGATGCTGGAACGTCTGAATATCATCCTATGCTATCCTTCCATGCTGGAAGGGTTGCCGGCATCAATCGGCGAGAGCTGAACTCGCTTGAATGCAGATGCAGGCTCTCTCTAATAAATAGATCGTAATATCCCCTACCAAAAAAGTAAAGTTAGTGCATTTTTATATGTGATACTGGATAGTTACCAATATTTAATTGCTTGCAATTTCATTCAGGTTCTGCTATGTTAGATCAGGATAAAGTTTTTGCGAGGGTTCCAACGGACCCTCATTTGCCCTGGTAACTTCCCCTCCTAGTTGCCAGGGTGTTTTTTTCGATCTGAGCCTCGCCAAGGCGTTACGGTTGACGCCACGTATCCGTTATGCTTTAATCCTCGGGTGGAAAGGGATGTCTACATAGCCTTGGGCTCAAATATGGGAGATCGTGAACTTAACCTGTTGCGGGCCGTTGCGGAGTTAGGCAGATTGCCTGAAAGCAGAGTAACAGCGCTTTCGCCGTTCTACAAAACGTCACCGGTTGGAAATGTAAACCAGGATGTATTTTTTAATGCTGTGCTTAGACTGGCTAGCAGACTTGACGCCCGTTCCTTGCTGACTTTTCTTCTGCAAATCGAGGCAGAAACCTTCAATCGGGTCAGGGCTGTTCATCAGGGGCCTCGAACGATGGACCTTGATCTTCTGCTGTTCGGAGTTGACATTATTCACGAAGAGGATCTGGTCGTTCCTCACCCACGCCTTACTGAGCGCCGTTTCGTGCTGCAGCCGCTTTATGATATTGCTCCAACCCTGACTCATCCGGTAAGCGGGCGGACCATTGCTGATCTGCTGGCCTCACTGAGAACAGACGAGATTGTTGTCAAAATATAAAGGGAGGAATCAAGTGTGATTAGATTACTTATATGGGGCCTGTTGCTGTATATTGGCTACCGCATTATCCTTTCGCTGACATCTGCAAAGAAAACCACTACGAAACCGGGTGGCAACAGGGAGCCCGACTCAGTAACTCACCGTGATCCGGTCTGTGGGGTCTACGTGTCGGAAGAGCAGGCCGTCATCGGTAATCACGACGGCCAGCGCCACTATTTCTGTTCTATGAATTGCCTTGAAAAATACCGGGAACAGCTTGAGCATTCGTGAGGGCGTACCCAAAATAATATGCCATCATTCCAATCAACGAAACCTTTCAAGCCCCTCTCTATACTGCTCTCCGCCTCCGAGGCCGCTCCCTTCGCCAAGGAGGGGGGGCTTGGAGATATTGTCGGCGCACTCCCCAAATATCTGGCCCGCATGGGGCATGATGTTAGGGTCGTCATTCCGCGTTACTACAGCGTCACTGTCGAAAAGTATGATCTGAAACTCCTGCCCGGTACTCTGGTCGTACCGATGGGGATTATCGGCCATCAGTACTGCGGGGTCTGGGAAGGACGCCTGCCGGGGAGCGGTGTACCGGTCTACTTCCTCGAGCACGAGGGCTATTATGGCCGCTCCGGTCTCTACCAGGAGGGGGGCGAGGGCTACCTTGACAACGACAACCGTTTTGTCTTCCTCTCGAAGGCTTCGCTGGAGCTCTGCAAGATGCTCAACTTCAAGCCGGATGTGGTTCATGCCCACGACTGGCACACCGGGGTCATACCGGTGCTGCTCAATACCACCTACCTGCATGACCGTTTCGTCGGCAATGCGGCCTCCCTGCTGACACTCCACAATATGCAGCACCAGGGAAACTTCTACCCCGGCCTGATGGATGTGCTCGGAATCGGCTGGAAGCATTTCAACTACCTTGAACTGGAAATGAACGACGAAGTAAATCTTCTGAAAGGGGGCATCTATCACGCTACCCTGCTCAATACGGTCAGCGAGGAATATTCACGGGAGATTCAGACCGCCGCTTACGGCTGTGGGCTTGAAGGGGCAATACTGGATCGGGCTGCCGATTTGAGCGGCATCCTGAACGGTGTTGATTACGAGGAGTGGGATCCGGCTACCGATCCGTTCATAGCTGCCAACTATACGGCACGAACGGTTAAGAAAGGAAAGGCCGCCTGCAAGCGTGATCTCCAGGCGGCTATGGGACTGCCACAACGTGATGATGTACCGCTCTTCGGCATCGTTTCCCGCATGGTCAAGCAGAAAGGCACCGACATCGTGGCCGAAGCGATCCACCGCATCCTGGAGATGGATGTCCAGTTCATAGTGATCGGAAATGGCGAGCCCTGGGCGCATTTCTACTTTGGAGACATCGCTGCCATGTACCCGAAAAAGTTTGCCTGCTACATCGGTTACAGCGAAGCTCTGGCCCATAAGGTCGAGGCAGGCGCCGACTTCTTCGTCATGCCCTCAGCCTTCGAGCCGTGCGGACTGAACCAGATGTACTCCCTTGCCTACGGCACTCCGCCAATCGTCCGGGCCACCGGCGGACTGGACGATAGTGTGGAGAACTTCAACGAGGCCGTCATGTCCGGCGACGGATTCAAGTTCTGGGAACACAGTGCTACGGCCCTGTTCAACACCGTAGGCTGGGCCGCCTGGACCTTTTTTAACAACCACAAGGGACTCGCCGCACTCCGCAGGAACGGCATGAAAAAACGCTTCACCTGGGAGGAGGCGGCCCAAAAGTATGACGAACTCTACCGATTGGCCGTGCTGCGCCGACGTGGCGGGGAATATTATCGCAACCGGTTTGGGGGCTGGTAGTCTACCGCTCGTAAGGATAAGGAGTTACCGTTGGGAGCAGCAGGGATGATTTCAAAAATACGTGTTTTTCTGGAGATGATCAAATTTTCCCATACGATTTTTGCTCTTCCGTTCGCCCTGACCGGAGCACTGCTTGCTGCTGAAGGCATTCCGTCCGCCCGCCAGATATTCTGGATTATAATGGCCATGGTGGGTGCACGCACGGCGGCCATGGCCATGAACCGCCTTATAGACGCCGGCATTGACGCCCGCAACCCGCGTACTGCCGGGCGCGCCATCCCTACCGGCCGGATAGGAAAAGGGATAACATTGTTCTTTATCGTCGCGGCAATGGCGTTGATGCTTTTTTCCGCGGCCATGCTCAACCCGCTCTGCCTCAAATTTTCCCCGATTGCCCTTTTCTTTCTGGCACTCTACTCGTATTGCAAGCGTTTCACTTCACTGGCTCACGTGGTGCTTGGTATATGCCTGGCAGCGGCGCCAATCGGCGCCTGGATCGCCATTCGCGGCAGCCTCGATATTCCGGCGCTACTTCTCGGCTCTGCTGTGCTTTTCTGGGTGGCAGGTTTCGACATTCTCTATGCCCTTCAGGATCTGGAATTCGATCGCGCCGCAGGACTTCATTCGATTCCGGTTCTGCTGGGGGTGAATGGTTCGCTGCGGACCGCACGAATTTTCCATACGATAATGA